>Ga0082207_1000027_pt1 | contig 100228 bp, 100 predicted proteins | sample LakMenEpi10Aug09_FD_71540 | JGI IMG/M metagenome (GOLD analysis project Ga0082207, IMG submission 71540) | reverse complement strand
ACAGCTTACTTTACTAGAGGTCTTAATGATGGATAAAATCAAGAAAACCGATGCCGAATGGAAACAACAATTAACCGATGAACAGTTTTCTGTAACTCGGAAAAAAGGCACGGAACGCGCATTTACAGGAAAATACCATGATAATAAAGAAAAGGGTATTTATAAATGCGTTTGTTGTGGCACGGAGTTATTTACTTCCGAAACAAAATTTGATTCGGGAACCGGATGGCCGAGTTTTTCGCAACCTATCAAAGAAGATAATATTAGTTGCAAAAGTGATGTCAGTTTCTTCATGCGTCGAACTGAAGTTCTTTGTGCGGCTTGTGATGCCCATTTAGGTCATGTTTTTGATGATGGCCCTAAACCCACCGGACAACGCTATTGTATGAATTCTGCCGCGTTAAATTTCGAGAAATCAGAAGGTTAATTCTGAAATAATAACCGGGTTTTTTGGGAAATATTCACCCAACCCGGTTTAATAATTTCCTATTATGTTTTTTTTCCTAATGCAATCATCATCGAACCTGTAACTATAATAATCGCTCCTATCACAGCAAAAATAGTTAAATTTTCCGGTTCAATTAAATGGGGAAATAATACCGCAATACTATCAACAGAAATTAGAGTAATAATCGGAGCTAAGGCTAAAACAGCACTGACCCTTGAAGCTTCCCAATGTTCTAAAGATTCGGCAAAACACCCATAAGCAATTAAGGTATTAATTCCACAAAATAGTAGGATTAATACCTGAAATGGAGTGAGGCTAAAAATTGCGGTGGGCGTGGCTACGGGTAAATATAAAATTGTGCAGCTTCCATAAATAAATGCCATAACTTGAGAGGAGGAAAGGGATTGTAACAGTTGTTTTTGAGCTAAGGCATAAATTGCCCAGCATATAGCTCCAACTCCTAGTAAAAAACTTCCCCATAAATATTGATTGGAAGCAGTAACTAGCACTTTTAATTGTTCATTAAAAAACAAACTAAATCCCAAGGTTAATACCCCTAACCCTAACCATTGTAAGCGAGTATAATGTTCTTTAAAAATAACTAATGCTCCTAATCCCATTAAAACCGGAGATGTTTGAATTAAAACTTCAGCATTAGTGGGAGAAGTTAAGGCTAAACCCTGCACAAATAGGATATAGTTACCTGCTAAAAATATTGCGGCGATTCCTAATAGACCCCAAGGAATTAAACGGATTGTTTCTGGATTAGGAAGTTGTTTACGAATGGTTAAATATCCGCCTAACAGGACAAAAGCAATGAAAAATCGATACCAAGTTACGGTATAAACATCTAAACCTTGTAAAATAATCGCTAATGCTAACGGTAGAATCCCCCATAAAAATGCTGTTAATAGTGCTAAACCTAACCCTAATCGCCATCGTCCTGAAGTTGCATGAATTGACATTGTAAGATTTTAAATAAGCTGATTATATTATAATAGAAATTCAATTAAAATAACGATATTAGGACTTACGCAGGTTGACCCAGAAACCGGGTGTTTTAGATAATATGTCGGTGACAACAAAGTATTTTCGTAAAAAAACCCGGTTTCTTTGGTTGGGTGCGTAAGTCCTGGATATATAACCTAATTTAAAATTGATATAATTTAAGAATTTATTTTTATAAAAATGCTTTATCCCTATTACCTGTTACCTGTTCCCTGTTCCCCATATATAAAAAATTGAAGCGATCGCCACTTTTAAAAAATAGCGATCGCTGTTTTTCATCAACTTAATTCAAGCTAACTATGCCTCTAAAGCAGGAACTTCCACCGCAGTAGCTTGGAGGGCGGCTTCCGTTTTCGGTCGGTCTAATTTGAGCACTAAAACTCCCAAAGGTGGTAAACATAAATCCAAGGAATGAGGATAATTATGGAACCACCATTCATCCGTCCATTTACCCCCTAAATTCCCCATATTACTGCCGCCAAATTCACCGGAATCACTATTGAATATTTCGGTATAGAATCCCAATTCAGGAACACCCACGCGATAATGACTATGGGGTTGGGGCGTAAAATTACAGACCACCACCACAAATTCTTCTGGATCTTTTGCCCGTCGAATAAACGACACCACACTGTGACGAGTATCCGTACAATCAATCCACTGGAACCCAGCTTCAGCAAAATCCTGTTCATACAATGCAGGTTCACTGCGATACAGTCCATTCAAAGATTGGAATAACCGTTTAATTCCTTGGTGGGCGGGATATTGCATCAATTCCCATTCCAAAGTCCCCCAAGCATTCCACTCTTGACGCTGACCAAACTCCATTCCCATGAACAAAGTTTTCTTACCCGGGTGAGTAAACATATAGGTAAACAAACACCGGACATTAGCAAATTTCTGCCAATCATCCCCCGGCATTTTGTTAGCAATATTGCTCTTACAATGCACCACTTCATCGTGGGAGAGCGCCAACATAAAGTTCTCGCTGTGGTGATACCAAATACTAAAGGTAACGTTATTTTGATGGAACTGACGGAACCAAGGGTCCATGCTGAAATAATCCAACATATCGTGCATCCATCCCATATTCCATTTCAGGTTAAACCCTAACCCACCAACGTAAGTAGGCCAGGACACCATCGGCCAGGAAGTTGATTCTTCCGCAATGGATAACGTCCCCGGATAGTAACTAAACAGAACATGGTTAGTTTGACGCAGGAAATCCGCCGCTTCAATATGTTCGCTACCGCCGTATTCGTTGGCGACCCATTCACCATCGGGACGTAAATAGTTCAGATACAGCATCGAGGCGACCGCATCCACCCGAATTCCATCAATATGATACTTGTCATACCAAAATAGGGCGTTACCAACCAGGAAGTTACGAACTTCGTTGCGACCATAGTTAAAGACTAAGGTTCCCCATTCTTTATGTTCGCCTTTGCGGGGGTCAGCGTGTTCATAGAGGTGGGTTCCATCAAAGAAAGGCAAACCATGTCCATCTTTAGGAAAATGTCCCGGAACCCAGTCCACAAGCACCCCAATACCATTCAAATGGCATTGATCGACAAAATACATGAAATCTTCGGGACTGCCAAACCGGGAAGTCGGGGCATAATATCCGGTGACTTGATATCCCCAAGATCCATCAAACGGATGTTCCGCGATCGGCAATAATTCAATATGGGTAAAGCCTAATTCCTTGACGTAGGGAATTAACTGATCCGCGAGTTCCCGATAGGTTAAAAAACGACCCCCTGGATCAAGCTCACAGGCTTGTACGGCAGGTTCAACAGTGCCATCGGGTAAAACATGGGGTTGATCAAAGGGAGCGCGGTTCCAAGACCCTAAATGGCATTCATAAACTGAAATCGGGGATTTTAGTGGATCTTTATGACGTCGTTCTTCTAACCAATCTTGATCGCGCCATTGGTAGGCATCCAAATTGGCAACAATGGAAGCGGTTTTAGGGCGAACTTCTTGATAAAACCCGTAGGGGTCAGTTTTCTCATAGATATGTCCTTCCCAGTTTTTAATTTCATATTTGTAATGTTCGCCCACTCCGAGTCCTGGGACAAACATTTCCCAAACTCCATTGCCCAATTTCCGCATTTGGTGTTGGCGGCCATCCCAATTGTTGAAGTTACCAATAATCGAAACGTTCCGTGCACTCGGTGCCCAAACGGCAAAATACACCCCAGCCACCTCATTGACAGTCATTAGGTGAGCACCTAATTTTTCATAAATCCGGTGGTGGTTTCCTTCTGCAAACAGGTGGACATCTACATCGGTAAATTGGGCAGAACGGAAAGCATAAGGGTCATAAACCACCTTTTCATGTTCCCCTTCTTTGAGTCGCAGTTGATAGTTGGAGAGTTCATGAGTCTCAATGATGCACTCAAAGAAATGGGGATTATGGACGGACTGCATGGGGTATTCCTGTCGTTGTTCGGGCAACAGAACCCATGCCGCCTCCGCATTAGGGAGGTATGCTCTTACTACCCATACCGTTTTACCCTCGTGTTCAATTTGATGGGAACCCAACACTTCAAAGGGATCTTGGTGATGGTTCCAAACAATCTTATCAATCTGATCAATTGCGATGGTCGTCATGGATTCTACTGCTCTACGATTACAAAACAGGTCTAATACGGATGGGAATGGTGCTTCAACTTACATTTTTAGGGCGAGGAAACCTCCCCCCTACCCTCCGCATTTTCAGGAAAATCCTACGCTGACGCGAGGTTTAGATTTGGGATAATGGTACTAGATTTTGAACGTATATTCGCACTTTCCCCATTTCCGACTTCCTCACTTCCCCTAATCTCCTAATCCCGGCGGTAAAAGTTCACCGCAAATATTGTGAATTTCGGTAGTACGGTCAAATATCCAGGGGTAACTTTGGCGGTATTCGGGAATTAAGGCCAGGGGACTGAGCAAGGCCGCCGCAGCAATATCCGCAATACTGATGCGATCGCCTACTAAATAGAGCCGTTCTTTCCAGACTTCCAACACCTCAAAAGCCGTTTTTAAGCGAGTTTTAGCCAGTTCAACGGCAGCCGTATTAATCTGATATTGCCAACACACAACCCGAATTACCAATAAACTCGATAGGGACGGATCAATTTGTTTCCCATCTCCAGACCGAAACTGATAATAAACAAATCGAGTGGCTGTGCCAATACTTTCATCTAACCAATCTTCTAATAATGCGGCTTGGGTTTGTAGGTGGGGATCAACAAAAAATAAGGGGGGATCAGGATAATTATGCTCTAAATACTTAAAAATTTCAGTGGAGTCGGCGATCGCCTGGGGTTGACCTTCTATTTGGGGTAATAAAACCGGAACCGTTGTCAGTCCCGTTAGGGGTTTGAGTTTCAGGGTATGAAGTCCGGGGGTGAGATTTTCCACTTGATAAGAAATCCCTTTATACCCCAATGCTAAACGGGCTTTTCGACAATAATGGGACGTACTAAACTGCAATAGGAGCATAAAAAACTAAAATGGATTGAATTAATATACAAAACTGAAATTTAACAATATTTTAGGTTTTTTTGTGATTAGATAGTTACTAAGTTAGATTGATCATTTAAAGGTTAGATTTTTTGGCTGAGGATGATTCCTAACGACGCCGACTTTCCGATCCCCCTCGCCGTTCCCTTTCCCTCCACCGTTGATCTCAAGTCAAGATAGGTAAATTTAGTATGACTGTTGCGTTCAAATCGACACCTTCTCCTAGACGCAGAACTTCTAGTCCCGTTGATCTTCCTTGGGTACAAAGTAAGGTTGTTCCCTTTGATCAGGCTCGGAAAAAACGGGTTAAAGCCTCCTTGACAAATGCTGTACCTTTGGTTAATCCCCCTTCTTCCCTGCCGAGATCAACTGTTGTTAAAGCTCTCCCTAAACCTCAACCCAAACCTTTATGGCTTGGTTCTATAATTGCGGTACAAAAGGTTTCATCGGTTATCACCTCTTTGATTATTGGTTCAACTTTAACAGTTTATGGGTTAACGGTTTATGGAGAGTCGAGTTGGACACAGGAATATCCCAGATTAGAAAAGTTACGAGCCACGGAACAACAACTACGGACGGCTCAAGAAATGTTAAAAAATGAAATTGCAATCACCGCCGACGAGCCCACCACAGGTCTTGTGGTTCCCCAACCTGGTGATATGATTTATGTTGAACCGGCGAAACCCCGTCCCCACCCCTCTCCAGAACCCAATACTGTGATCGAATTAGATCCTGTTCCGGTGTCCACAGTAAAAAGACCTTTAGGATATTAAATGGTCATCAGTGTAGAGACGCTGCCCTGGCGCGTCTGTAACAGTCATTAGTTAACAGTAATCAGTTATTGATTGGTATTGAGTAAGTTAGTATGGCTTCTTCAGACTATTCTTCGGGTTCTCGTTTTCAACGACAGCGTTCTTCTCCTGGTCAGCGTGGGCGAAAAAGAACCGTCTGGGGAGGTAAAGGTCAAAATTCCCCATCTCGGAATTCAGGTTCTACTCCTTTAAGGAAAAGCTCGGTTGATCTTCCCTTTGTAGCCTATCCTAGAAAGCGCGATCGCTCTGCCCCAGTAAGAGCCGATCGCAGGCGTTTAATATTAGTTTGGTTATTAATATTAGGGGGAATTGTTGGTCTGTCCCTGAATTTATTCCGCTTACAAATAGGTCAAGAATCTTCCTTCCTAAAAGCACAGGCTTTATCTCAACAACAACAAAAAATCCTACCGTTTGTTCCCAGACGTTCAATTACCGATCACAAAGGAGATATTCTGGCTTTAGATCAGCGAGTTTATACCCTTTATGTTCACCCTAAACTCTTTAAACAAACTCCCAATGAAATTGCCGAAAAGTTAGCCCCTGTATTATTGCGAGAAGATTCAACTACCCCACTCAAGAGCGAACTTTTAACCCTATTTGGTACATCTCCAAGTGGAATTAAAGTTGCAGATTCAATCTCCGAACAAGTCGCCAATCATATCCAAAATTTGGGATTAGATGGATTAGAACTATTAGAAAGTCGTCAACGACTTTATCCGCAACAGGAAAACACCTCAGATGTTGTGGGTCATGTCAATCTTGAAGGTAAAGGTCAAGCTGGAATTGAATATAGTCAGGAAAACTTACTAGAACGTACCATGCCCTCCTTGTCCTTTCAACGGGCTGCTAATGGTGCTTGGGTTCCTGAACGAATCGCCACAGGGTTTATCCCCATTGATGATTTAGAATTAAGGCTAACGATTGACTCCTCCCTACAACGAGTTGCCCATCAAGCCCTCCAGAAAAGCCTTAAAGAATACAAAGCCAAACGGGGAACAGTAATTGTCATGGATGCCACCGATGGCTCCGTACTAACCCTGGCCAATGAACCGACCTATAATCCGAATCAATACTATAAATTTGACTTAGAACGGTTTAAAAATTGGGCTTTAACGGATCTTTATGAACCCGGTTCAACCTTCAAACCCATTAACATTGCTTTAGCCTTAGAAGCGGGAGCAATTCAACCGGATACTGTTGTTAATGATGAGGGTCATATTCAAGTTGGGGGTTGGCCGATTCAAAATTACGATGGTTCCGCTCGAGGCGAAATTAATATCAGCGATGTGGTCAAATATTCCAGTAACGTGGGCATGGTGCGAATTATGCAACGGATGGAGCCGGAGGTATTTTATGAAGGCTTAAAACGTTTGGGGTTAGGAACAACCATGGGCATTGATTTACCCTTTGCCGCCACCAGTACCCTAAAATCTAAAGAACAATTTGTTTCCGCCCCAATTGAACCCGCAACCACAGCTTTTGGCCAAGGATTTTCCATTACTCCCATTCAGTTAGCCCAACTCCATAGCCTTTTAGCTAATGGCGGTAAACTGGTAACTCCCCACGTTGTTCAAGGGTTATATAACAGCAAAAGCCAACTATATTGGAAATTACCCCTGAGTGAACCCCAACAAGTGTTTTCATCTGAAACAGCTAATTCCGTTTTAAAGATGATGGAAACTGTGGTTAAAGAAGGAGGAACTGGAACCCAAGCCGCCATAGAAAATTATCGGGTTGCTGGCAAAACCGGGACGGCTCAAAAAGCATCGGCTGATGGAGGCTATTCTCCTAACGCCCTCATTACCAGTTTTGTCGGAATTTTAAGTGTTGACCATCCCCGTTATGTGGTTGTGGCAGTGGTGGATGAACCCTTAGAAGGTCGCGTCGGAGGAATTGTGGCTGCACCCATTGTAAAATCGGTGATGGAAGCGCTCATTCATCTGGAAAAACTCCCCCCTTCAGATATTCCGGTTGACCAATCACAGATCAACTCTTACACTGATAACTGATTACTGATTACTGATTACTGATTCAAGGGTTTAGGAGGGCTGCTGTGCCAACAAACCAAGACCAAAAAATATTTGCTATCTTCATGGAAGAAGCGGAGGAGCGTCTCGAAACCCTGCAAATGGGGGTAACAAAGCTCCCCGCAATTATGGCCGATCCAGACAGGGAAGAAGTAGCTTCTATTTATCGGGCGGCTCACTCCATTAAGGGGGCGGCAGCGATGTTGATGGAGAATATGCCCAGTCTGGCTAGTATTAATAAGGTGTCTAAACGCCTAGAAGATTGTTTTAAGCTGGTTAAAGACACGCCTTTAAAAATTGATGCCACAACTCAAAACCTTTATAGTAAAGGGTTTAAGGTATTGAAAAATTTAATTGATCGAGCAGCCAGTCCGGCTGGACTTTCAGAGGAAATAGGGGAAAAAATTCTCCAGGCTTCTCTTCCACTGTATGACAAGTTAGAAAACCACTTGAAGGATTTAATTAGTGGTAAGGTAGCCGTGGCAACTCCAAAAGCGACAACACCAACAGCTACAGCAACACCTGGGGTTGCCAATGCCGTTAATCAAGTGATGACGGTTCTCAAACCAATGTTACAGGGATTTAAACAAGCTGAATCCCCTGAAACTCGTAAACAATTGGCGGGTTTATGCGCTCGATTAACAAAAATTGGGGTGGGAATTGAACCTTGGCAAACATTAGTGAAAACGGCCCATGGTGCGATCGCAAATCCTAAAAATTCTTTTAAAGTTTTAGCGACCCCAATTATTAATGAGTTAAAGCAAGGAGCCGAACTCTTACAAGCAGGAAAAGCCAGTACGATTGCCCCCAGTGCGGCTTTATCTTCCTTGGCGGGTGCAAAAGCTGCTGCTAAACCCGCGACTCAAGAAATCACAATTCCGGCTGATCCGAAAGAGGTAGTTAAAGTTCTATTAAAAACCTTTAATAAACAACAATTACAAGCGATCGCTCAGTTGTTAATTAAGCACGTTAAATCCTAAAACAGAAAGCAACAAAAGGGTAAATTTTTACTCGGCTTGGGGATATTCTTCCCATAAAGATGTGGTAGTTCTTAAACTTAAATAATTACCATTTCCTAAAATAATATGATCTAAAATCGGGATAGACAAAAGTTGTGCCCCTTGCAACAATTGACGAGTTAAAGTAATATCTGCCGCACTGGGTTCAACATTCCCCGATGGGTGGTTATGGGAAACAATCACCCGGGTTGCGCCGCTTTTTAAGACTTCTCTGAAAATATCCCTAGGATGGGCGATGGTTTCCGTTGCACTTCCAATCGTAATTACTTGAGTTCCCAATAGACGGTGTTTAACGTCTAATAGCAACACTGCAAAGCGTTCTTGGGGTTGCCACATCAAATCATGGCTTAAGGCATCTGCGGCGGCTTGGGGGGTCTCAATAACTGCTAAATCGGGGGGTTTGGACTGAAAAACCCGTTTTCCCAACTCAATGGCCGCTAGAATTGTGGTGGCTTTTGCTGGCCCAATACCATGAATTTGAGTCAATTCATGAACCCCAATATCCCGCAATACCGCTAGGGGATCTCGTTGATGTTGACCCAACTGATTTAAGATATATTGTCCTAAACCAACGGCGGATAATTTTCCTTTTCCCTGACCTGTTCCCAACAAAATTGCAATCAATTCAGCCGTGGCTAAATTTCTGGAACCAATGGCCATTAATCGTTCCCGTGGACGCTCATCACTGGGTAAATCAGCAATTCTCAGGCTATAGGTCATTTGGGTAGCATCCCACCAACGCAATATTTAGTATTAAATTTTACCCAATTTTTTCCATAATTTCAAGTTCAATAGGGCGTTAAGTTACCTGGGATTGGCCGTTTATCTTAAATTAGTCTCAGTAATTCTAACGGGTGCTTGTAATAAAAGTTCACTTTAATCCCTTAATGGGTTTCCACGACCTCAACAGAATCTCCGACATGAATTGTCCCGGTATTCCTAGGAATAATATTCATACCAAACATAATCCCACCTGGTTGTTGTCGAAAGGTGGCTAGGGTTTTTAAAGGTTCTTTTAATGGATTACGTTCCCCAATATTTTGATCTGTTGTTGTTACAATACAACGGCTACAGGGTTTGACTAAATCAAAATAAACCTCTCCAATTAATATCACTTTCCATTGATCTTCAATAAAAGGTTGATCTGTATCAATCACAAGATTAGGTCTAAATCTATTCATCGGAACTTCTTGTGATGATATTGGATAGATTTCTGATAGTTTTCGGTTTAATTCAGCTAAGGAAGCAGTATTAGTTAATAAACAAGGATAACCATCGGCAAAACTCACCTGATTATTAATATTAACAGCATAATTCGGATCAACAGATCGAATAAAATTAGGAGATTGTCGCACTAACCGAAACTGGAATTGATTATCTATTTTTAAAGCATTTTTCAACCAATCAGCAACCTCATCCCCTTGATCAATTGCAATAGTTTCATCTCTCCAAACCTGTACAGTTTTGGAAGTTCCTATTAATATAGGTTGCAATTGAAAAGGTTTAATTTCCCGATCCTCAACGGATAATTCTATTAATTCCCCTGACTGTTGAACTTGAATTTTTGCTAATTGAGGATGAGTTCTCTGGGTAACAAACTGACCGGATTCATCAACCCACATAAATTCCCGATCCCAGTCTAATCCTTTCAGGTTTACTTCTCCTTGGTTCAGGGCTATTTTGCCACAGGATTTAATCGGATAAATAAATAGTTCAACCAGATTCATTAATTAGATCTCCACAATAATCTAATTACTATCTTAGAACTAACTCATCTATTAGTCAAGGAGCTAATCCTATAAAATTCATACTTTTCACCGTTTATTTATACTTTTAATCTCGGTAATAACACTGAGAAAATCTATCCTTGTTGTTTAGATTTTGAATTTTAATAAAAATGATCAGTATTTTTACTTGATTTTACATATTTTAGGTAGGTTACTAAAAGTAAAAACTCTATACAATCAGGCTTTCAAACCTTTTACAAATACTTTACAAATTAAGGAGTTTTTAACATCATATCTTTAACACCCATCCACTATAGTATATTTATCGAAAAGAAAAAAAGCCCTAACTCGAACCACCCAGGAGCAAACTTATGAAAACTTCAACACTGAAAAAATTAATTGGAACGACATTAGCCAGTCTTTGTTTAGTATCTGTAAACGGCCTTCCGGCGATGGCTGGAAAACTTCACAATGGATGGAATTATGGAATTGATTCCTTTAACGATGGCTCTGGCGGTGAAGCCTTTAATATTAAAGGAATTGCGATTAAAGAAACCAGCGATAGTATTTTTGTTGCTCTCACAGGTGGAACACCTCTGACGGGTGTGGCTTACGGGGGAGCAGCCGATGGAAATATTGGTTGGGGAGATTTATTCTTAAATTTCACTGGCAAAAACTTCACAACCGCTAGTAATCAAAAAAGCTTATTAGGAGTTCGTTTTGCTGGAACAAATGACTCCCAAGTTGCCACAACCGGGCTATATGGGAACGTCAAAGGAGCCAGCGTTACAAATGTAAATCATGGCTATAGCAGCTTAAAACAGTATTACGATTCTGGATTTGATAAAGCCAACACCCAAGGTACTGACATTGCTACAAAAGCTGCTGCTTACAATTATTTCGGTCAAGGAACAATCCTGAATGTGATTGACTCCGGTGCGACCAAATTAGGTGGTATTCAAAATTTGTCCGCCAAAGCCTTAACGGGTCAAGGACTTGATTTTGGATTCTTCGGTGCTAGTGGAACACAAACCCTTGGTTTTAGCCTCAATAAAGCCGATTTAGGGCTCGCCGATGGCAACTATGACTATATGGCCAGTCTGTTCCTAGAATGTGGGAATGATGGTGTTTCTCTCGCTGGCGGAGTTTCTGTTCCCGAACCCGGTAGTCTTGCTGGTTTAGCTTTGGTTGGTTTAACTTTACTCGGTGGTAGCCGACTGAGCAAACGTCAATCTTAATAAATCAGAACGGAGGTTGATACTTGAATTAAGATTAGGTGAATTCGGGTGCAACTTTGATGCTTTCAACTGATATGACTGAAAAACAATTAAGGGGCTATTCTTGACCAAGAATAGCCCCTTAAATTTTATAGCAACCGCCAAGGCATTTAGGATAAAGACGGATCTTGGAACCCAGACAGTTAAGTATTTTCCCCATGTTCCCTCCCCCCCTAGCCCCCCGTGCACGGGGGGTTTGGGGGGGCTGTTCCGGTGTTCCCCGCTATAATAGGGGATAATTTTTAAGCTATCAATAATCAAGCATTACCCAAAGTTGGAATCTCAACCGAACCCGAACCCCGACCCTGAAAACTCGGTAAATCCAAGCCACTGGGACGGCGACTTTTCTGAGCTAAACGATAGCTGACACTTTGTAATTCTGCATTAAGTTGTTTATTTTCCCGTTGAAGTAATTCAACTTTTTCCATTACTTCGGTTAGACGTTCTGAGAACTTTTGACGATAGACTCCGGGTAACTCTTGGACGACCTGTTCCAACATTCGAGAACGGTCTGTTAACTCCTCAACTGACTGTCTGAGTTGATAGGCTTCCGTATCTCGTTCGGCTATTTGTCCTTGATAAAACTTAACTTGCTGCTCCATCTCTTGAAGTTGTTCTCGCAAGGCTACCATTTGAGCTTGATGACGCTCAGAAACCTCTGGACTGGGTAATAAGTTAGCATCTCCTTTGACCAAACGGAATAGTTCCTGAGATAACTGTTGAATCAACTGTTCCCGCATTTGTAGCTCCTCGTTCAAACGAGTAACTTCAGCTTGTAACTCCTGTGGCGTTTGACTTTTGAGTTGGCTCACGGTGACTAACGGCTCCTATAAATTTATTTTGTATATGTGTCTCTAAAATATCTCTGTTGTTCCCAATCGGCAATAGCTAAGAAAACCGGGTACAACAATAACAGGGGTCAAGAGTAGAATTTGCTTCTATCCTTCCCCCTGTTTGCCCAATTTATTCAACTTCTTGAGATTCGGGTTCTGCTTCCGTGGCTTCGGTCGGCTCTATCGTTACTTCTTCCTTAATCGTTAGATAACGAATAACCTCATCGCTAATTCGCATGGCTTTTTCTAAAACAGCGATTTGGGCTCCAGGGCCTTCATAATTCATCTGGACGTAAACTCCTTCCCGATGCTTGTCAATATCGTAGGCTAGACGTCGTTTACCCCGATTTTGGATTTGGATATTATGTCCGCCTTGGTCTTTGAGGAGGGTTTCGTATTTGCTGATAGACTGACCCACCTGCTCATCGTTGAGGTCGGGGCGCAAAATATACGTTGTTTCGTAAACAAAAGGCTTCATGCTGTTATTCTCCTTGTGGACAACGGGGCTTCTGAATTTAGAAGCAAGGATCTTTGATCATATCATGTATCAGGTTTGGGGTGACAATTCAAATGCTTAAACTATTTCTGATCCCTAATTTTCACTCAATTTCACTCAACGGGTTGCAGGCGACGTAAAACTTGAGTAATTAGGGTTTCTGGGGCTGTGGCTTTGCTGAGGTAATCTGAAGCGCCCACAGCAAAGGCCTGCATAATAGAGCTTTCCTCCGTATGTACAGAAAAAAAGATGATCGGGAGATGACACCACCGTTGATCAGTTCGCACCGCTTGACAGAGATCTAAGCCAGTGAAACCCGATATTTCCCAATCCAAAATTAATAGATCGGGACGACAATCGAGTAACACATCCCAAAATTGTTCTGAGTTTTGTAGAGTAGTTACACTTAATCCCTTGGCTTCTAACAAGCTAGAAACAGAGATCAAAAGCGTAGGATCATCATCCACAATCAAAACCCGATTCCCTTGGACTGACCGAGACTGGGATAAGACCTCGGTGATCGCTTTCAGGATTTCATAAGCAGGTAAAGGCTTTTGTAAAAACCTCTTAACTCCCAAACTGGCGACAGTGACCCGATCGCTTAAACTTTGCCTTCCGGTTAAAGTAATAACTGGAATTTGAGGAATCATAGGCCTGAGTTCTTTGAGCAGGGTGATACCATCTTCGGTAGAGACACTGGGAAAGGTCAAATCCAGTAGAATAATATTAGGAGGGTTTTGAGCAATCATTTTACGGGCAACCGAGAGATCCGTCGCCATTTCAATTCTTAATCCCCAGGCGATCGCTTCTATCCTAATTCTTTCCGCCAGCATTAAGTCATCATCGACAATTAAAATTAAGGGGGAATAGGCTACAGGTTCGGAAGACAGGGGCGTTAATAGGGTTTCGCGACTGGCTTCAAGACTCAGGCTAACGACTAAATCCGAAATTAACTGAGCTTGATTAACCTCTATTTTGGGCAATTCCAGTAAACATTCCAGTTCTCTGGCCACTTGTGAACCTTCCCGCAGACCAAAAATCCCTAGAGATCCCGCTAATTTATGGGCTTCGTTTCTGGCTTGTTGATGGAGTTCGGGAGTCAGCTTTCTTTGGAGTAAGGCTGGGGCGACTTGTTCTAAAATCTCAATTTGGACTTTCACCTTGTCCTTAAAATTTTCCCAAATCCTAGAGGTAATCTGGGCGATTTCTTGTCGAGAGTTACTAGAGTTGGTTGCGGTTTGGGACTCGGTAGCATCGGAGGCGGATGGGCTAACTGGCGATCGTAAACGATAGCCCAAACCATGTACCGTTTCAATCGGGTCAGCACTGCCAGCAGCTTTGAGTTTTTGTCGTAAACATTTAATATGGGTACTGACGGTTTCTTCCCCTGGAGATTCGGCAAAATCCCATAGGCGATCTAAAATTGCCCTCCGGCTAAAAATTCGTTTAGGATTGAGTAAAAATAATTCCAGTAAACAGTATTCTTTTGAGGTCAGATGTATTAATCTGTCTCCAGATTTTACCTCGTTATTAATCGGATCAAAACTCAGATTTTCCCAGGTCATTACCGCCGTAGAAACGGATTTTCCTCGGCGTAATAAAGCCCGGACTCTTGCCATTAATTCGTTAATATCAAAGGGTTTAACGACGTAATCATCGGCTCCTGCATCTAATCCCATCACCCTGTCGGTACTGCTATCCCTGGCTGTTAAGAGTAGAATCGGATTTTGATATCCTTTGCTGCGTAACTGTTTACAAACACTGATTCCATCTAGCTTAGGAATGCCAATATCTAATAGAATTAAGTCATAGAGAAAGGATCCAGCCATTTCCAAGGTTGTTAGTCCATCGGTGGCAGTATTTACGGTGTATTGATGAGCGAGTAAAATTTCCGATAAGGTGGTGCGGGTGAGTGGGTCATCTTCCACTAATAAAATTTTCATAAAAATTCTCCCTATAGATTTTTTTGACGGCTATGGTTATGGGCAAAACTTCTCCCTCCAAGAGCCGATTACTGAGAAAGTCTGGGTGTTATCCGGTGGAAGGTATAGGGAATTGTAGGGAGTTAAATTGAAGCCGATCAACTCTGCTTTTATTCTAAACTCAAATTGCATACTATTCAATCAGTTGATTAAATTATCTAAAATTGGTAAATGTCAGTTACAACGCAACAATTAAGTCAATGGAAACAACAGAGCCGAAGGATTACGGTATTAACAGCTTATGAATATGCGATCGCTCAATTGATTGATCAAGCCGGAATTGATATTGTTTTAGTCGGGGATTCTCTGGCGATGGTTGGGTTAGGCTACGATACCACTTTACCCCTGACTTTAGATGAAATTATTCATCATGCTAAGGCGGTGCGACGGGGGGTAAAACAAGCCTTATTGGTGGTTGATTTACCTTTTTTAACCTATCAAGAAAGTCCCCAACAGGCGATTCATTCGGCTGGACGAATTCTTAAAGAAACGGGCGCTCAAGGGGTAAAACTTGAGGGCGGATATCCGGCGATGGCAGAAACCGTTAGTCAGTTAGTCCAAGTTGGAATTCCGGTGATGGGTCATGTTGGATTAACCCCACAGTCGGTGCATCAATTTGGTGGATATCGCAAACAGGGAAAAACATCGGATCAGGCTGCACGAATTATTGCAGAGGCGATCGCTTTAGAGCAAGCTGGAGCCTTCAGTATTGTCTTAGAACATATTCCCTCGGATTTGGCCCAAAATATCACCCAAAAATTAGGAATTCCAACCATTGGTATCGGGGCGGGGGGGGGCTGCGATGGCCAGGTCTTAGTGACCTCTGATATTTTGGGGTTATCAGCATGGCAACCTCCCTTTGCCAAAACCTACACTAATCTACAACAAACTATTACCCAGGCTGTGCAGGAGTTTTGTATCGAAGTTAGGGAGGGAAAATTTCCCCCAGGGAATTAATCTTAAAGGCAGAGATAAAATAGTCTCTAAAATATTTCTCCCCTAGCTTTAATTAACCTTCTCCGCCTTCTCCGCCTTCGTCATCTTTGTCATTGTCATTATCGTTGTCGTTGTCATTGTCGTTGTCATTGTCATTGTCATTATCGTTGTCATTGTCATTATCGTTGTCATTGTCATTGTCATTGTCATTGTCTGAAGATGGGGAAGGCGCGGGATTTGCTGGAGCTTGAGGTGCAGGTGCAGTCACAGGGGTTTCTCCGGGTTTGACACCTTCTTCTTGATTGCCTCCACCACAGGCTCCTAAAGTTGTGGCTAAACCAACGGCGAGAAATAACTGAATGGTTTTGGATTGCATTTTAATCTCCTTAAACTAAATCAACGAAATATTAATATACCGTTAAGCCGACTCATTTGCACAAGGAAAACTAGGTTTTAACTTAAATTATTCATTCGATTTTAGTCAGTCGCCTACCTATTCGTAATTCGTAATTCGTAATTCCTACAAAATCCGAATAAACTCCAAGGGTAAACCATCTGAATCGGCAATAAACATGACTTCATAAACCCGATCTCCGATCATTTGTTGCATCGGTTCCAATAAAATATTTAAGGGTTGCAATAAATTAGGCTGTTCTATAATAGCTTGATCAAACTGATTTTTGAGATGATTTAACCAACTGATTAGATCAGAAACCTGATTCGTTAAATCAAAAGAAATATGATAGTAACCGACATAATGTTCATCGCCAAAAGCATCGGGGGCGGGTTGGGGTTGGGGAATTTCAATTAATTCAATCCTGCCATTTAAACCTTCCATCCAACAGGCTAAAGTATATCCAGTTGTAAAACGTTCACAAACCGTAAATCCTAGGATTTCATAAAATGCGATCGCGCGATGAATATTAGCGGTACGAATTGAGACATGGTGCATAAAATTTCCCCCTACTCAAATAATCGAAAATAGGGATAACGTACAGGAGCGCCCTGTTCTTTTTCCAAATCAAAATTAATCACATCCCAACGGGGTTCATCCCCAATATCGGGACTAAATTCCACAGGTAAACCATACAATTTTGGTTCGTTTCCCTCTGTAGGATTGCACCAGGGAGTGTTCCCTTCTAAATAGCTACTAATTAAATCGTGATAGCGTTTAGCAATAATTACACGGGTTGCCCGATAGCCCTGGGTGTAGAGTCGGTCTAGGGCTTCATGGATTTCAAACCGAATCCCGTCGGGATGGGTATGTTGTCGATACCATTCGTCTTGCCATCGTCGCCAATGACGGCCAGATTGCAGGTGAACCAACTCCCCCGTATTCGGGTCAGACTCAAAAGCCCCATGACGGGAACACAAATAGGTATCCGTTAGCGTCAGGGCGGGAATAGGCTGACGGCAATGGGGACAATTAATTTCCGGGCCAAAAATTGGGTACTGCAAGGCAGAATTCATTATTAAATGGTGTTAGACCAAGGCTTATATTATAGCTATAGGAATTTTAACCTTTCTTGTTAATTCTGGTTTGTTCGTTTTTGAGGGAATTTAACACCGATGTCTTATCCATCTCTACAAAATGATCAACCTTACTGGCCCGATGTTGATATTTCCCAGGCTGCTTTTGTTGCCCCCAATGCAGTTGTTATGGGGTTTGTAGAAATTGGGGCGGGGGCGAGTATTTGGTATGGGGCGGTGGTTCGGGGGGATGTGGAACGAATTGTGATTGGAGCCAAAACTAATATACAGGATGGTGCAATTGTGCACGGAGATCCGGGGAAAGTTACCCTTTTAGAAGATTATGTTACGGTGGGTCATCGGGCGGTGATTCATTCGGCCCATATCGAACGGGGCAGTTTAATTGGGATTGGAGCCGTTATATTAGATGGGGTACGGGTGGGAACCGGAAGTATAATTGGGGCTGGTTCGGTGGTCACCAAAGATGTGCCACCGTTTTCCCTAGTTGTGGGTGTTCCTGCTAAACGTCTGCGGGATGTGTCCCCAGAAGCTGCGTCAGATTTAATTGAACACGCCAAACGCTATGAAAAATTAGCCCTGGTTCATGCCGGAAAGGGGACAGAAATCGGATTCAGTTAAAATTAAAATTATTCTCTTTATCTTTGTTCGTGTCTTTGTGTCTTTGTGGTTTTACTCTCTGTATTATACAACAAAAATGGCAAAAAAAAATCGGATTTTGCTTAGTTTCCTAATTGGCTTACTTTGTGTGATTTTGTTAAGTATTCCCGCCCTGGGAGCTACCTACAGAACCGCCAGTATCAGAATCCCCATTTTTGGATTACATGATATTATTGACGAATCTAATATTGATCAAAGTCCTGAAAGAAGAACCCAATTTGAAAATGATTATTTAAAACAAGATTTCTATACTTTTCTTAATTATTTAGCTAAAAATAACTATTGGTTTTTAACAACTCAAGATTTATTTATCTATTTTATTGAAAAATCCCAGCCCATTCCTTCAGAAAAAATCGGGCAAAAACCTATAATGATTAGCTTTGACGATGGTTATTATGGTGTTCACGAGAATGTTTTACCGATTTTAAAAGACTTAGAAAAAGAATACAACAAAAAAATCAAAATTGTCTGGTTTGTAAATCCAGGCTTAATGGGAGTGAGGTTAAAGGATTTTTTACCCCATGTGAGTTGTGCAGAACTACGGGATGGCTATAAACGCGGATATTATGATATTCAATCCCATGGTCAAACCCATAAACAATTAACCTTAATCAAAGGGAAAGATTTAAAATTTGAACTCGAACAAGCTAAACTCGATCTAAGAACCTGTATGGAAGATTTAGATAAAAATAAATGGGTGGCTGCTCATTTTGCTTATCCCTTTGGAAAAGTTAACCGGAGAGTGGAAAAATCCTTACCTCCCTATTATTTAACCGGATATATCTATGATGGAAATATGACACGAATTAATCGCTATACCAATAAATATCGAATTTCTCGAATCACAGTTAATCGTGATAATTCCCCTAGGAATTTGATCAGAATTGCCAAAAGAGCAACAACCTTAAAAAAAGTCACTATGTTTTAGAACTTAATTCAAGGCAAAATATTTTATTAGCTCATGATACATTTAATAATGTGGAATCAGGTATTTGTAAATTCAATCCCATGGACAGTAGATTAAAAGATCAAACTTCAAACGGCTCTGGAAAGAGAATTGTTTTAGCAACCTTTGGATCTTTAGGGGATTTATATCCCTATATGGCGTTGGCTCAGGAATTGCAAAGTCGAGGATATTCTCCCAGTATTGCCAGCTGTGAACAATATCAACAAACCCTAGAAACAGCAGGAATAGAATTTCATCCCCTCAGACCCAATGGTTTACCCCAAGATCCCAATGAGGCAGAATTTATTTCAATGATGATGGACTCCCAAAGGGGCGTAGAATACATTATCAATTATTTATTAATGCCCTATTTACGCACCAGTTATTGTGACTTAATTAAGGCCTGCCAAGGAGCAGATTTACTCTTAACCCATCCTTTAATTTTAGTGGCATCTTTAGTCGCTGAAAAAATAGCAATTCCCTGGGTTTCTACGATTTTATCTCCCAGTGCTTTGATCTCAGTCTATGATACCGCCCAGGAAAAAAGCACTCAATCTCGCCATCAACAGGCAATGGCTGTGGTGGCTAGAGATTCACTCATGCGTCTATTGCGCTCGAATGCTCGACTTAGGAGTGCTCCTTTGGAACAATTACAGGCAGAATTAGGGTTAGAAGGCGGGCTTGATCCTTTGTTTGAAGGACAATTTGCGCCGCTGGTATTAGGTTTATTTTCCCCAACCTTCGCCACGGCCCAACCAGATTGGCCCCCACAAACCCAGATTACGGGTTTTCCCTTTTACCGTCCCAATTCTGGGCCGGGGTTATCCCCAGAACTTCAGGCCTTTTTGGATGATGGGCCACCTGCGATTGTATTTACCTTGGGGTCAACGGCTGTTTTAGCTCCTGGCAACTTTTATCAGGAGGGGATGATAGCCGCCCAAGAGTTAGGATATCGGGCAATTTTGATGATGGGAAAGGCGGCACACCAATTGAACGCTTTGGGTTTACCCGAAGGAATCATTGCTGTTGACTACGCGCCCCATGCGGCTATTTTTCCCCATGCGGCGGCAATTGTCCATCATGGGGGGATGGGAACAACGGCAGAAGCCTTACGCGCAGGGCATCCGATGTTGATTGTTCCTTTTAATTATGATCAACCGGAGAATGCGGCGCGAGTGGTAAAAATGGGAGTTGGACGAATATTAGACCGCAATCTTTATCAAGCGTCTAGGGTTTTAGCAGAACTTAAAGTGTTATTAGGTGATCCAAATTATGCTACCCGTGTTGCTGAAGTCAGCAATTATATTCAAGCTGAACAGGGAAACTGCAAAGCCATTGATGTCCTAGAAACCTATTTGAATTCCCGTTAATAGATGTCGGGTGTCAGGGGAATAGATTTGGGAAATCAACAATATTATTGTTATAGTGCTACGCGCAAGGGAACAGGGAACGCCGGATCTGGGAACAGGAGGGAATAGGGAATAGGGAATAGAAAAAAGTTATTACCCACCCGATCAAGTATTTGTAGCAAATATTAAAGGATGGAATATTAGCTAGAACCCGAAAGCCGAAAGCCGAAAGCCGAAAGCCGAAACCTGAAACCTGTTTACTGCACATATTCTGCATAAACAAATCCTTCGGCTGTTAATTGGGTTTCGTTAAGGTTTAGGTGCATTTCAACAGTTCCAGAGAGTTCTTCAATAAAAGTATATTGACGGGATTGATTATCGGGGACAATCAGTTCTAGGGTAGCATCAAAGTTGAGATTTAACAACAAATGATCCTGTTCATCTTGGGCTTCAATTTGCAAGCTTTGGGGCATTTTTAGGGAGCGATCGCTAAATAAAGAAGCCATGATTCCGGGTAAACGTAAGGGTTGATAGGAAACTGTAGACCAATTCCAATTAAGGCGTAAGGTTTCCCCTAAAAAGATTTTCCTTAACTGATGATTTTGATAGATAAAAATATAAGGTAAACCGCCTTGACTATGGGTTTTATTGGTTCTCCAGTCTAAGATTAGGGTGAGGGGAATTTTAGTTTCAGTTTGAGCAAAAATCACAAACCATTCCCAACCAATATCCTCTCCCCATCGGAATCGGCCAAAATTGCGATCGTGATAACAAAACCAATCGGAATTTAAGTTAAATTTGGTTTCACCAACGTCTAATTCTCCTACAACTTCTAACCCAGGAATTAATCCCCAGCCGATAAAACCACTGCCAAATTGAGCATCTTCTGTAACTAATAAAGGAGTAGCCTTGGCTTGAGTTTTAAAATCAATAGAAAGTTGCGATGGCTCGTCAAAAACTCGGATTTTAGATTGTTCACCATTAATTTGTAAATGTACCCCTTTGACTTGAATTTCTAAGGGTTGAGAACAGACCTGATTAGATTTCCAAGGAATAGAAACAGCCGCAGCAAAGGTCGCAATTAAATCCGGTGTTTGTAGGGATAGGGGTAATAAATAATTGGGACTATTAATAATCAAACTGACTTGAATTTCTCCCCGTTGGGGTCTACCCATGAGAGTAATATTCACTAAAATTCGCATCCCGGTTTTAGGATGAATCAGAATATAATGATACCAATCTTTCCAATCTAAAGGAGATTCAGGATCATCTAAAGGAATCCGTAAAGATTCAATCTGGTTAATCAGTGAAAGATCTAAAGTCATCGTTGTAAAGATAGATTAGAATTGAGAATATTTTCTAATGGAGTTTTAACACTTGCGGATTCGAGGGAAATTGCTGGTGCTGTCTCGGCCATGGAATGGACAAATGCTGCTATTCTAGGCGAAATTAAAGTCAGTCCTAAAATAATATCAACGAACCATTTTTCAGCATTCATCCCATTTTTTTGAATTAGGTTTTCCGTTAGGGTATGATAATTTAAAATATTTGGCAAGGGCTGAGAATTTAAACTCCATAACCATTTTTCCCAAAAATAGAGTAATCCTTGGGTTTCTAAGCTTTCTCCTGTATCGGTATGAAAGGCTGATGCTGCTTGATGGCTGACAATTAACCACCGGGGAAATTGTGCGGAAGCTAAAGCAATAACCCCATTTTTAAAAAATCGAGTCCGTTGTAGTTTAGAACATAATTCTATCCCCTGTTTTTGGGTTGAATACTGATTTCCATGATCGGCTAAAATCAAAAGCACTTCTACAATAAACCAGCGAGCAGGTAAGGTATCAAAATTAGATATTCCTGTGGTTAAAATGATAATTTTTTCGAGGGTAATAGCTTGGTTTTCTGGGTTAGTTTTAGGGGGAATAAACTTGAATAACCTCGACCCAAAAGAAGAATTGTTAAGCTGTGCTGAAGCTGGAAAAATTAGAGTTTCTAATTGATTAGAAAAAGTGGGAGAAATCTGTTTTAAACCCAAAATAATATAACAAAACCAGTCTTCTGTTGGGATATTCTGTTGAGAAACCCCATCAGAAGATATCAGGGGAGAAATTAAAATAGTTTCTGATTTTTTTTCGGTTTCTAAATCAGTTTTTTCCAAACTATATAACCACTGTTCCCAAACTTCTAATCCTAATTTTTTACCTAAATAAGTTTGAATCGTAGATAAACTTGTGATCAGCCAGTGAGAAATATTAGCTGAATTAAATGCCTTCATACCTACTTTGAAAAAATCTGTTTTTTTAAGTTTATGAAGTATTTTATTTCCAAATTTAGTCTGAGAATAATCATTTCCAATTATCGCTAAAAGCGTAATAATTTCAGCAATAAACCAACGAGAGGGAATTGTATCTAAATCGTTTAACCCTGAAATTAATCCCCAAATTGCGCCTGTTTTTTGACTAGAAAAATGAGTTGGGGATTGAATATTCTGGTTAGAAAAAGGAAAGGTGACTTGAAGATAAATCTGAATTGAGTTCGTTTCAGAATCAGGTTGAGGAGATACAGGAGTGATGAGAATGGGAATCGCTTCTGCTTCTATCCCTGGAAATCTTAACCCGATTTTCACCGGATGATCAGGAATAGTTTCGGGAATTTGGAAGGTTAAAGTCAGATTTGCCGTTTTTCCTGATAATAAATAAAGATAGGCTGGATTAACTTGATAATGACAAGATACGACCTGTTGTTGATCGGTGAACCCATCTTCTAAAATCGGACGAATGAGTAAGGTTTCCGACTGATGATTACAACAGGATAAATTCAGGATCACATTTAATCCGAGTTTACCCTGAATTAATATCGGGAAATTGTCAGTTTGTTTTAATTCTAAATTCATGATTTTATCCTATTTTTATTGATTATAAATTGCGATAAATTACATAATTTATCAATTCTTCTAAGAATCGTCGATCATGATATTCTGAAATTAATTTTTCCTCTGGATGGACGGGAGTTTCAGCTTGAAGGAAATCCAGAGATTCGAACAGTTCTGCGGATTGATTCGCATAGGAACGAGCTAAATCCCAACCATGTTCTATACTGCCATAATTTCGCATCAATTGCAAAATAAACTCAATTTGATCGGGAGTTTTCTTTTCTCTATCAATTGCTAAAATATTGAGAATTTTTTCTGCTTCTTGGGGTTTGCTATGGGTAATAACATGATTTAACATTACCGTGCGTTTTCCCTCATAAATATCTCCTCCAATTTCTTTGCCATAGGTTTCGATTTCTCCCACTAGATTTAAGAGATCATCTTGAATTTGAAAGGCAATTCCTAGTAGCATTCCAAATCGAGTTAACTCGGCTAAAGGTTTGATTAATTCACTAGCGTTAGCATTAGGATTTCCAATAATCAACCCAATTCGACAAGGGGTCATGAACGAATACCAACAGGTTTTTTTAACGCACATGGTAAAATAATCTTGATCCGTTAAATAGGCGGCATTATCGGCTACCCAATCTAATTCCATTGCCTGTCCTTCAACGGATTGTTGTGCCATAACTTCAATTTCATGGAGAATATTTAGGGTTTTTGTCACTCCCAAGAAAGATAGATTTTCTAATAATAAACCCACAGCTAAAACATTAGTCGCATCTCCGACATTAATGGCGCGAGGAATCCCAATCCTAGAATGTAATGTTTCTTTTCCCCGTCGAGATTCTGAGCCATCTTCAATATCATCATGAATCAAAAACGCATTATGATAAAGTTCTAAGGCGGCAGCAGTTGCTAAAGCAGATTGTCCCATGCCTCCAACAGCACGAGCGACACTAATACAAATAGTGGGTCTGAGCATTTTTCCCATGCGGAAGGGATAATCGGTTAATAAATCATATAAAGGAGTATAAGCACCTGTGCTTTGACGTTTGCTATCCACAAATTCCTGAATTTTACTAACAATAGCAGAACGGGAATTTTGTAAGGCTTCATTAATAATAGTTTGATTAAACATCGGTTCTTACTCACTCGTTGCCGTTCAAATAGGTGATAGGGGTTGCTAGGGTTTTAATCGATCAATTTTTATGCTATATTAGCCATAGATTCCGGTTCAAATAAAATTCATTTTTAACTCCTAAAGATGGTTGATTTATTGAGAGAACGTCAGCAACAATTAAAGGAATGGTTAGAGGAATTAGTATTTCTAGTTCGCACTCAGGGAGGCTCAACTTGGGATGGTTTTGTCCTGGCAGTTTCAGGAAAATCCGCAGTCATTGAACTAGATGGCATTCCTTTACAATTAAAGGCGCATGGGGGTGAACAATTACAAGTTGAAATTGAACCTCTCTTTGACGTTTCGACCGTCGATTTTTGTACTGATGCTGAAACTTTAAGGGCCATTATTCAGGGACGGTTATCGTTAGATGCTGCGGTCGTTATCGGTAAAATTTATATTCAAGGAACTTTACCAAATTTAACCGCAATTTATGGAGTTGTGATGAATTTTTTCGCCGATAGTGCCATTCGTCCAGAGTTACAAGATTTATGGAACAAATTTGATCAAACTTGGTTGCCTACTTTTGTTTCTCCCATTCCTCCAACCCTAGAACAACAACATCCTGCTTACGGTTATTTGATTGATAATATACCAGAGGATGTGCTTCGAGTTGATCTTGAATAGGCGAAGATAAGGGGACAAATAGAGTTAACTGTTAACATTTCAACAGTCAACACTCCCCAACCTAATTTTAGGGAATCTGTGCAACAGAAGTGACACTGAGATGTCCTGTATTATCTTGATAGCCATCATTACCAGGAATATCATTGACAACAAAGGTAATAGTTTGACTGGGTTTTAAAACTAAAGCAGATGGGGGGGTTCTGGCTAATGTTCAATCCTTTTCAATAGGTTAGACTGAATTAAAATTAGGAGTATAGGGAGAAACAAAAAATAATTCCTGCTCCTCCATACTCCATTTTTAGCAAGGATTAAAGGTCAAACTACCTAACTGATGAAAGTAAAGTGCAGCTTAAACTCTAGGGGATAACTTACTTAATAACTCCCACCATTGTTACACCTGTCAATTTGGTATTAGTTAGATTTGCACCGGTCAGATTTGCATAACTTAAATCCGCATTGCTTAGATCAGCATTAGTTAAATCTGCATAACTTAAATCCGCATAACTTAAATCAGAATGACTCAAATTTGCAAAGGTGAGATTGGCATGATTTAAGTTGGAATAGGATAAATAGGCATACCCAAAATAGGCGTAGGTGAGGTTAGCATAACCTAAGTAGCTATAGGCAAAAAAGCTATAGCCTAAGTTAGCTGCCATTAAATCTACACCTAATAAATTAGCTTTGTACAGATAAGAAAAGCTAAGATTAGCCGAGGGAAGTTTTGCATTAGTTAGATTAGCTTCATACAGATAGCTATAGGGAAAATCCCGTTTTCCTTGAAGATATAGCCAATTTAACAAGCTGACTAAATCTTTAGTATTAGGCAATGGAAAAGGCCAGTTTGCGGCAGCAGACATCGGTTTTACTCCTAATTATTAATGAATGGATAGACCGGAACGAAACTCATAGTTGATTGGATTAATCCATTCTACCATTATATTCAATTAGAAAATGTTGTCAACATTTTTTATGAAAATAAAGTCGAATTTCAAGACAAATTTATCACAAAAAACTAGAGAATTAACTCTCCTTCATGCAGGATTTTACCTAGAACCTACTGACCGTTATTAATCAAGAATGATGAAAGCGTTTAACGGCCACATGGGTATTGGTTGAGCGAACCGATTACCCATTGAACGGTTAAAGTCCCATAATTATCGGTATAACAACCCACAACGTCATTGATACGGAAAGCAATCGTTTGTCCGGGTTTAATTTCCAATTGAGTTGGCCCGGTAACTTCGGCTAAAACCGTATTGGTTTGTAGGTCAATTGCTAACAGTGCAAAGGAGGTCTGTTGAGGATAAACCATGTATTGTTGATAGGGAAAACCGGGAGAGCCTGCGGCATTATAGTAGGGCAGAAAATAGGCAGGTTTCCATTCTCCTGACGGGGTAAAGGTAAAGGTCATATCCCAACCCGATATATTCGTGAAGTTATAGCCCGTTTCTGAGGTACTGACAACATCAAATTCACCATAAAGTTCGATAGGTGGAGGTGTTGGGATTTCAGCGGGGACTGGGGTAGGTGGAGGTGTTGGGATTTCAGCGGGGACTGGGGTAGGTGGAGGTGTTAGGGGTGAGGTTTTGGGGGTAGGCCACTCTAATTCTACGACTTGAGAACGGGGTTTAGCGACATCGGCTGATGTTCCGGGTCGGGTCAGGTGAGGTTGGGCGGGGCCAGCCGTTAGCGATCGCGTGCGATCCGCAGAGGCTACAACAATATTAAAAGCGCAAATATTGTCAACACTTTGATAGACAAAATCAAAATTTGCTAAGTGGCTTAAGTCAAGCGAACCAACAATTTCATCCTGATAAGTAAACGAAATTAAATCCCCTTGATGCAGAATAGTAACAGGTGCATATTGTCCGTTATAACTAAATGTTCCTGTTCCAAAAGTCTGACCATTTAATAGCGTGCGAAATTGCAACTCGACAATCATCTACTGCTTCTCCTGTTGTTCAAAATAAATTTCAAATTTGTAGAAATACCTCAATAATATTTCTACTGTTTAGCGTCTCTTTTCCTTCAATATTTACCGTTTCTAAGATTAACCTAAACGGCTGACCATTGAACGGTTAAAGTCCCATAATTATCGGCATAACAACCCACAACATCATTGATGCGGAAAGCAACAGTTTGTCCGGGTTTAATTACGAATTGAGTTGTCCCGTTAATTTCGGCTAAAACCGTATTAGTTTGTAGGTCAATTGCTAACAGTGCAAAGGATGTCTGTTGAGGATAAACCATGTATTGTTGATAGGGAAAACCCGTTTCTCCTGCGGCAGTATAATAAGGAAGAAAATAGGCAGGTTTCCATTCTCCTGACGGGTAAAAGGTAAAGGTCATATCCCGACCCGATGTATTCGTGAAGTTATAGCCCGTTTCTGAGGTACTGACAACATCAAATTGACCTGAAGTTAGAGGAGGTGGAGTGGGTACTGGAGTGGGTACTGGAGTGGGTACTGGAGTGGGTACTGGAGTGGGTACTGGAGTGGGTACTGGAAAGGGTGGGTTAATAGTCTGAGAACCCATGGAACCTTTACAAATATTGCCATTATGACCATGACCTGTGAGGTCAGGAACTTGTGCGCCCGAAATATCGCTTAACCGCCAATAGGCGACTAAATTCGCTTCTTGACCCGTGAGGCGTTGATTCATTTTCGCCTGGATATCTTGTGCGCTGCGAACGCTATTCCAGACGCGAACTTCATCAATATAACCATTAAAGAAATAATTCCCCCCAACACAATAGCCCGACTCCGTGGAACCTGACCCAATGCGTAAGATATTCTGACGATTAGAACCCGTTGGCCCAGAAGGTTGATAGTTTAGGTTTTGTTGGGCGACTTGTTGGCCATTAATATAAAACCGGGCTACCGACGAACCTGGGTCATAAGTGGCGGCTAAATGAGTCCAGACATTGGCTTGAACTTTTGGCCCGCGAATTTTTTGATAATCACCATTTGGAGGTAACAGCCATAATTCCCAATTATCTTGATAGCAAGATTGATAAAACATATACCCCCACCGATAACTATCGGGACGGGAAGTTAATACAGAGCGTTCAATTCCTGTATTTGAGGTGCGGGAATATGCCCAAGCTTCAATTGTAAAAGTTTGGGGATTTAATTCATTGTTGTAGCCAACATCAATCTTATCGTCTGTACCGTTAAAATACAGCAGTGATGCTGTTGCGCTGCTTGTCATAAAACTGGATGCTCCTTAGATTGAGGAAAGTTTTCAACTCAATGAGTCTGGATGTTTAACTGTTGACAACACCTAATCATTAAATAAGTAAAGGTGACGATCATTGTCAATTGTAAAAAATCTTAATAATTCCCCTAGGACTTGGATTCACTACTAGAATTGTTAATTTAGTATGCAAGATATCAGAAAAGTAGAAATCATCATTGATACATTTCATGTTCAGGATGCCCTGAATGTGTTTAGTGGGTGATGCCAAATGGGTAATCCACTAAAGGGATTTTAGGACAGTATACATTGACACCGAATCAGTTATCAGTTAGCAGTTGACCGGATCTCGAATGGTTAGTGATTGAGGACATATTTATGCCGATTAAACGCATTATTAGTGGTTTGAATGATTTTCAACAGAATTATTTCAAAGCCCACCAAGAATTATTTCAACGCCTTTCTCACGGTCAAACCCCTGAGATTTTATTTATCACTTGTTGTGATTCTAGGATTGCTCCCAACTTGCTGACTCAGACTGAACCCGGAGAAATCTTTATTATTCGCAATATCGGTAATATTATTCCTCCTTACGGAACTCTAAATAGCAGCGAAGGAGCCGGAATTGAATATGCAGTTCAAGCCTTGAATATTAAAGAAATTATCATCTGTGGACATTCCCTGTGTGGTAGTATTAAAGGATTGCTTCAACTCCAAAATTTGTATGATCAAATGCCATTAGTCTATGATTGGTTAAAAGTTTATGGAGAATCAATTCGTCGGATCATTGGAGAGAATTATTCAGAATATTCGGGAGAAGAATTGTTAAGTATTGCCACCCAAACTAATGTTTTAAATCAAATTGCCAACCTAGAAACCTATCCAGTTGTTAGGTCTAGGTTACACGCTGGAAAACTCCACCTTCATGCTTGGGTTTATGAAATTGAAACGGGACGAATTTTAGCGTATGATGTTAAACAAAATCAGTTTGTTCCTCTTGAACAAGAACCCTTTCCCGTCCCTGACCTCTTGGCGATAATAAATCCAAGTTAAAGTCCTGTTATCATTCTGTTCTAGCCAACACCATCCAGATGAGTAATTCTATTATCAAAGTTCAAAAAGGTAGTTTAGGCACTCGATTCTCGAATGTGTTTAAATCCAGTAATCAATGGTTTCATAAAACCCCAGAACGGGCGTTAGAACAAGCCTATCAAGCTGCTTTAGCGATAAAAACCATAGAAGATCAGCGTTTTGGGGGTCGAAAAGTTTCCGAAGATGCACCCCAATATAGTCCCAGTGTTTTAGAGTGCTTTATTAAGGATGTTGAGCGGCATTTGAACACGATTAAATTCAAACTAAATGAATTCAAACTAACCCGGAGTTTAGACAATTCGGGAAACATAGAATTTATTGATAAATTAAGATTTATTGATGAAGTTGTTGATAAATATCAATATGATTCTCCCGGTTTCCCCTTATCATCTGATGACTCTCGGTTTACATCTGAGGATAAACTAAACAACGGAAAATCTGATGACCCATCGGGTTTATCCCCTCTGGATTTTGTAGAAGTTCAAGCCTCTGGAGAAATGTTTAAAGGAAAAAAAAGTGGGACTTTACCCCGTTCGATTGGACGCACGTTTCAAAAGATCCAAACGGAATTAGATGATAGTTCCGAAGAACGGTTAATGAATAGTTACCGAGCATCCCGAAAAAAAACAAAATTAGCGATTAATTTCCTATTGCTGCTTATTTTAATTCCCCTTTTATCACAACAACTATCTAAAAATTTTGCCTTTATTCCCCTAGTAGAACACTATCGACAAACCCATGAAGTTACTTTATTTCTTAACCCAGAAATGAAAGAAGAAGCCCTTCATGAGTTAAAATCATATCAAGAAGAACTGCAAATGAGCAGTTTACTTTACAAAACTCCCGCTATTGAAGCCGAAGAAGTTGAAAAGAAAATGGCGGAAAAAGCCGAGGAAATTGCCCAAGACTTTAATCACAGAAGCAGTGAAGCGATTAGTAATATTTTTGCGGATTTCGTGGGATTAATTGCCTTTGCTTTAGTCATTGCTTTCAATCGCCAAGGGTTAGCCGCCTTAAAATCCTTGCTGGATACGGTCATGTATGATTTGAGTGATAGTGCTAAGGCATTTATTATTATTTTACTCACGGATATCTTTGTCGGTTTTCACTCTCCCCATGGTTGGGAAGTTCTATTAGAAGGATTTTCTAATCACCTTGGAATTGCGCCGAATCGTAGCTTTATCTTTTTGTTCATTGCCACTTTTCCCGTGATTTTGGATACCATTATGAAATATTGGATTTTCCGTTACCTCAGTCGAATTTCCCCTTCTGCGGTAGCAACATTAAGAAATATGAATGAGTAAATTATAACCATACCAAGGATTTCCCTGTCTTTTCAACAAGTCTTCTATAATAGAACCAGCATCAAGTAGTGATGGATAGTATTTCCTGATCTTTAAATCGGACTCAAGATTTGAAGGATGGGGACAACTAAAAGTAGACTGCTCGAATTCTAGATCGTCAAAACCATTCTGTCATGGCGAATCTTAACCTGGAGGATACAATGAATCCACAGAATGCCACATTTTTCCCGATTATAGAAGCGACTGCATCTGGAGATGACGCCATCGCCGCACTGTTTAAACGGATGGCGCGTTATCCTTTACTCAAACCCGATGAAGAAATCGAACTCGCTCGTCATATTCAAAGTTTAGTTAAAATCGAAGCCCAACAAACTCAACTTACCCTGGAATTAGGACGTTTACCTACTCCCCCAGAACTCGCAACTTTAGTGGGAGTAACTGAAACAGAACTAAAACATCGTTTACAATCAGGAAATGCTGCAAAAAACCGGATGATTAGTTCTAATTTACGGTTAGTCGTATCTATTGCTAAACGTTATATTAATCGAGGAGTTCCATTATTAGATTTAATTCAAGAAGGAGCCTTGGGACTCAACCGTGCCACCGAAAAATTTGATCCCGATAAAGGCTATAAATTCTCGACCTACGCCTATTGGTGGATTCGTCAAGGAATTACCCGCACAATTGCTAATCAAGGGAGAACAATTCGCTTACCTGTTCATATTGTTGAACAGTTGAATAAAATGAAGTTAACCTATCGAGATTTAAAGCAATCGCTCCGTCGAAAACCCACCCAAGCAGAACTAGCGGAGGCGATGGGAATTACCCCCGAACAAGTGATTTTACTCGAACAAGTTCACCGTAAATCCCTATCTTTAAATCATCGAATTGGTTCTGAAGAAACCTCGGAATTAATGGATATTTTAGAAGATCAAGAAACCCAAACCCCTGAAGCTCAAATGAATGAAATGATGATGCGACAGGATTTATTAGAGGTTTTAGGAACAGTTTTAACTGAACGGGAAAAAGATGTTTTAGCCCTGCGTTTTGGATTAGTTACAGGCGTTCCTTACACCTTAGAAGAAGTCAGTGCAGTCTATAATTTATCCCGGGAACGAGTTCGACAAATTCAAGCCCGAGCCATGCGAAAATTACGCCGTCCTAATGTTGCTGAACGCTTAAAAGGTTGGATAAGATAATCAATTGATTATTGATTAAAATTGTGGTACAATAATGAGCAAGAGAATCGTTCTCTTGTCATTGTCAAACCTTCAATATTTATATGTCTAAATCCGCAACTTTACGACCCGCAACTATTGAGGATATTTCTGTTTTATTTGAGTTAATTCAAGCCTTAGCCGAATATGAAAAATTATCCCATGAAGTAACAGGAAATGCGGAAACATTAAAACAACATTTATTTGGTTCTCCTTGTTATGCGGAAGCTATCTTAGCTGAAATTCAAGGGAAAACCGTGGGTTTCGCTCTATTTTTCAATAATTATTCTACCTTTTTAACCCAACCTGGAATGTATTTAGAAGATTTATTTGTACTTGCTGAATATCGTCGTCAAGGTATTGGGAAAGCCTTAATTACCTATCTAGCAGAATTAGCAGTATCCAGAGGCTATGGGCGTTTAGAATGGTCGGTTTTAGAATGGAATCAACCCGCTATTAATTTTTATCAAAAAATAGGAGCTAAAATTTTACCCGACTGGCGGATTTGTCGTTTAACGGGAGAATCCTTAACACAATATGGAAAAAATAAATAGGCAAATTCTTCCCAATTTAATATAAAATGAAAGCAATTTACTAATATGGGGTGAGAAGAAGATTTACAATGATAATTTGGGTAAATGAACAACTTGATCCGATGGGAATTGTTTACTCTTGTATTGCTTGTTCCGATGAAAAGCAAGCTCAGGACTGTCATGAATCCTTTCAAAAAGACCTAACCGAAACCCAAAAACAAGAAGGTTGGGTTGCTGTGCTAAGAAGCGTTGAATCTTGGGATGATGTCCCTGTGAGTGCTTTAAAATTAAACTAAGTTAAAGTGGGACAAATAAGGGAACAGGGAACCGGGAATCGGGAACACCGGAACAGCCACCCCAAACCCCCCGTGCACGCAGGGCTAGGGGGGGAGGGAACGCCGGAACAGGCCGCGCAGGGAACAGGGGGTAAATACTTCACCGTCTGGGTTCTAATGTCCGTCTGGTGTCCTAACTGCCTTGGCGGTTGCTATAACAGATTGGAAGTGGACACTTAGATTCCCTACTATATTTTCAACTAATACAGTCGATGGAATTTGACTTACGGGTGCGGGTAACATTTCACCTCGGAAATCTAATACAGAGACAAGTAATAAATAAGCCAACGCTAAAATAATTGAAATCCCACCCGTAATATACGCAACAATTTTTGAACGTTCCATAAATCTGATTCTCCCTATTTTCACCGCACAAAGTTTTTCTAGGTTCTATTCTAAACCTGCGTAAGTGGTTGTTGGTTCCTCCGTTGATTCTGCGATGGTGCTTGGACGTTTTTCTAAGAAAATAATCGGCTTTTGAGTGGGATCAATCAGATTCCCCTGTTCCTGCATAATACTTTTAGTTTGCTGGGGATCAAAATAGCGAGTAAATTCTTCCCTTTCTTTGATTACTCTTTCTTCTGTCATTTTCACCTCAGCCCGAATATCCTGAAGTTTTTCTGAAGCCGAACGATGTTGGGGCAAAATCTGAATTAATGCAGAGAGGGCAAAAGCAGATAAAATTAGATTAACACCTAACTTGACGGTCGTTTCAATCGTAAGTAGACCCGGGTTATGAATTGTTCGTCGTTTGGCGGCTCGACGCGCACGGGGACGGCGAGAAGGGGAAATAGATGGAATAATTTGGGGAACAGGTCGAATCGCAGACATGATCTTTTTACTAACGTCACAACCAACGGAACACCAACAGCAGGAGAGGGTTCTAGCTTTCCCCAAAACGGGTTAAGAATTAACATCCGATGCGGATTCCAAAAAAAACTGTCCCGACACCGTTACCGAGTTAACACACAATACTCTATCCCATTTGGGGTTAATTGTCTGCTATTTGGGTTGTTTTTGTCGAGACAGATTTATAAATTGACCCGTTATCAGTGAATTTTCACTAATAAGTTTGAAAGTTTCTATTTATACAGTTCGGTCGCCAAACGGAAGGCCAAAATTCCGGGGATCAAGGCAACAACCAGGGCAATGTACACCTGAGTATCTGTTAATGCCATTGTTGAATAGCTCCTTCATAAATTGAGATAATCGTTAACTAATGTCAACTAATTTGGGCATTTTGGGAAGGGATCGTAACAAAAAGTTGAAAAGGGAAGGTTAGGCTTCCCCATTCTGAAGACAAGGGGATTTCTGAAGAGTCCAGTTATAGCACTAAGGATTACATTAGGCGACCGTGAGGAAATTATAAGCCGCCATGCCTAATAGTCAAGAAACGCATAAATGAATAACAGCTGACGTTAGCTTGTTCCACTGATCTAACTCCTTAGTTATTAGACATCTCTTGATCAAGTTAAAGTCTTGTTCGAGAAGTTTCACTAAGTTTTTGTAACTGACCCCATTATTAACTCCCCCCTAAAAAAGCACAATAGCTACCAGAGAAGTTTTACCAAATCTTTAATCTTCCCAGCTTGTTTATAAAGATAATGTAAAGCTCCGCTAGTTTAAGCGGATATAGATTATCCGACTGAAACTCCTATAAATATTGGGCTAAGGGTTGAAATACCGATAATAATTCAGCCTGACTGACAACTAATGTAGGATAGGATTGAGTACCATAATCTCGACTCACTTCTAAGGGAAAGGGTTCGGGAGACAGAGGACACCAAACCGCACCCGCCGATTTAACAATGACCCAACTTCCGGCGATATCCCAAATTTTAGGAGTCGCTTCCACTCCCCCTAATGTTGCACCGAAGGCAACCGTGAGGAAATTATAAGCCGCCATGCCTAACATCCGAATTTTACAAGGAATTTGGGGCGCGATCGCAATACTTCGAGAACAGAGGTTAAAAAAGTGATTAGAACTCAAGGTATCAGAACTAGCATGAATGGGTTTACCATTTAAAAAAGCTCCTTCTGGGCCAGTTAATCCCGATGCACCATACCAAAACCCATGAAAAGTTTGATGTAGAGGCGGTAAATGAATCAAACCAAAAACCGGAGTACCTTGATAAAGTAATCCTAGAGAAATCCCCCAAATTGGAATACCTCTGGCAAAATTAGTTGTACCATCTAAAGGATCAATCACCCAACACCAGTCCGTATTGGGAAAAATATGTTCAGCTTCTTCACTAATCACCCCATGATCAGGAAAAGTATCAGCAATGCGCGTGCGAATTTCCTGATCAGCCCACTGATCAGACTGGGTAACTAAACTACCATCGGCTTTTTCCGAGGCTTGGACTGTGCCAAAATCGAGGATTAACTGTTGTCCAACGTCGGTAGCCGTGGTAAGTGCAAAGTCAAAAATTTGATCCCAAAAATTAGTCATTATTTCCTAAAGTAATGGCAAAATAAAAAACAATCCAGATAAAATCTATTCAGTTAAACCGCTTATGCTGCTGAAATCAACAACTCGCCATATTCATATTTATACGGCGGAAATTAAAGATGAGGAGTTAGTGGACAATGAACAAGTATTGACCTTGGATATTGATCCCGATAACGAATTTAACTGGAATGATCAGGCTGTGCAAAAAGTCTATCGTAAATTTGATGAGTTAGTCGAGGCTTTCAGTGGCGAAGACCTCACCGAATATAATTTACGTCGAATTGGATCAGATTTAGAGCATTTAGTGCGATCGCTGATCCAAAAAGGTGAAATTAGCTATAACCTCGACTGTCGGGCGGTAAACTATAGTATGGGATTACCCCGAGTCGGCAATTAGTAAAATTATGACCATTAAGAGTCTGTACTCACCATATACAGACTCTTGATGGTGAGTTTGTATATACCCTAAACCTTATGATCACCCTCAAATCAGCCTACTCATCGGGTGCTGGGGATTGTTTTTGCGATCGCTGACGCCGTAAGAATTGTTTCATGGAAAGTTGACGGTTATTCATAAATCGATTCCAAGAACCTGGAAAAAACTGATCCATGGTTTCAATTAAAGCCCAAACCTCTAAATTAATCATCTGGTAATAGTGACCGTGAGACTTTTTGAGTTGAGTCAAGCGTTCATTAATTTCCAAATAAGGTAATAAATTAGGGTCATCGGAGGGGTTAGGGGGAGAATCACTCATGCTGTAAGCATCCTTGCCCAGAGCCAAGAAAAATTAACAACAAATGGTCAAGCAGATGGTGATGTTCAAAGGCTACAATAGTTCAGATTACCTGATCTTGATTGCCAATTGGTGCTAATTTTTAGGGTGAGTTATCAAAATTGGACAGGACTGGACATCTATTGTGGTTCTGGTGTTATCGCCCCCAACCCATGGGGTAGATAACAACGATAAACCATCCTAATTTTAGAAGATCACTTTTGAGTGGCAACGCCAGGCGTGAGGAACCCAAATGCAAAATCCTGTGGCAAAACAATATCTGTGGACGGTAGGCGAGGGGATCGAAGATCAGCCTTCGGGAACGATGATCGCAGATCGCTACCTGGTCAAAACCAATCGAATTGTAGTAGATACGCGACCAGAACTGTTGCCGGAAATACCCAGTGAGATTTCTGATCAGATTTCTCCCTATCTAAAATTATTTGCCTATCGGTTGCACATTCCGCAGGTCTATGGAATTATCTCCCCAGCTAAGGGAGGAATTAATAAACCGATCATCCTTTTAGAAAAAGGGCCGATTGCAGACCATGGGGAAACCCTAATGCCCACACTGGCGGCTCTGTGGCCCGATGCAACGGCAATGCGCCAACTGAATTGGTTATGGCAAATCGCTCAAATTTGGCAACCCTTTTGCCGTCAAAATGTCGCTTCCAGTTTGCTTAATTCCCATTTGCTCATGGTTCAGGGAAGATTAGTTCGGTTATTGCAGTTAGACCCAGATATCCATAATGCCACCCTCAAACAGTTGGGTAATTTTTGGCAACAGTGGGTTCCGACCGCACAGCCTCAAATCCAAAAATTCCTCCGACAACTGACCCATCAAATGATATCAGGGGAATTACGCACCTCCACCCAACTGATCCAACAATTGGATCAAGCCCTTTCTATTTGTGGACGGGGTTATCATCGTCAGTTTGAGATTGCTGCTGGAACCGATGCTGGCCCCACTCGTTCCCATAATGAGGATGCCTGCTATCCCAATGGTGATCAACCGATCGAAGTTCCTCCCAGCGAACCCGCTTTGGCTATTGTTTGTGATGGAATTGGGGGGCAGGATGGCGGAGAAGTAGCATCTTCGATAGCGATTGATGTTCTGCGTCAGGAGGTGGAAAAAATGCCTCTGCATCAAGCCAATTGGGATCCATTATCCTTAACGCCTAAATTAAAACGGGCAATCTGCATCGCCAATGACGTGATTTGTCAACGCAACGATGATGAAAACCGTCAAGGTAGGGAACGGATGGGAACCACCTTGGTGATGGCTTTAGCCCATATTCATGAAGTTTATTTAACCCATTTAGGGGATAGTCGGGTTTATTGGATTAGTTCCAGTGGTTGTCATCAAGTGACGGTGGATGATGATGTGGCTTCTCGCCAGGTGCGTTTGGGTTGCGCCCTCTATCGCGATGCTCTGCAACAGGGGGCTTCTGGGGCTTTAATTCAAGCTCTGGGGATTACGTCATCGGTGACGCTGCATCCGACGGTACAACGGTTTCCCCTGGATGAAGATTGTGTGTTTTTATTATGTTCTGATGGATTAAGCGATCGCGATCGGGTGGAACAATATTGGGAAGCGGAAATTTTACCCGTTTTGCGTCAAGAAGTGGATTTAGTAATGGTTCGGGATCGTCTAATTGAAATTGCCAATACTCAAAATGGCCATGATAACGTCACCATTGCCTTGTTATTAATTACGGTAGTTCCCAAGGATGATCCCGATGCCCAGAAAGAGGTTTGTATCGCTCCTGTGGTTCCTTTAACCGAAGATTTAGGGGATGATTCTTCCGATACCAGTGATGCCGAAGATTCATCTATGGAAACAGTAATTGGTCGCCCTAGACCGGCTCCGTCAGGGGTGAATAAGATTTGGTTCCTATCCCTGGGTATTGCCGTCTTATTAGGGATTCTAGGGGCATTGCTCTATGGGTTAGGGGTGTTCAACCATGATCCCCAAGCACAACCTGTAGATAATCCAACCCCTACGGACAGTCCTTCTACTCCTCCAATCCCTATCACCCCACTCTGATGCTAAATATCAGTAGAGTCAATGTATAATTCACAATAAACTAAGCAGTTCTATCATCTCATCTCTATATTGAATTATCTTGGATTATTTTTTCTGATAATTTATTAGTAATAATAACAAATTATCCCTATTCAATTAAGGTTTCTTCACCTTTTTATCGACTTAATTAAGCCAATGGATCAGATATATAGCAATCCTAAATAGGTTGTAACATTTCAATACTGATATGAAACGGCCAGAAGTATTACCCCCTAGCTCCCCGTGCACGGGGGGTTTGGGGGGCTGTTCCGGTGTTCCCTTTTGATCAGGGATTTTAAACACAACTCAAATAGGATTGCTATAGGATAAACTAGAGTGTAGTTCATCTGCATAAAAGGTTCATTAACAATATGGGACTATTTGATCAAATTTTAACAGCTTTGAATGATCCCAATACAGTAGGAAACACCGACCAAATCAGAGGGATTCTGAATACCGCTCAACAGCTTGGTAATCAATTAGGGATTGCCCCTGAAACCAGTCAAATGGTGATGTCAATGGTGGGGAGTTCCGTGCGGTCTTCTTTGCAAGAAAAACAAACCGAAATCGGAAATGATGGGGTACAAAATCTAGTCAATCAATTTGCTGGAATCACTTCTAACCCCCAGGCGGTAGAAATGTTATTTTCTTCGACTCAGCAACAGCAATTGATTCAAACCGTTTCCCAACATACGGGGGTTAGTGCCCAAACCATTCAATCGGTTTTACCCATGGTGGTTCCTTTAGTATTAAACCTGCTGAAAACAGGAACCAATCAACAACAATCTGCATCAGCTTCTAATTCGGTTTTAAATAGTTTTTTTGATGCGGATGGAGATGGAGATGTGGATATTGCTGATGCCATGCGTTTAGGGGGACAATATTTTAAAGGTTAAAAGGAATCGGGCGTAGGGAATTAGAGATTGTTTCTGGTTCTCTACTTCTGCAAAATATAGCAGGGAACAGCCCCCCAAACCCCCCGTGCACGGGGGGGTTGGGGGGGTAGGGAACAGGGGGGAAATACTTCACTGTCTGGGTTCCAAGATCCGTCTGGTGTCCTAACTGCCTTGGCGGTTGCTATATAGCAATGCAGAGCGTTTTTAAAACTTCTTTGTGTCTTTGTGGTTTAATTAATCTTAATAAAAATCATGGTTATTGAGTGGTTGAAATTCAAAGTTCCCACAGAACAATGGGAGCTATTTATTCAAAAAGATGAAGAAGTTTGGACAGCCGGACTAAAAAAATTTCCTGGGTTTCTCGGAAAAGAAGTTTGGCTAGATGGGGAAAATCAGGAAATTGTCATGGTGATTCGTTGGGAATCCCAGGAAAAACTTGCCAGCTTTCCTGAAAAAATAATTCAAGAATTTGACGAAAAAATGGGAGGATTAAAAATGCCTATTTTAGAAAGTCGAACCTATCAAATTAGAAAATTTATGCACTAAAAACAGGTTAAATTGTTGATGAGAATTTATGAAATAAAGCCAAAATAAAATTCAGACTCAAAAACCCAACTCCCAGGACTAAAATCACAAAAGCAGTAATACTAAAAATTGATCTCAATTGATCGAATTTGGGATTTTGATTTGGTTTCATATTGAATCTAAGCATTAAGGGTGTTAAAATCCAGACAACTCCAATATCAAACCAGAAATTAAGATAATTTTGTACTCCCAAAACATCTTAACAGTTAAGGACTCGCCGAACCGATCATCAAATTTTTAATTCCTAGTGCGGATAGCCATAATTTTTTGTATTCTGGAGTTAACCACTGTGTCCCAATATCCCTAGTAGAATAGATTATTATGTTTCCACCAGCGTCCTCTGCCCATCCCAATCGACCCCATGCTATAACTTCTAGTCCTATGCCGATGTCTAACTCTATTCTTCCTAAAACGGTTTTTTCTTCCCTGAAACAACGGCATTGGTTAGAGTTAGCAGAGTATGTTTCTCTGATCAGTTCGGCTGTCGGTTCGGGAGTAGTGGCCCTTTCGGGTCAAGCGTTTTATGGAGTTGCCCCCCTAACCTTAGCCCTATCGCTGAATGTTGCCAACCGTTATCGTTTAGAACAACAAACCCATCAAAATCAAATTGAAATTGTTCAAGCTCAAGACTCCGTTGAAAAGTTAGAAAAAAATACGGTTAAAGTAGTTATGGGGTTGAGGAAACAACTTTTAGAAGAAATTCAATCCCTCCAGCAAAAATTAGAGGCTTTTCCTACTACTGAAGCCTTGGACTCCGCCTATCGGAGTAAACAAGTAGCAGCTTTAGGACAAGCAGTAACTTCAAGCACCGAACATATTTCCCTAGCATTGGCAGAAATTAGAGCGGAATTTCGGCAAGAATTACAAACATTTTCCTCAACTGAAACGGCTCATTTAGAGTCTTTACAAGCGGATTTTCAAGGGCGATTTTTAGAAATTCAAGTTGTGATTGATCAATTACAACAGGAAAAATCTGGAGACTCTGCTTCTGATCTTCATCTATCCAAGATTCAAACCCGATTAGATGAACTTACCCAAGAACATCAAGAGGTAATTAAACCTCATTTAAGACGGTTATTATCCGTTGTTAAACAATTACAAACCAATCATCCCCGGAGTTTACCTATTCCCCCTAAACCTCTCCCTAAAAATTCCCAATCCTAATGGCGATCGCCCCGGCCTAAAAATCAAATACTTCCGTTGCATGATCAGCAAAATATTTTATAATTTGAGACAAGTTATCAACCAATAAATTCTAGGAGGAACTTTCAATGGCTATTTCAGAAATTACAGAAAAGTTATTATCGGCTAAAAAATCTAAAGGAGTCACCTTTTCAGATTTAGAGCAACTGCTGGGGCGCGATGAAGTTTGGATTGCTGCGGTTATTTATCGACAAGCGAGTGCTTCCTATGAGGAAGCCAAAAAATTAGTTGAAGCCCTAGGTTTAAGCACAGAATATATTGAACTCTTAACCGATTATCCCGTCAAAGGATCACTTGATCCCATGATTCCAACCGATCCCTTAATCTATAGATTTTATGAAATTATGCAGGTCTATGGAATGCCTCTTAAAAGCGTAATTCATGAAAAATTTGGCGACGGAATTATGAGTGCGATTGATTTTACCTTAGATGTGGATAAAATCGAAGACCCCAATGGCGATCGCGTTAAAATTACGATGTCTGGAAAATTCCTTTCCTATAAAAAATGGTAATAATTTAAGTATTTCTCCCGATTGAATATTGGGAGAAATTATGATACAATGAAAGATCTGAATCGGTTCTAGCGGGGAACAGTCGCTAGAAGCAAGGGGAAAGTTTGGCGCAAATCCAACACTGTCCCGCAACTGTGATGAGAATATTAATCTCTAAGTCAGAACACCCACCGAAATCAGATTGTTCTTTCGCACATCTGCGCGGTACAGATGGTGTTTAAAATGTTAAAGTCTTTTCAAAATTTTTCGCTACAAAATAGCACTCGCATCTTGGTTTTAGGGGTGAGTTTATTATTAATCCTAATGGCGCAACCCGCAGAGGCTCATCATGCCTTTGGAGGGAAAAGCCCGGAAAACTTGTTTCAAGGATTTCTAGCCGGACTTGCTCACCCAATTATTGGAATTGATCATTTAGCTTTTGTGATTGCCGTTGGTTTAATTGCAGCCGGAATTGTGGGCGGTAGTTGGATAATTATGGCTTTTCTATTAACCGCAATGTTGGGAACCGGAATTCATTTAATGAGTTTTAATTTACCCATTCCTGAAATTGCGATCGCCCTTTCTGTGATGACAATTGGGATTTTATTAGTTCTCAAAAAACAGTTACCCCTAGCAGTATTAATTAGTTTAGCTAGTGTAGCGGGTTTGTTTCACGGTTATGCCTACGGAGAATCAATTATGGGAGCCGAAATGACCCCCTTAATCTCCTATTTAGTTGGGTTTACAGCCATTCAATTAATGATTGCTGGAGCCACAATGAAACTAACTCAATCCTTTAAAGAAACCTTAGAAAATAGCCAATTTTCCCTAATCAAATATTCGGGTTTTGCCGTTTTAGCTGTTGGTGTAGTAGCTTTATCTTCCGCCATTATTAGCTAGTTGATCCTAATTAGAATTAAGTAGAGATATTAATAAAATATCTCTACTTTTATCCTTGAAACTTTGAATTATAACAACCCGAATAAAGATTGATCCAACAAAGCTCACGGTCAAGTCTTCCCCCCATTCGTAATTCGTAATTTCCTACTCCCTCTTATAAATATTATGTCTGCCAAAATTCCCGTTACAGTGATTACTGGATTTTTAGGAAGTGGAAAAACCACCACAATTCGTCATTTATTACAAAATAATCATGGGCGAAGGATTGCCGTTTTAGTCAATGAATTTGGAGAAGTTGGAATTGATGGTGAATTAATTCGATCCTGTCAAGTTTGTGACGATGAAACCGAAGAAGTGAACCTCGTAGAACTGACTAATGGTTGTTTATGTTGTACGGTGCAGGAAGAATTTTTCCCCGCCATGCAAGCCCTACTCAAACGACGGGATAAAATCGATCATATTGTGATTGAAACCTCTGGGTTAGCATTACCTAAACCCCTAATTCAAGCCTTTCGCTGGCCGGAAATTCGCACGGGGGCAACGGTAGATGGTGTGATAACTGTAGTAGACTGTGAAGCCTTGGCTAATGGTACTTTAGTTGGGGATATTCAGGCCGTAGAAGCCCAACGTCAAGCCGATCCGAATTTAGATCATGAAACCCCAATTGAAGAATTATTTGAAGATCAATTAGCCTGTGCGGATTTAGTTTTATTAACCAAAACCGATCATGTTGATCGAGATCATCAACATAAAGTTGAAACCTGGTTAAAACAGGAATTGCGAGCAGGAGTTAAAATTGTTCCTTGTCAACAGGGAAATATTCATCCCGATGTAATTTTAGGGTTTAATGCGGCGGTTGAAGATAATTTAGAAGCCCGTCCCAGTCATCATGACGCCGAAGAAGAACACGACCATGATGATAATATTAATTCAGTTCCGGTGATTTTAACCCAAGATTTTGAACCAGAAGATTTAATTCAACGGTTAAAAACCATGGTGAAACAACAGGAAATTTACCGAATTAAAGGGTTTGTTTCAGTTCCAAATAAACCAATGCGGTTAGTATTACAGGGAGTTGGTGATCGAATTGAAACCTTTTATGATCGTCTCTGGAAACCCACCGAGTCCCGTCAAACCCAGTTAGTTTTTATTGGTAAAAACTTACAAATCTCTGAAATAAAAAATGCCGTCCAGGGATCTTGTTGAACAATAAAATACCCCTAATATGCCCATAATAGAGATATCCGAATCGCATGGGAGACAACAATGGCTGGCCAAAAGCAAGATCCAAAACTGAGGCATATTGTTCTGACCTCTCACCCCACCTCCTACGGCGCCAAACCCATCCCCGTCCATTGGGGAAATGCCGATCCCGGCAAACGTGGCCCCCTGATTGGAACCCTGACCGATCTTAGCCATCGTAACGTCATTGGCACCCATTCGGGTTCCTATGCTATCTATCGCGCCTTAGCCGTTGTCCAGGGGAATCTGAAAACCGACCACCGCGCCGACTTAACCAATACCTCCCCCTTCGTAAAAATTGGCCCTTACCCCAGTTGGTCAGATCCCGATAAAATTGTCGCCCTCGATCCCTTTGGCGCGATTATTGGGGAAGCATTTACTGAATATTTGGAAAAAGGCTATGATATTCGCCCCACCATTGCGATTACAAAAGCCCATATTAATATGCCAGAGTTATATGATGCAGCCACGAAAGGACGGTTAGAAATTGATGGCAAAATTATGAAGAAAAATGGTGATTTAGTAGTAACAAAAGCCGCAATTGAACCCGTTTGGTATTTACCCGGAATTGCCGATCACTTAAAGGTGACAGAAAGTGATTTACGTCAAGCATTATTTGAACAGACCGGAGGAATGTTTCCTGAGTTAATTACTCGTCCTGATTTACAAGTGTTTTTACCTCCGATTGGGGGAGTTACGGTTTATATTATGGGGGATATTGCAGCGATTACCGATGCCGATCTTCCGGTTGCAGTTAGAGTTCATGATGAGTGTAATGGATCTGATGTTTTTGGCTCAGATATTTGTACCTGTCGCCCCTATTTAGTGCATGGGATTGAAGAATGTATTAAAACAGCCCAGGAAGGCGGCGCAGGAGTAATTATATACTATAGAAAAGAGGGACGAGCTTTAGGAGAAGTCACGAAGTTTTTAGTTTATAATGCCCGGAAACGTCAAACTGGAGGCGATCGCGCTGATGCCTATTTTGAACGGACAGAATGTGTGGCTGGGGTACAAGATATGCGGTTTCAAGAATTAATGCCGGATGTGTTACATTGGTTAGGAATTACTCGAATTGATCGGTTAGTTTCCATGAGTAATATGAAATATGATGCGATTGTTAATTCTGGGATTGAAGTAGTTAGACGAATTGCGATTCCTGATGATTTAATTCCGGCAGATGCTCAAGTGGAAATTGAAGCGAAAAAAGCAGCCGGGTATTATACGGAAGGGGCAGTTTTAGACCCAGAAGGTTTACTCGGTATTAAAGGTCGAGATTATTAACCCGTTGTTGCGCTTCAGCGCAAAATCCCAAGTTAAATTGTTAATAAAATGGTGCGTGTTACGAATTACCAATTACGAATTACGAATTGGGGATAGTTATATTTCATCCTCTAATGTTTGCTACAAATACTTGATCAGGTAGCCAATAACTTTTTTCTATTCCCTGTTCCCTGTTCCCTTAATATTAAAATGCAGAATCGAGAAAATTATTCAAATGCGATCGCCTATTTTTGTTCTCCTCAAGCAATTCGAGAACGTTGTAATTTTATCTTTGATTTAGCCCTATCCAATCAACTACAACATTTTATTTATCATCCAGAAAAGTTAGAATTAGTGGCTAATTTTGTTTTAGATAATATTACTCAAAACTATCCCGATCTGAATGTCCCTTTCCATTCTCGCTGGCGACATTTTGAAGTCGGTAATATTCCTAGAATTGAAAATTTACAAAAACAATTAAATGGTTTATCCCAGTTAGAACAAACCCAAGCTAAACTCGATTTAGCCATTATTAGTGTGTTACTGGATGCCGGAGCCGGGGAAAAATGGCATTATCAAGAATCAGAAACCGGGTTAATTTGGCGACGTTCTGAGGGGTTAGCAATTGCCAGTTATGAAATGTTTGGTCAGGGTTTATTTTCTAGTAATATTGAATATCCATTTCAAGCCGACGCCCAGGGATTAATGAATTTGACGGAATCCCAATTAATCACCGGATTTCAAGTTAATGAAAATAATTATTTAACCGGAGTAAAAGGTAGATTAGAACTCTTAAAAAAACTCGGTGAAACCCTATCTAATTATCCTCATTTATTTGGAGAAATTCATCCTCGACCTGGGAAATTAGCGAATTATTTTTTAACCCAAACCCAAAACAATCAACTCAGTGCTGTGATTGTTTTAAACGCTATTTTAGAAGGATTAGGAGAAATTTGGCCGGGACGATTAACTTTAAATCAAGTCAATTTAGGAGATGTTTGGTATTATTCAGGGTTAGAAACCCTAGACTCAGAATATCCCTTTGTTCCTTTCCATAAATTATCCCAATGGTTAACCTATTCCTTACTTGAACCTTTACAGGATTTAGGATTAGAAATTATTGATTTAGATCAATTAACTGGATTAGCAGAATATCGCAACGGGGGATTAATTTTAGATTTGGGATTATTGGAATTAAAAGATAATAATTTATCAGAAAAACTACACAAACCCGATTCTAATATAATTATAGAATGGCGATCGCTCACGATTATTATACTCGATAAAATTGCGGAAATCCTTCGCCAAAAATTAAATCTTACCTCCCAGGAATTTCCCCTAGTTAAAGTCTTACAAGGAGGTACCTGGAATGCTGGACGGGAAATTGCTAAACAACAACGTTTTGATGGTTCTCCTCCCCTAAAATTAGAGAGTGATGGCACTGTATTTTAATTTATCGCATTTTGCCACTGACTCACCAAAGAAATCGCCCCAATCAAAATTTTATGCTCTTGAATTTGAATTCGAGCGTGTAAAGTTTCGGGAGTATCATCAGGTAAAATCGGAACCGCGGCTTGCATCAAAATTGGGCCCCTATCGACTTCTAACTCGACTAAATGAACACTACAGCCTGTAATTTTTACTTGAGCTTCTAATGCCTGTTCTACTCCTCTAATCCCCGGAAAACTCGGTAATAAACTCGGATGTAAATTAATGATTTTATGGGGGAAAGCATCCACTAAAACTTGCGTAACAATTCGCATCCATCCAGCAAAAACAATCCAATCCACATCATGTTCTTTTAAAGTTTGAACAATTTCTTGATCTAAATCTTCCCGTTTTTTATAATTACGATGGTTTAAAAGAATGGTTTTGACTCCGAACCTTTCCGCCCGTTCTATGACTTTAGCATCGGGGTTATTATAAATTAAAACCTGAATTTTGGCATTGAGTTGTTGATCTTTTATGGCTTGTGCGATCGCCTCAAAGTTCGTGCCACTTCCAGATGCTAAAACTCCAATTTTTACCGGAGATCCCTCTACAAATAAAGGCGAGGGAATCGCGGGAGAAATTAAACAGGAGGTGGGGTCAATTTTGGTCATTTTCTTATCCATTCAAGCTTTTACCTAAATATAAATTAACCAAACTATTGTAAAATATTTTTAAGAAACTTTATCAAAATTTATTCAGGTTATGGCTTCTTCACCGGGTTCTCAGAAACAGCTTTTGGATCAAGATGCTATCATGGCTTGGATTTTTCTGCCTCCGGCTTTATTGCTGATGGACGATAATGGTAGTTGGCTAGATTGAACAGATTTTTTGACAAAAAAGCATAATGGTCAATAAGTACCTAAACAAAATTAATTACACATCCTCCACCCTGTTCCCTCCCCCCTATCCCCCACGGGGGGTAGGGGAGTAGCAAAAAATCCTACAGCTATTCCGATAAAAAATAGCGTAAAATAGTATATTAGGGTGCTAACGATTAAAATTGTATTCTAAGATGGGAGAATCAAAAATGGTCAGTCAAAAATATAAATTTTGGTTTTTAGAATTAAAATGTGTTTGAGCGGATCATCAGGGATTTTGTGTTTTGTTTTGAATATTCCTGTAACCGGATGTAATCCGTTATTTTCAAGACCCTCGTGCCGAATACCCCTAAGTCACTTCTCATAGTGTTGACTTTCTGTATTGGAGACCCAAATGCCGACCCCATCCCGTCTAAATGAGATTGCTCAAAATTTAGAAACTGATCCGAATATCACTCGGATTAAGAAAGTTCTGTTATGTGCCTATAGTGGAAAATGGGAGAATGATTCCCATGTCCTAGATAGTATTAATTTGAATGTTTTACTCCAAAATATTTATCAAAAACATCCCCAATTTGAACCGCTTAAAATTATTCTGAATAATATTCTATCTCGTCTGAATAAAAAAAATGAATACAATCTGGTTTTAGAGAGGATTGAAGCTCAGATTAGTCAATTTTATATTCAGTCTGATGTCGAAGAAATTCCCGAACTAAATCAACTATCAATTACTGCTTCAGAAACTATAAAAATTAGTCCAGAGGAGTTAAATTCTCTATCTTCAGCCTATTTTAGTCAAGGTGTTCCCGCCCATCAGATTCGCAACATATCGAATTTATTTGATGTGCGATTTAAAATCATGCAACACACCAATCCTTTACGGGCAAAACTGGTAATTTTTTCGAGTTTAGAACGGGAATTTAACTATCGAGAAGAAGATTGGTCACAACTAAAAAATCAGAGTCTCGATGATTTACTTCACGAACTATTACAAACCTTTCCTAACGTAGATCGACTAAAATCCCATCTTTATAAGATGGCAGAATATTTAGAAGATACGGACGAAAATATTCAAGCAGTAACGGTGATTTTAGATGCCCTGAACCCCTATTATGAAACTAAAGCTAAATCCCGTTCAGATTCGGGGTTGAATCATTCTCCTGGGAATACAACCCCCCCCCGTTCTTCAATTTTGCAGCAGCATTTTTTAACTGATAATGCCATTGATATTAATGAAAGTGAAACCGTGCATTTATTATCCCCTAATCCTCCGAACTTGGGATTAGGTTTACCAAAAACTCAACATTTTACGACAATTAGCGAGAGTAGTTTTTCTGATTTTACTTCCGCCACCGCCTTTAGTAATATTGATATCCCGCCCACAGACTCAGGAGAAATGAGTGATGATCTCAGAAAAAAGCTCATTCTGGAGCAAGAAGTTGAACAGATTGTTGGAAACAGTGTAGCAGATACCTTGGTGCCATTAACCACTATTTTGAAACATTTAGAACTTGCCCTCAATCAACAATTAAAAAATCATCCTCCTGAAATTCAATTAGAGATTAAATATAAATCTTTAAGACGGTTTATTCATGTCCTGCAAGCTAAAGTCGGAGATTTAGCGGGGGTCATTCATCAATCGGAAGTGGAAGAACAGCAACGATTATCCCAGCATAAGACCACAATAGCCGTTGAGGAGGAAGACCCAGAACACCTGGAACCTCGACTAACCCATGGCCAATTGTTAGAACTGGCCAAGCAGGGTCATGCAAAAGCGATCGCAACGGTGATTAGTCAATCCCTGAAACCGAAAGGAATTAACACTCTCACCAAGTCAAAAGAGGGCTGTCTGCACATTATACTAGAGTCAGATCAAGTGCCAAATCAAGCCTCTATGAGTCAATTTATCCGTCAAAAATTGCTGGATTTGAACATTCAATTGATTCAGAAGGTTAAAGTTTACGCTCGAACTCCTGGTAGTAAGTCAATGGCTTGGGTTCAAGAATTTACCTATACGGGAACTCAAAGATAATTAATCATGGATGAGGAAACACTACTCGAACAGTATCGAGCCGGACAAAAAAATTTTAAAGGGCTTAATTTAAGGAGTGCTGAACTAAGTCGTGCGGACTTAATTGGTGCTAATTTAAGTGGTGCAGATTTGCAAGACTCTAACTTTGTTTTAGCCTATTTGAATGGGGCTAATTTTTCCCGGGCTAATCTGAGGGGAGTTAGGTTTAATGGCGCTATTTTAAATAAAGCCAATTTAAGTAGTGCTAACCTGAATGATGCCGAATTTCATGGCACAAATTTACAAGGAGCAGATTTTCGGAAAGCCAATTTAGCCTTAGCAACCTTATTAGATGCGAACCTGATTCAAGCGGATTTAAGAGGGGCAAATTTACAAGGGGCTGACCTGAGAGGAGCCTGTTTACGGGGGGCTAATCTGCGCTATGAACCCAGAATTTATGAAAGCGTGAATTTGCGCGGGGCTGATTTACGAGGAACCGATTTACAAGGGGTAAATTTGACCGGGGCTGATTTAACTCGGGCGAATTTAAGCGGAGCTAATTTAACAGAAACCGTCTTAAAAGGAGCAATTTTAAGTCAAGCGAACTTAAGTCAAGCCAACTTACAATCTGCATTTTTAACCGAAGCAAATCTCACCGAAGCTAACTTAATTGGAGCGAATTTAAAAAAAGTTAAATTAGAACGGGCGATTTTAATTGATGCTCAATTACCCGGGGTAGAATTGTGTGATGCCATTCTCCCCGACGCTCAACTGAGTAATGCTAATTTAAGTAATGCCAATTTGAGTCGAGCCAATTTAGTTCGTGTCGATTTAACCCGAACTAATATGAATGGAGCCAATTTCACTCAAGCGGATTTAACCGATGCTTCCGTTGCTCGAACTAATTTAAGAAATGCGAATTTAAGTTATACCTATTTAACTCGTGTAGAAATTAGTAGTGCTAATACCGCCGGAGCAATTTTGCATGGTGCAATGATGCCTAATGGTGAAATTCATGACTAAGAATTAATGCCTTTTTTGCCATCTTGTCGCCCTAATTCATAAATTCCCCCACTCATACAAGCAATGATTCCCACACTAATTGACCAACTTTTATCTAACCCTATCTCAATACCCCAATTACATAAAAATCCCATAATTAAAAAAGGAACAATACTAAACAAAGACGCATAAAAAGCATTTTGAGATTCTCGATTTTTGCGAGTCCGTTCATATTCAGCTTCCGAGGTATATAACATTCTTTCTGCATAATTAAACCAACGGTTTAATTGATGGGTGACCCATTCACCCACGGGAGAAAATCCCCAATATAATGCTAAAGACCAGAGGGTTGCCCCGGCAATCAATTTGGGGTCAAAATGGAATTGGAAGGGAAAAATATCGAACAACATGGACATAAAATTTAAGATATGACAGAGGTTTCCCTATTCTAATTGAAAAAATTGCTAAAATAGATAGAGAAGTTCTAATCCAGTGATATGAACATTATTCGTTTAATTGCCGCTGTGTTTTTGCCGCCCTTGGGCGTTTTTTTGACCGTTGGTTTTGGGGGGGCTTTTTGGCTGAATATTCTCCTAACCCTACTGGGATTTATTCCTGGGATTATTCACGCCGTTTGGATAATTGCCAAAAACGATCAAAATTAATCTAGGTCTGCCTAAATTTCTCCTGTTTTTATCCTCATTATAAAAATGGGAGGAAGTTCTATTAATCAGTTATCAAGTATCCCGATTATCAGTTATCAGTTATTCATGTTATTCTGATGAAAAACCATAAAACCCTGACCACCTAAGCCATAATGGAAACACTAACTGAAAAAATTCTGATTCAAAAAACAGAGGATTCCCGTCTTTCTTCTGAAACTTTACACAATATTCCCTTTGGTCGAATCTTCAGTGACCATATTTTTATTGCTACCTACAATAACGGGACTTGGCAAGACCTTAAAATTATCCCTTATGGTAATTTAACTATGGCTCCAGCCATGGCAGTTCTGCACTATGGTCAGGCTGTTTTTGAAGGGATGAAAGCTTATAAAAGTGCCACGGTCGAAACTTTAATCTTTAGACCCGATGCTAACTTTAGACGGATTAATCAATCGGCTCATCGACTTTGTATGCCCCCGATTCCTGAATCAGTTTTTATGGAAGGATTAACGGAATTAATTCGTTTAGATTCCGGTTGGATTCCTGAATCCGAGGGAAGTTTATATATTCGGCCTTTGTATTTTGCCAACGATGAATTTATTGGTTTAAAACCTTCAACTCACTATACTTTTATTATTATGAGTTGTCCCGTAGGAGCCTATTATTCTGAACCAGTTAAATTAATAGTCACGGATAAATATATTAGAGCCTGTGAAGGGGGAACCGGGGCGGCGAAATGTGCTGGAAATTATGCCGCCAGTTTATTAGCTGATAAAGAAGCTAAAGCCTTGGGTTATGATAATGTGATTTGGCTCGATGGTGTCCACAAAAAATATGTGGAAGAATGCGGAACCATGAATTTAGCATTTGTGATTAATAATGTGGTGGTAACACCTCAATTAACCGGAACCATTTTAGAAGGAATTACCCGTGATAGTGTGTTAAAGTTATTCCGAGATCAAGGGGTAGAAGTGGAAGAACGGTTAATTTCTATCGAAGAAGTGGCAGCAGCCCATGACCAAGGGATTTTACAAGAGGCTTTTGGTATGGGAACGGCGGCTACTATTGCCCAGGTTTCTAAAATTGGATATCAAGGACGGGATTTAGTTTTACCTCCGATTTCTGAACGCAAATATGCCCCATCTATTTTAGAACAATTGGAAGCCATTAAAACTGGTAAAGCACCCGATCCATATAATTGGATTTGTAAAATTTAACCGAAAAAGGTGGGTCTGAACCCACCCCACACAGACCCTACCGAAACCTTGATTAATATTAAATTTCGGATTTATAGAAGGGAATAGAAAATAGGAAGCAGAAAGAAAAAGAATGAAACCTATAGATTTGGGCATCAGTTCATGGTTAAAATTGTCTGGTCAGATTATATTCAGTATCGAGCTACACTGAGAGGTTTTGATCTTGAACAAATTGAAGAAATTTTAAGATTTTCAGCAGAAAAGTATTATGATAGTGCTACAAGCCGTTTGGTGGTAGTGGGTAAACACAACAATGACTTGGTTTTGATTCCTTATGAAGAAAATCCAGATTTAATCATGCCTGTGACGATTCATGTAACCACTCGGCAACAAGTGCGATTTCGTTTAAAAACTGGGAGATTTGTAATCTATGAATCCTACAAAAATGACTTATTTTGAACAAGAAGATATTCTGCATTTGAAATTTTCAGATGAATCGGAAACTGGAAGTATTGAGATTAGCCCTAATATGACGGCTGAACTGAATGAAGATGGGGAATTAATTGGACTAGAAATCCTTGAAGCAAGTGCTTTTATCCGGGATGTAATTTTGGAGTCTGCCCAAGGAAAACTATTAAATTTTTCTTCAGCTAAAGTTTCTTAATTTTCAATTTCATGACCTCACGCTATCTGTTATACAAAGATTATGAATCCGGCTTAAATAATAACTTAATGGGGTTAGAAATAGCCGTAGGATTAGCCTATTTAACCCAACGAAAGTTAGTCTTTTATGGTTCCGTGGGAGAGGATAAAAACATTTTACCTGTGCGGGGTGGCTATTTTTTATCGGTTCCTGAAAGTCGGAAACATATTATTAATATTGACCAACTACCAACGATTTTAGATTTAGTTGACAAACTTCCTATTCCTATTTTAAATTATTCGGAATTTTTAGCAGAAACCCAAGGAAAAAATCTCAGTCATTATCAAAGTCAGGTTAGATTAGTTAATGCGGTTTTTGTTCCGAATAATATTATAATTGACCCCAAGGTTTTATCGGATTTTGCCGAAAATCGAATCATTGTACAGGACGTTGAACAGGATATTTTAGAATTTAGTGCCTGTAATTTGGCCTATTATTCTCGCTTTTTTTATCTGCCTTCCCCGACGTTCTATTCCCTGATGGAAGCGATTAAATTTAAACCCATTTATCAGAATTTAGCCGATAAAATCTCTCAAACCCTCGGACAATATAATGGGATTCATATTCGTCTGACAGACTATCGCAACTGGATTCCCCATCGAGAAGCCGACCATCCCTATTTAATCTTAAAAACCCTAAAAGAAATTTTTCCACCGGAAGAACTTTTATTAATTTGTACCGATGAATCAGAGAATATGGATTTTTTTAACCCAATTTTAAAATACTATAAAAATGCTATTTTTATTGATCACTTTATTATTGCAAACTTTCAAAAAGAATTTAAAAATTTACCTTTTACCGATGAACAAACCCTGGGATTAATTTGTAATTTAGTGATATGGAATTGTCAGCAATTTGCGGGTAGTTTTCGCAGTACCTATACCGGAATTATCCATAGAAACTGGTTTAGAAACCAAATCAAAAAGCAACTTAACCCCTCTCAATTAACCTTTAAATTTGTAGAAAGTGGTTTATCCCCTGGAGAAGTCCAGTTTCATCAAGGTTCCTATGCAGAAATTAATCCTGGTTTTTTTAGTTGGAATCGTATTCATCTCCCCGTCGTCACAGAAATGAAATCCTGGTGTCGAGAATGGCCAGAATCCGTGTGTTTAACCCTCTAGGATACTGAAAGGCAACTCGTTAAGGGGAATGGTTGTCTATTTGCACAACTTAAAGAGTAAAATCTTCTTATTCACTATTTTTGATTCAAGGAGACTCCATTGAAAAAGCTATTATCAGTCCTTATTTTAAGTTTTCTATTATTAACATTCCTTTTGCGCGAACCCGCATTAGCAGAAGGAGTTTTAAGTGGGTCTACCATTTTTTCTAACTCCTGTGCAGCTTGCCATATTAACGGAAATAACGTTATAGTTGCTAATAAAACTCTAAAAAAAAAAGCGTTAACTAAATACTTAAAAGGATATGAAGAAAATCCTCTGGCTGCAATTATTAATCAAGTTACCAATGGTAAAAATGCCATGCCTAATTTTAAAAGTCGATTAACGGCTAGAGAAATTACCACCGTTGCTGCCTATGTTGCTGAACAAGCTGAAAAGGCATGGTCGCCATTACAATAAATTTCCTTAGATCATAATTCATAATATTATTGGATTAAATTTCCCAGTTTAATTCAAATATCTGCTATCTTGGATATCAAAACTCTGCTAAAAATCTTGTGAGTCACGAAATTCTGAAAATCTCGGAGTTGCCTGATTCCATACCGTACTTCCATCAGTCAAATCTGTATAGAAAAATTCAATGTTTACACAAGTTCATTTGACAGAGCGACATCATCATATTCTCTGGGCAACGATTCGTCACTATATTGCGACGGCCGAACCCGTGGGCTCTAAGGCTTTGGTGGAAGAATACAACCTCAAAGTCAGTCCCGCCACTATTCGTAATGGCATGGGGGTCTTGGAACGGGCTGGACTCCTGTATCAGCCCCATACCTCCGCCGGACGTATCCCCTCCGACTCAGGGTATCGGATTTATGTTGATAAACTGATTACCCCCTCAGAAACTTTTGCGGATGAGGCGCTGCAATTGTTACGCGAACAACTCAATTTAAAAAACTGTAGTTTAGAAGCGGTTTTGCGGGGGGCGTCACAAATTTTATCAACTTTGAGTGGTTATATTACCTTAGTTACACTCCCGAAAACCGTCACTACCCGGTTACGACATTTGCATTTGGTTTCTATAGAACCTGGGAAAATTATGTTAGTTGTGGTGACAGACTCCTATCAAACTCAGTCCAGTTTAATTGATTTATCTCCAGCCAATTCTCCCTCGGATTCTCAGGCTATGGGAGTTAATCTTTTACCCGAAGATCAAGAGGTTTTGGAACAGGAATTACAACTACTTTCTAATTTTTTAAATGCTCAACTCAGAGGTAAATCTATTTCTGAACTTTCGATTTTAGATTGGAGTGAATTGGATCGAGAATTTCAGTGCTATTCTGACTTTTTAAGGAAGTTATTAACGGATTTAAGTTTTCGCAGCCAAACTCCAGAATATACCCGCATTCTAATTAGTGGTATTGCTGAGGTTCTACATTTACCTGAATTTTCTCAATTGCAACAGGTGAAAACTTTGATGCACTTATTGGAAGAAGAACAGGAACAATTATGGCCGTTAATTTTTCCTAATCCTAAACAAGAACAACGGGTTACGGTTCGCATTGGGTCGGAAAATCCTTTAGAACCCATTCAAGGCTGTACCTTGGTTTCTGCACCCTATCGACGGGATAATATTCCGGTCGGAAGTGTGGGAATTTTAGGCCCGACTCGGATGATGTATGAAAATGCGATCGCCGTGGTTGAAGCGGCTGCTGATTATTTATCTGAGGCACTTAGTTAATCCTTAATTATTGGATTTATGATCGGTTTAGAAACCTTAAAACATAGTTTATCTTCCTTTGTTCATCTTCTAGGATTTTGCTTAGAAGCAATTTCGGCTTTTTGTATATTATTGGGATTAATTAGTACCTTAAAAATTGCCCTGGCAAGTTTCCGTCGTCGGCAAATTTTTCCGTTTATAGAATTACGGCTTAATTTTGGCAGTTGGTTAGCTTTAGCCTTGGAATTTCAATTAGGTGCGGATATTCTGTTCACAACCGTTACACCCTCTTTTATTGCTTTAGGTCAGTTAGCTGCTATTGCTGTAATTCGGACATTTCTAAACTATTTCTTGAATAAAGAATTAGAAATGGAAACCAACTTTCAGAATAAATTAAAGGAGCAATCTTCTCTAAATCATAGAATATGACAGCAAATTCTGACATTTTAAGACAAGCAGAAATAGCAATTACTGAGTTTGAAAATTCAAAAATATCGGGGGTTTGGACGGGATTAGATCAACAACAAATTATTGCAGAATTGCGATCACATCTGGTTAATCCTTTTAATATTAATCAAGGCACTCAACCATTTTGCGGCCCAGCAGCAATTGTTTTTGAACTAATTAGAAAAAATCCCCTTGCCTATATTCAAATCTGCCGTAATTTGTTCCAAATTGGAGGATTTCATACCCAAAATAATCGCTGGATTTCTCCGCCTCAATGGTTATCAGAAAGTCCTTTAAATTTAGAAATTTCTCAAATAGACTGGATGGTATTATCCACCCTCAGAGAGTCGGAAAATATTATTTTTTCTGTAGATCCTAATGCACCTCAACTGTTAAGAAACTTAGCCGGAATGACTAAACCTTGGGAGATGGCAGGATGGATTAAAGAAATTTTAGGTTATCAAACCGTTAATTATAGAAATGCTTACTTATTTGGGGATTTAGAAGCAATTGAAACCGCAAATCAGATGATTAAATCCGGTGGTGTTGCCTTCGCCTTAATTAATGATTCCGGTTTACTCCTAAATCAACCGCCCGTTTTTCCCTATCCGAATCATTGGGTAGCTTTATTAGGTGAAATACAGATTAATCAAAACAGTAATTTGATTCATTTTAATGTTTATACTTGGGGACAGGAAATGCAAATTACTGTTGATTTAACAACTTTTAAAACCTATTTTTGGGAAGTAGTAACTGGAATTTAAAGTCAACTTTAATTAACTTGAATGTTACCAATTAATGAATTTGTAATAATCCGTTTTACTCCCAGATTAACTAACTTTTTAAAATCCTCTAAATCATCCACCGTCCAAACCACAATATCTACCCCCTGATTTCGACTCTGGGTAATTATTTCAGGATGCTCTAAAACCACAGGATAATCTATGGTTAAAATAGCATTTCCTTGATTAATAGCTGTTTGTAATTGTTGTTCAAATTGCTTAAAATCAATTAAAAAATATCCCAAGGTGATTTCTGGACAATAACCACGAATTTGGTCTAAAAATCCTTGATTAAATGAAGTCATAATCGACTTCTTAATCAAGTTATTATTAATTAAAAAATCTCCTAAATTTTTGATTTCTAATTCTGACCATTGATGATCGGGTTTAACATCAAAATATAAAAAATCTTTAACCGCTTGAAAGGTAGCGATCGCATCTTCCAATGTCGGAATACTTTCCCCGGCAAATCTTTCCGCAAACCACCCTCCCGCATCTAATTCTTTTAATTCTGCAACAGTTTTTTCAGAAACTTTACCCGATATTCCCGTAATTCGGTTTAACTCTTGATCATGAAAAATAACCGGAATTCCATCCGCAGAAATTTGTAAATCAAATTCTAGGGAATTTGCCCCCTGTTGCAACGCAGCATTAAACGCCACTAGGGTATTTTCAGGCGCCATCACCGAAAAACCTCGATGGGCAATAATTTCTAAATCCATAATTTTACCTCTATTTTTACTATAATTAGTTTGCCACAATTCGACTATTTAAAAACCTTTCAACTGTTTGATTAAAACCTTCAGCTTCGACTAAAAATGACCAATGATTTCCCGCTACACGCTGAATTTCTAACTGAGTTAAATACTGTTTATAAGGTTTTAATTGCCAGTCCATGCGATTTACGCCTTTTTCCGGTTGAATTAATAACGTAGGAATATCAATATTTTCGGTTAAACCAGGAACTTCCATCACCTGTTCAAAAATTTCATTTCTAGCAGCAATTCCAAATTTACTTCCCCAACTTCCATCGGTTTTTTGTTCCATTCCCGATATAAATAATTCCTGTTGTAAATCACTCCATCCCGAAAATTGAGCTAATTGTTTAGCCAGATCTTCCGCCTGTTCAAAACTCGTAAATGGCCCAATTAATTTTAAGCAATCTAACTGACGATATAGAATTGGTAAAGTTAATTTAAACAAACCAGGAAGTTTCATAATAAAAATCGGATCAACTAAGATCAGACTATTAAACCTTTCGGGATTTTGTTTAGCCCAAATTGCTGCCATTTTCCCCGTCCAAGAATGCCCTAAAATATGGGCTTTTGACCAGTTTAGATGCTCCATTAAGGCTTCTAAATCTTCAATAACTTCGGTAAAAGTATATCCGTGATTGGGTTTACTACTTTCTCCGTGTCCGCGCATATCCGGTGCTATAATATGATAGCGATCGCTTAATTTTTCCCCTAATTGTTTCCAGACTAACCCCTGATCTGCTAACCCATGTAATAATAAAATATTGGTGTCTGAGGAATTATTAATCCCAGAATCCCATTCTAAATAAGATAGATTAATTTTTGATAACGATAGGGTTTTTCTAACACAACTCATGTTTTATCCTCTTAAAATAACTAGACATATAAAACGTTGTTGGGCTTTAGCCCCTCCTTGCGCTGAAGCGCAACAACGGGGTTTCTTATATTTAGCTCCTCCTTGCGCTGAAGCGCAACAACGAACTTAAGTCAAATTTGGAAATGTGTTATGGAAGCATCTACAGACTGGCAACAGGTTAAAGCCTCTTTTAAGAAAATTTGGGGTTATGATGATTTTCGACCGCCCCAAGGGGAAATTATTAAGAGCTTATTAGATAAAAAAGATGCTTTAATTGTCATGCCAACCGGAGGCGGAAAATCCATCTGTTTTCAACTTCCAGCACTATTACAAACTGGATTAACTTTAATTATATCTCCTTTAGTGGCATTAATGGAAAATCAGGTGCAAGAACTTCAAGAATTGCAACTTCCCGCCGCCTTAATTCATAGTCAATTAATGCCCCAACAACGACGAAAAACTTTAAGTTTGGTTCAACAAAATCAATTAAGACTTCTCTATCTTTCCCCCGAAACTCTATTAAGTTCTCCCGTCTGGAGTGTGATTTCTCAACCCCATGTTCAAATCAATGGTTTAATCTTAGATGAAGCTCATTGTTTAGTACAATGGGGGGATACTTTTCGCCCAGCTTATCGACGTTTAGGGGCTATTCGTTCGACATTATTAAAACTTAAACCAAAAGGAACAAAAATAGCGATCGCAGCCTTTACCGCAACCGCCAATCCCGATGCTCAAGACACAATTAAACAGGTTTTACAACTGCAAAAACCTCAGCAATTTCTATTGAGTCCCTATCGATCTAATTTAGAATTAAATATTAAAACAGTTTGCACTCCCAAAGGACGACAACAACAGTTAATCCAATTTATTCAATCGCGAAAAAATCAGACAGGTTTGATTTATGCTAGGACTCGTAAAGACTGTGAACAATTAGCCCAATGGTTACAAACCGAAAACTATTCAACTGTTGCTTATCATGCGGGGTTGAGTTCAGAAGAACGTCGAAAGATCGAAAAAGATTGGTTACAGGAAAAGATTAAATTTGTAGTTTGTAGTAGTGCCTTTGGTATGGGAATTAATAAGAGTAACGTGAGATGGGTATGCCATTTTCAAGCCCCTTTTTTATTGTCTGAATATATTCAAGAAGTGGGACGGGCGGGGAGAGATGGGAAACCTGCGATCGCCTTAACTATTATTAGCGAACTTACGGGGTTTTTCTATCCTGAAGATAAACAACGACAAAAATATTTAATCGAAAACCTAGAAAAACAATATCAATCAGCAAATCAATTAATTAAAAAACTTCCAGCAACGGGAAACATAGAAACTCTATCTGAACAATTTAAAAATAGTGCGATCGCCCTTTCTATTTTACACGCCCAAGGACGATTAATCTGGCATAATCCCTTTGATTATGAAATTCTATCTAAACCTGCAAAATTGAATCAAGATCAAAATAGTAAAGCCATTCAACAAATGAATCAATACTTAAAAACCCGTGATTGTCGATGGAAATTTTTATTACAATCTTTTGGGTTCAACCTAGATAATCAGTTTAAACGCTGTGGTCATTGTGATCGGTGTAAATCTTCTCGTTAATTATCATAAATAATCAATATCTTAATCTGCGATGGCGTAGCTGTCGCAGATTAATCATACCCTAATTCAGCAACGCCACTTTCCTATTTTGTATTCCTTGCTATTGAGTTTTTATGACCCATTCTAATATACCATCCGCTAAGGTTATTGCTAGTTTTTGTTGTTCTTGGGGGTTAACAATCCATTCAAATTCTTCGGGATTAATCATAAATCCTAATTCTAATAACAAAGATGGGGCAACGGTCGGACGAGTTAAGGCTAAATTATTCCAAAATACGCCATAGGAAGGACGGTCAAGTTTGTTAACTAAATATTCATGTAAAAATACGGCTAAATCGTGGGCTTGAGGGTTATACCAAAAGGTACTAAGCCCTTTTGTTTCGATGGCATTTCCATTATCAGGTAAGGCGTTATAATGAATAGAAATTGATAGATCTGGTTCCTGTTGATTAATCATTTTCACCCGATCTTGAGGGTACAAATCTTCATCACCGTTGCGGGTCATAAATACCGATGCACCGCGTTTAATTAGTTCGGCTTCTAATAGTTTAGAAACCACTAAATTAACATCTTTTTCAGGATATCCCGTCGGCCCTTTTGACCCTAAATCATTGGGGCTACCATGACCGGGATCAATTAAAATTTTTAACCCCGATAAGGGTAAATTCGATTGGAGTTGGGGGGGATTTTTCAGAGATAAAACTAAAGTTGTACCCTCATAACGGAGTTTATAACCCCATTGTTGTTTGGTTTTAAAATGAAATGTATATTGCACCGCATTTTGTGATTCTCCGAGGGGAGATAAAATCGGTTGCCAATCCATACGCGAAATTAAGGGATTATCATTAAACCGAATCGTATCGGTTTTTGCTGTTGTGTTATGCAGGGTTAAAGTTAAACTCTGATCCTCTTGTTTAACAGTGATTGGTACTGGTACTTGTAGGGGGAAAAAAACCTCTAACCAATCGCCAACTTGACGAGAACTAGCACTTCTAATTACGGAATTAGGGGGAACTGACTCGCTGGTGATCCGGGTTTCACTGGCTTTAATCCACCCCCCATAATCAAGACGTAAATAATCTCCTTGTCGTCCGATAATCGTGGCACGGGTTCCCTTGGGTAAAGGAGTTAAACGGGAATGATCGCTACTGGGGCCAGTGCGGGCTACCCCTTCATCTACAATGACTTCAGCTACTTCAAATTGAATCGGAGAGAGAACAGAAATTTTTCCCGTTGCCAGTTGGGTAATGGTTTGATTATTCAGGGTTAATTGATATTTCGGTTGACCTAAATCCAAGGAGTTTTGGGAAGCAGAAAATGACAAATTCTCAGCAATTTTTCCACATCCTTGATATTTTAAGGTATCAGATTTTATGGGTTGATTAGTTCCGGTTAAAACCGCTTTGTTATCGGGTAATTCTAATCTCTGAGACTGGGGAGATAAAGATAGAATTTGTCCGGCTAATTCAACAGAAACCGTTGATTTTTCCGGGGCGATCGCACTAAAACAAATTAACTCCCCCGGAAGGATGGCCAGATTCTCGGAGGGAGTCAATGAATCATTGAAAAAGCTGACCGGATCTAAAGAATTTGCTTCCGTCGCAATTCGAGTAATATTAAGTTTGATTTTTTGATCTTTGTAGCGTAGAATAAAATTGTTTTCCCCAAGTTGCAATGGAAATGTGGGTGCAAAGTGACCAGCTTGGCTTCGGGGAATTACTTGACCATTAATTGAGACTTCTCCATCGGGTGTTGCTGTTCCAATCAAAAAAATCCGATCAGATGTTGTTTTGTGATCTGGTGGCGGATAGGCAATATATAAAGGTTGTTCCGCCACTGTTGAAGATACCAAAGCCATACTGATTAGCGTCGTTAGTCCTAGCATTTGTTTCATTTTACTAATCACGGGCTTTCTTCCTGCCATTTGATCCATCAATCCTAAATTTTAACAGGACTTACGCAAAACAACCATATCTAGTAGGGGCGAAAGGCCGTTAGCCCCTACAGATGGTGTATAATTGGGTATTCTGCGTAAGTCCTGTTTTAATCAACTTAGGGGGTCTAATTTTTCTGACCCCACAAGTCAGATAGGATTTAATTCTATCTGGCTTTAGTGTGCTGTTTTAAAGCATACCCCTGTTTTTGTTTTTTCAAAAGGCAAATCGCAACCAACGATTGAGAGTGTTGATAGAGCGATCGCACAAAGAAGGCTGGGGGATGCCTTGATTTTCACTTTCCCATTGGTCGATTAATTGCCGACCCAGGGGAGTGAGGCGAAAACTATCTGTAATCCCCTGACCATCAACTTCTCGACGCAGCACCCCCACCTGAATCAGCCATAATAGGGTATTTTCTGCGGCTAGTTCGGTTAGGGCGATGCGGGTATAGGTAGAATTGACTCCAGACTCCCCGGCAATTCCAGTCAGACTGACACTGTTAAACCGGATCGTGGTGAACAGTAGCAGTTGAAAGGGAGAACACCGGATCGCCCGTTCAGCCCGTTTTAAGGTGCGTTCAGAATATTGAATTGAAGACTTACCAGGAGATTCCAAAACGGTCATAACGCTCGTATGGGATAATTTTGACGTTCTTTTTGTTACTGTATCCCATCTCAAGGGTTAAGAGCGAAAGAATTGATGGCGATATAATACCATCTCACCGTGGTCGGGAACCCAAGCCACCCATTCATCCTCAGTCACCTGACATAAGAGCAACGCCTGATCATGGCTATAGATTCCAGGTCAGGAATAAAAGTTGACATCCTCCCGACACAATCAGCGAAGCGTTAGTGCGGGTCTTCTTACTCCCATTTTTGATAAAAACTCTAAAAAAATCACCACCACCACTAACCACCCAAGGATTTAGTGGCGATGGAATCAATAAGGTTGAACTTTAAATCCAGAACAAATTAATATAAATCTTCCTCTTTATCCGTCTCAATTACACAATCGGAAGTGGGGTAAGCTACACAGGTTAAGACATATCCTTCTTTAATTTGGTTATCATTTAAGAAAGCCTGAGCCGATTGGTTAACCGTACCGGATACTATTTTACCTGCACAGGTAGAACAAGCACCAGCACGACAAGAAGATGGTAGTTCTAGTCCGGATTCTTCTGCTATATCTAAAATGAACTCATCATCAGGGACTTCAATCGTATTTTCGTCGCCTTCTTTACTTATCAGTGTGACTTTGTAAGTAGCCATGTAGTGATCCTCTCACGAATTTTGATAAAAACTCTAAAAATCCCCGACAGCAAGCAAAATCTTGATTAGGATTTGTTGACATCGTGGAATTTTTTTCTCTTTAGACAGTACGAAAAAAAGCCAACTTTGTAAATTTTAAGGCGGGTTGGGGGTCAGATTAACAGGTGAAGTCAGGGTATTGAAGTAACTAAACTCTTAATTTCTAAAAACCCAACTTCAGCCCGTCAATCCTTTATGAATTCAAAGACTAACGCCGATAATACCCATCACCGTTGAACTTTGAACAGACACGCCAATGACTAGGCTGTCATTTCTTCTTCTTGGTGAGTCAGGATCACAAGATCAGAAGTGGGGTAAGCCACGCACGTCAAAACGTATCCTGCTTCGAGTTGCTCATCCTCTAAGAAATTCTGATCGTCTTGGTTGACTGTACCGGACTCAATTTTAGCTGCACAGGATGAGCAAGAACCTGCACGGCAGGAATAGGGCAGATCCATACCTGCTTCGTCTACCGCGGCATCCAAAATATAGACATCATCAGCGACTTCAATGGTTTTCTCGCTGCCATCGTCGGGATTTTTCAATGTGACTTTATAAGTAGCCATGTAGTGTTCCTCTCGTTAATTTCGATAAAAATATAAAAATCCCTTATACAAACCAAAAGCATTAATGGGCTTTTGCTTGCATCACAGATTTTTTTCACCTCTCGATATTAGGAGAAAAAGCGGAAGTTGTAAAACCTTGTCAACCTAGATTTAGAATGGGATTTATTATAAATTTTTCTAATTACATCTTGATTACTTATATCTAGTTCCCTTGTCCCTAACTCTGTTATCATGACTCAATCTTTATTTTTTTCTGTTGGTAAGGCTTCCCATCCCCTGCAAGTGGGCATCGTTGGTACTGGATATGTGGCAAAAATGCGGGCGGCGGCTTTAATTGCTGATCCGCGATCGCAGCTTGTGGCCGTTACAGGTAATACCCCGGCCTCCACCATTGCCTTTAGTCAAGAATTTGATGTGACGGTATCTGCATCCTGGGTTGATTTAGTCGAACGGCCAGATATTGATCTGGTGATCATTTCTACGGTTAATCGAGATCATGGCAAAATTGCCCGTTATGCTTTAGAACATGGTAAGCACGTTGTTGTTGAATATCCCCTGAGTTTAGATCCCGATGACGCAGAATCTTTAATTACCCTGGCGCGAGAGAAAAATAAACTTCTCCATGTTGAACATCTTGAACTTTTGGGAGGACTGCACAATGCCATCAAAGCGTCCCTGGCGGCTATTGGTCAAGTCTTCTATGTCCGTTATGTCACGATTAACCCCCAACATCCGACCCCCCCTAAATGGACATATCAGCCGTCTTTATTTGGTTTTCCCATGACTGGGGCTTTGTCCCGTTTGCATAGATTTACTGATTTATTTGGGACGGTAGCTAGTGTCAATTGTCAAGCCCAATATTGGAATATTGAACCAGATCTTTATAAAGCCTGTTTATGTAATGCTCGGTTAACTTTTAGTAATGGTATCCTGGGAGAGTGTGTTTATGGGAAAGGGGAAGTTTTTTGGCAGTCTGATAATACTTTTACCCTCTATGGTGAACAGGGAACCTTAATTTTTACTCCCGAAAAGGGTCAACTAATTCAAAACGATACTATTCAAAATATTGAGGTAGCTTCTCGTCGAGGATTATTTGTTAAAGATACCCAGATGGTTTTAGATTTTCTCTATGAAGGAAAGCCGCTTTATATTACGCCAGAAGCTAGTTTATATACCCTAAAAGTTGCTGAGGCGGCGCGACATTCCAGTTTATTAGGGGAAACTGTCAAGATTCATTCTGATATGAAATCTTGAAATCGGTGCTACATAAGTTCCCTAAACCATGCGTAGAGACGTTGCATCCAACGTCTCTACTTAATCGTTAATGTTGTAAAACTCTCCCCAATTTGGGCTATTTTTAGGTCTATCCCTAACTCAAAATATCTATAAACTCCTGCACAATCTCATCGGGTTCTTGATTGCACCGATTACAGTCATAATAGTGGATAATACAGATACCCTGAGTTTCAAAAAGGCGATCGCGCCCTTCAACTTTTGCTATATTAGGTTGTGATAATAATTCCAGAATCCCCCATTTACCTTGATTAAAAATTGGAAAGTTTGCTTCTTGATTTTGTCTACCTTCTGGTAATGCTTTTGATATAGAGTAATCTGTGTATCTGCGATCGCCCTTAACAACTTGCAATTCTCCAAGCATTCTAAGAACTAGAAAGTGCTCCGAAGGTGGACACATTATGGTTGATTTTTGTTTTTCTAAAGTGGGTGATTCTGTTATCCTGATCAAAAAACTACTAGAAACTCACCCACCCTAGACCTATCATTTGTGTTTTTCTAAGTATTTTTGTACTCCTTTCCCCATATCTATTAAATTGGGTTCGAGTTTACTTCCTAGAATTTGTTCAAATAAACTGGCTAATTGAGTTTTGAGAAAATCGGGAACTCCATCTATTTTATTCGGGTCTAATTGAATTTCGCCTCTGGTTTGAATTAGGGTGTGGTTTTTATCTTCTAAAAAGGTGTTTTTCCCTGAACATTGGAATGCTTCTGTAAAGGCTTGGGTTTTAATTTTCCAATCCAAGGTAAAGTCTTGATTATTCCAAGTGTCGTATTCTGTCCAACGGAGTTTATCCTGTTTTAATATATTCTCAATCAGTGCGGGCATATCTTCATCCGATTGCCAATCATAAACAGTATAAACCGTATCGGCTTCTACTCGATGAGAGACTAATTTAACATCATTTTTATTGGGTAATGAGTTGACCACATCCATTAAATTGTCTCTGTAGGTACTAAAAACCAGGGGACGAGGGAAGGGAATTTTGATGTCGGTGACAAGTTTCATAATTAATCAGGTAAAATAGTTCTAATTTAATATTATACACTTTAAAAGTATTGTCCTCACTGCGACCAAATGTCCAGTAATTTTTACCCATTAGTGGTAAATAGCGATTACCACCTTCGGTATGTAAGACTAAATGGGGAGTTGGTTCCAATGTCAAAATCACTGGATAGAGAGCATTGGGGGATTAAAAAGCCACACCGAATATTGCCACAATTTTGAGGGGCTGGGTGCGGAGGCCAAGTCCGCACGTTCAAGGGTCTAGCACTGAGTCACCGAAAGCTCCGATTTAGATAAAATTGCTCCTTGCTGTTGCAGGTAACTGAGTAAATCTAAACTTATATTAATTGCACCCGTCAAATTAGCGTCCTGAACCGTTGAATCCTTGAAATTAGCATCTTTCAAATTAGCTCCTTTGAGGTTCCCATGATTCAAATTCGCTTCCACCAAATCGACTTTTAATAAAGTGGCTCGACTCAGATCAGCATAACTCAAATTTGCCAAGGATAAAGTTGCCCCACTCAAGTCCGCCCCACTCAAGTCCGTTCCACTCAGGTCAGCCCCGGTTAAATCCGCTCGGGTCAGGTTAGCCCCACTGAGGTTAGATCCACTTAAATTAGCACAGTAGAGATTAGCACCAACGAGATCGGCATTGTATAAATTCACCCCAATCAAGTTAGCCCGAAATAGGTTAGCCCGAAACAGGTGACATCGAAATAGACTGGCCCCACTCAAGTCAGCATTATTAAAATCAGCCCGAAATAGGTCTGTATCCCGAAAATCCCGCTTTCCAGAGGCATAAGCCATTAAAAGTTCTTCAGCCGTCATATTTTATCTTTTCAAGTCTAGGGTTTATTATTCTATTGTCACCCAAAAATAGGCTATCAAGCCCCGTCCTTCTACTTAAGCTTTGAATCTCTCAAATTCTATTCGTAAGAGTGTCAAAACTCCCTCAAATCAATGCTAATCTCTACAAAAGTGGTAAATTGGTGTTTTGTCAGAAGGCATCAGAATGTTAAAGACGGATGGTTCAGCCGTTTCTGCATTTGCAGACTTGCTCACATAATTTATGAGGTTCATATCAGATGAATAAAGAACAACTGGTTCAAGCCACAGCCATTAAAGCTGGTGTTACTAAAAAACAAGCGGATTTGATTGTTTCAGCCATTTGTGAGTCCATCATGGAAGCGGTGGCGGATGGGGAAAAGGTGACTTTGGTGGGTTTTGGGTCATTTGAGGCCAGAGAACGTAAAGCCCGTGAGGGTCGTAACCCCAGTACGGGTGCACCCATGACCATTCCGGCGACCACTGTTCCGGTGTTCTCGGCAGGTAAGGCCTTCAAAGAGTTGGTTTCAGGGGTTTCTGACGAAGTGGCTTAAGCCCTGAGTCGAATTGTCCTTATTTTCATTTTCAACGAAGAATCTGAGATTATTCCGGTTTTGGTTTGACGTTTTTTTGCTATTGCAATTTTTTATAACTTTTCCCACGCTACACTAATTTTTTTGGCGTGGGATTATTGTTAAAATGGGACTCAAACTTGATCCGGTTATCTTAACACTCGGAGAGTGACAGAAATGGATAGATAGTTTTGGATAGGTTTAACGGAGAGGATAGTAGATTAACGAAAAAAGTACATTTCAAGATACGATAGGATTATGGCTACTATCGATATCCATGGCGTAAAACATAGTTACGAATTGACATCACCAACCTCATCGGGTGATGTACTTGTGTTTATTCATGGGTGGCTACTGAGTCGTCACTATTGGCAACCCGTAATCGACCTGTTAGCCCCCGAATATCAATGTTTATCCTACGATTTACGGGGATTTGGTAATTCTCAATTGTTGGCGGGAAACCCATCACACGCTATTTATACCCCCATTTCCTACGCCGAAGATTTAGGGATTCTATTACAAACCCTGAATATCAAAAATGCCTGGTTAGTGGGTCATTCCCTGGGGGGGACGATTGCGCTTTTAGCAGCAGATAAACTCTCGAAACAGGTGAAAGGCGTTATTTGTATTAATGCTGGGGGAGGAATTTACCTGAAGGAAGAATTTGATAAATTTCGTTCCGTGGGAGAAAAAATTGTTAAATTCCGCCCCCGATGGTTGTGTTATTTACCTCTGTTGGATTTAATCTTTACCCGTGCTCAAGTGGCTTGTCCCATCACCCAACGCTGGGGACGCCAAAGGTTAATTGATTTTGTCATCGCCCATCCCGAAGCCGCATTAGGGGCGTTATTAGATTCCACTACTGAATCAGAAGTTCATCGTTTACCCCAGGTGGTTTCCCAACTTAGCCAACCTGTTTATTTTTTGGCGGGATGCCAAGATTTAATTATGGAGCCTCAATATGTTCGCCATTTAGCCAGTTTTCATTGGCTATTTCGTCAGGGGGATAATAATGTGATTGAAATTGACAATTGTGGGCATTTAGCTATGCTAGAACAGACTAATATTGTTGTTGATCATATCAAAACTATTATGAATCAGTGTTGTATTCGGAAAAAGATTGAAGATGATTTTCTTGACCATTAATTTATCTTTCTTGCAACTGAACACTACGGTTTAATTGGTTCATTGCTAAAGAAATTAATAAATTAATTGTCAGGTAAGTTCCCATAATAATTAACATGACTTCAATCGCTTTTCCGGTTTGATTAAAAGTAGTTGTGGCAACATTATAGATATCCGCATAAGCAACGGCGATCGCTAAACTGGAGTTTTTTACTAAGTTTAAATATTGACTATTTAAGGGCGGAATAATCACCCGCAGGGCTTGGGGAAATACCACTAACTGCATGACTAAACCGGATTGTAAACCCAAGGAGCGAGCCGCTTCCCATTGACCTTTGGAAACAGATTGAATCCCCGCCCGCACAATTTCAGCAATATAAGCCGCTGTATAAACTACTAAAGCGACTAACAGGGTTGTAAATTCAATCGTAAGCCTTAATCCTCCTTCTATATTATTGGTTGTGGGATTAAATATTGGAGTTTGCCAATTTAATCCGATAGTTAATGTTAATAAAGCAATCAAACCAATTATCCCCAAAGTGATCAATTGAGTTTGTCCAGATTCTCCCCTTTCGATCATGACTTTTAGGCGTTTTTTTGATATAATTAAAGCTGCGATCGCACAAATTACTAAAAACCCAAATCCAATAATTCCTTGCATTCCCGACGGCCAAGGCATAAAAATTCCTTGCTTAGACAAGAAAACTGCATTAAAAAAACTGAAACTTTCTTTAATCTGAGGAAGCTGCACAAAAACCCCATACCAAAAAACTAACTGTAATAATAGAGGAGTATTTCTAACAATTTCGACATAAATAAACGATAATTTACGCAAAAGCCAATTATCAGAAAAACGGGCAATACCAACAGTAATTCCCAATAAAGTTGTGAGAATAATTCCAAAAAACATTACCCGCAGAGAATTTAATAATCCGGCGAATAAAACCCGAATATAAGGATCTGTGGGAGTATAGGGAATTAAACTATCGAGAATATTAAATCCCGCCGATGTTCCTAAGAAACTAAAGCCAAAACCACTTCCGGTTTGTCTGAGATTTCGAGTTAGGTTTCCACCCAAAAGAGCAAATACACTAACCACAATCACAATCACTAAAACCTGCAAAGCAATTCGCCAAAATCGGTCATCTCGCCAAAGAGGAATTTTCTGATCTCTATTGCTCATATATTATTTATCAAGTATCAATATTATTAGTGTAGAGACGTACCATTGTACGTCGCTACATGGCTATTAACTGACTTTAGCGTAAAGGAGGAGAATACATCAAACCCCCATTTGTCCATAGGGCATTTTGTCCCCGGGGCAGTTTAAATTGTGAACCTTGACCTAAATTGCGTTCGTAAACTTCACCATAATTGCCAACAGCTTTAACCGCATTAGCCGCAAAATCATTACTTAATCCAGCACCTTTACCGAGGTCGCCTTCTGTTCCTAAAAATCTTTTAATATTAGGGTTATCACTGGTTTTGAGTTGATCCACATTCCCTTGATTAATTCCTAATTCTTCCGCCTCAATTAAAGCATAAGTTGTCCATTTCACCACATCAAACCAAGCGGAATCATTATTAACTGTTACCGGGCCCAGGGGTTCTTTAGACATCGTAACATCCAAAAGAACATGATCGTCGGGATTAGGGAGGGTACTGCGACGGGCAACCAATTGGGACTTATCGGAGGTCATCCCTTGACATCGACCTTCTACATAAGCAGCATAAGCCGGGTCAGATTGCTGGAAGGTAACGGTTTCAGCCTTGATATTTCTTTGACGCAGGGCATCAGTTAGGTTCAGTTCGGTAGTTGTTCCCGCCTCAACACAAATAGCTTTACCTGCTAAATCTTCCAATTTAGTAATCCCACTATCTTTAGCAACCATCATCCCCTGACCGTCGTAGAATGTAGTCGGGGCGAATTCTAAGCCAACGGAGGTATCACGGCTAATTGTCCAGGTGGTATTTCGAGAAAGTATATCGACTTCCCCCGATTTTAAGGCTTCAAATCGTTCTGTAGAATCCAAATTGCGATATTCAACCGCATTCGGATCACCAAAAACGGCGGCGGCCACGGCTTTACAGATATCCACATCCAGACCCGAATATTGGCCAGTTTCATTCACAAAGCTGAATCCGGGAATTTTGCCATCAACTCCACAGATGAGTTTTCCCCTTTGCTTGACAATATCAAGACGACTTTGGCCTGTTCCTCCTTTAGCAGCCGTTGAGTCTCCCCCAGAGGAAATTGTAGCAGTGTTCGTAGGATTCGATGATTCACAGGCTGTTAGGGATGCAACTAACAATAGGGTTGCTACCAGTAAAGAACCAAATTTGTTCATAGTTTTATATTGTAGGTGTATGAGTTAGACAAGTTGACAAACCATAACCGTATTGAGGTGATTCACTCTCAAGGAGCGACCTCAAACGCTTTCATCTTACCAAAGAAATGAGTCTAATCACTTTTAGACAGTGGAGTGTCAACTTAATCTGATAATTTTCCATACAACCCTTTAAGAAAGATGCCCCCATAGTTATACTTTCACAGAATTTGAAACTATTGGAATATGGAGGTTAAGCCGAAGCATCTCCAGATAGGCGGGCTTCTGCCATATCTCGAATTAAAGCAATCCGAGAGCAGATATAATCCTTTAAGAGATCGGCTTCTTTAGCGTTAATGCCAGCTTGTTTTTTCAACTGTTTGACTAAACACTGGACAAGACTCGCATCATCAAGATCAACCAAAGTGGATGCTTGAGTAGTTTCTACCAGTGACCAAAGTTGACGAAGCATTGTAGGAGTCATAAAATCTCCGATGGATGCAGTTTTGTTAGTTTCTATACAGAAAATAACAGTGTTTTTCTGAGTGATTTAGAAAGTGCCTTCGCCATTTAGGAGAAGACTTAATACTTTCTTCAAATTTCAAGAATAACCGAGTTTTCTCAAATTGCAAGCAAAAATATACAAGATGTCACAACAGGTACAATTCTCTTAATCCTTTGCATTAAATCTTGACAAATATAGCAGGGAACACCGGAACAGCCCCCCCAAACCCTGCGTGCACGGGGGGGCTAGGGAACAGCCCCCCCAAACCCTGCGTGCACGGGGGGCTAGGGAACAGGGGGAAAAGACTTCACCGTCTGGGTTCCAACATCCGTCTGGTGTTCTAACACCCCAGGCACGGTTGCTATACCTCCCCGACTCCCCCTATTTCCCCTTACTTAGTTGATTCTGAAGGAATTCCAACTCGTTTGCGTAGGGATTGGGCCCGATATTTTGCGGTTTGATTATCGGGATCATTTTTTAATGTTTCTTCATAGGCCTCTAAAGCCTGGGCCGTTAGCTTTTTCTTTTCGTAGGCATAACCCAAATTATTAGAAGCGGAGGGGTAAATGGGACTTAACTTTAAGGCTTCTTTATATTGACGAATGGCAATATCGTATTGTTCTTTAGCTAGATGGGCATATCCCAAGGCATTATAAATCATGGCTAGGTTTTCAGGAGCTTCATCTTCCCCGGCTTTTAAGGCTTTTTGTAATACGGTAACGGCTTGGGAATAGAGTTTTTTATCATTATAAATACTTCCTAATTCATAGTATTCCTGTGCGTTTCCCTGTTCTTTTGATAATTTAGTTTGTAGATCAAAAAGGGTGCTTTCTATCCGACGGGTTTTAATAATTTGACGAATCACAAAGACAATGGCGGCTGCCAGTAACCCCACTAACAGTAATAAATAGGCGATGGGAAGGTTCTTATCCATAATTTTAAAAGGAGAGTTTTTTCAACACAAAGGTGAAGGATCGAATTAAATCTATCCTTCACCTTAGCTAACAATGGGCAATTTTGTCTATTCAGTTGAACAGGCGGTTTTAAGTGGTTAAAACTACTTGTTTGCACTCTTGGCAAGATCAACGACTTTCCCAAAGGTTTGAGGATCTAAAACAGCAAGTTGGGCTAACATTTTACGATTTAGTAAGATATTGGCTTTTTTCATATTGCCAACTAACTGACTATAGCTAATTCCGTTAATCCGAGCCGCGGCATTAATCCGAGTAATCCATAACCGTCTAAAATCACGTTTACGGTTACGGCGATCGCGATAGGCATTTTTCAACGCCTGCATGACTCTCTGATTCGCGGTGCGGAAGTTAGTAGACTGACAACCCCGAAATCCTTTGGCAAGTTTCAGTATTTTTTTGCGGCGTTTGCGAGCAACATTACCGCGCTTAACTCTGGTCATTTACGTTTGTTTCCTTTAATAAAATTCGTTTAGAGGCTTACAAATAGGGCAGCATCAAACGCACGTTATCTGTTTGAGTCTCACTCACCAGCGCCATCTTAGACAGATTCCGTTTGCGAGCGGAGCTTTTATGCTGTAACAAATGGCTTTTGTAAGCCTTACGACGCACAATTTTTCCGCTACCAGTAACTTTAAATCGTCTGGCTGCGGATTTCCGAGTTTTGAGTTTGGGCATGGATTCGCCTAAATTCGACACAGCCTATAATTTTATCATAGGAGTTGATATTCTCACAAGTCCTGAGTTTTAGAGTTTGGGGTTTAGCTTCTCGTGTTCGACTTCAACAACCGTATGCACATTCCCCCTGGGGTTAAAATCCCCTCTAATGCTGACTTCTAAGGGATCGACGGCGGCAACAAAATCATCTAAAATCTGGTTTATCGATTCTTCGTGGGAAATATAGCGATCGCGGTAACTATTAATGTACAGTTTGATCGATTTTAATTCCACCACCCGCTCATTGGGAAGATATGTTAAATAAATCTTGGCAAAATCGGGATATCCAGAAAAAGGACATTTACAGGTAAATTCGGGTAAGATAATCTCAACGAAATAGCGACGACCAATTCTAGGATTAGGAAAGGTAATCAATTGTCCTTCCTCGATTTCCCGTTCACCATATTTTGATGCTTCTGGACTGGCGGTGGCAGATTCTGTGGGTTCGGAGTAAGAGTGGCTCATAGTTAGGATTCAACAGTAACTCTTTAAAGTGTAGTGATGGCAGGGTGAATTTTTCTGCAATTGCTGGAAAAAATTCGTTCAAATAGTTCTAATCACAGGTATTGTAAAACATAATAAGTTTCTAATAAAATGTTCACCCTCAATTACAAGTCGTCCTATGCAAAATGCTGACGCCTCTAGTCCTAATCCGTCAGTGGCATCGAATAACTACTCTCCATCAATTCCCATTTCTATCTATCGGGAAGTTACGGCGGAGTTGCAAACCGTTCAATCTCAACTCCAAACGCTCAAAACCCAAAATCAACAGCTAACCCAGCAAAATCAACAACTTAGGCAAGAATTAGAAAACGTTGTACAATCTGCCATTGGGTTGCACCAGGCTATTAATAAAGCCCAAAGCATCAGTCAGGGCAAAAAATCTCAATTTTCATCCCCAGGAGCAAGTTCTTTTAGCGTTGAAATTCCGACCCATATCGGAGCAACTTCCACGACTTCCCCCATGATGGAAATTTCCCCCTCAATTAAACTTGAACCGAGGGGAAATGAACCCAGTTTTCCGTTTTCTGAGTCTCCCAAACCCCCATTAATTCCAGAAATAGCACAACCTTTATTTACAGAACCAACAGAGGCCCGGTTACGCCCGATGTCTAAATCTCAGCGTTCTGAATTGAGCGGGTTTTGGTTAATTATATCAATTGTTTTGATTGTAGTAGTCGCCTTTGGTGCTGGTTATTGGATTGTTCGTCCTCTGTTGAACCAACAGCGCTAGTATGAGAGGTAATAGGTAATAGGTAATAAGTAAGCGGAAGGAAAACCCTCCGCCAATACTGTTTCTGAAGTTGTAGATATTAATGCAACTTTCTAAGAATTAATCAGCTTATCGAGTGGCTGTAATGTAGTTTCCAGAAGGGACATTGATTGTGTTAGCTCGGTGTTGGTATGAATAGTTTCACTATTGAATTTTAGGAAATTATCAATACCAACGAAAGGATGAGAAACACAATCCTTTGTTTCGATTTGACTTGACTCGGATAACCGATGAACGGGTTCTAACCGCGAGTTCCAGTTTCAACTAAAGTTGCTAAAGATTCTTCGCTGATTGAATCTGGGATCTCAGTCTCGTCTGGTTCATAACCGCGTTTGAATTCTCTCGATCTTACCTGTTTGGCTTGAAGCGCGGTTTCTAGAAACTTAATGGCTCGCTGAGGATTGCCTGCTCCACAAAAGAATAAGTCAGCAGCGAAATAGCCTAATTCTGGCCAAGTGTGAATAGCAATGTGAGACTCAGCCAAAGTGGCTGTTGCAGTTACTCCGTGAGGACTAAACTGGTGTACACATAAGTCGATGAGGGTAGCCCCCCCAGCAGAAATTGCATCAAGCATCGCGCGACGGATGCGTTCGGGATCGTTCAGAAGTTCTGCAGGACACTGCCAAGCGTCAACGACCAGATGGGTTCCCAATTGTTTCATTCTTCGGGTTTTACCTCCACCCTAAAGTGTATCAAACCTTTCAATCCTACCACACATTTTCAGAAATTGTGCAAGGGTTTGAACGAAACTGCTCCGAACTTCTATGAATAGCTGGCGCCGTTAGGCATAATCGCTCCTTCCAGGCTGACTTTGTTTAGGTGATCAATATTGAGACTCGCACCGATTAAGTTAGTCGCACAGAGATTAGCTCCGGTTAAATTTGCTCCTTTGAGGGAAGTCAAAAGCAGTCCGGCTCCGGTGAGATTAGCATGGCTCAAGTTCGCCCCGCGCAAATCGGCTCCTAAGAGCGTCGCACCTTCTAAGTTGGCGCCACTGAGGTTAGCCCCGCGCAAATTAGCCTTAGTCAAATCGCTGCGTCTTAAATCAGCATTCTGTAAGTTTAAACCGTTTAAATAGGTATCTTTAAGATTTGTGTCTTGGAGGCAAGCTCCTTTTAAGTTGGCTCCGTTTAAGTTACTGCCACTTAAATCCGCCCCTTGTAAGTTAGCAACTGAGAGGTTAGCCACACCCAAATTAGCCTCCCGCAGACTAGCCTCGCTCAGATCGGCATGACTCAGATTAGCCCCACTCAGATTACCTTGGTTTAGGTAAGATCGGACTAATTTAGCATGGCTTAAATTAGCTCCACTGAGATCAACTTCAGTTAAAATGGTTCGAGTTAAGTTAGCACCACTTAAATTAGCGCCGCTTAAAATTGCTCGGCTGAGGGTTGCCCCGACTAAAATTGTATCGGTGAGTTTGCAACCATTTAGGAGACAGGCTGAAATTAAACTGGCTCCGGTGAGGTTTGCCCCAGTTAAGTCTGTTTCGGACAAAATCGCACCACTGAGCATAACTCCACTCAGGTCAGCATTGCGTAAAATACTATTGGTCAGACTGGCTCCACTGAGATTGGCTTCAACTAGAACGGCCATGGTGAGGTTAACTTGACTCAAATCAGCCCCATTGAAATTCGCTCCAATTAGGCGGGCGCGAGATAAATTAGTTCCTTGTAAGTTGGCATTACTAAGATTAATTCGATTCAAATTTTCCTGTTTCAAGCAGGCTACCATCAGATGGATGCCACTAAAATTTCTCTCTCCTGTAGCATATCGAGTTAATAACTTATCGACATCGATGCTTTCATTAGCCTTCATAAAAAATGAACGGTTTTATTTAATGTGTAAATAGTGGAAAATGACCATGAATTGCTTTAACACAGTTCATGGCAAGGGAAAAAATGCCAAATAATGCTTATTAGTCTGTGATCATAGATAAATCAACCTAGACCAGATTCAGTCTAAATTCTTTGTGGGAATCTAACTGTATCGGACGTTGCTACTTAACTACATTCAGGTGAATGGCTAACCCCAAAGTGAATCGGGCTTAACTGGTATCACCCGCAATATAGGTGTATTGGGCGATTAATCGCCAGATTATTGCTAAACAGAATTGCTGAAAATCATAGTGCGGCTGAAGTGGAATATCCCGCAGCATATATAAAATAATACAAGAACGAAAGTGCTCAGAAGTCTTAGATAGGACTGGATAACCCTTGATTTGGGATAACCCAAAAACGGGTAAACTAACCGAGCTTGGGTCGAATGTCGGTTTCAGATGAAAACGACGGGCTAAAAGTCTAACCCGGAAGAAACTCCTCCATCGCTGTTGATTTGGGATATTCATAGGATGTTTTAATCCTAAACCCTTTCTTCCTAATCCGGTGACAGGTCAGGCAAAATTGCCTGACCTCAAGGGTTAGGGGTTTTCTACGGGCTAGGATCAAAGGTTAACTGATCTTTTTACCTCGATTGATCAAAATTGTTTCTTAAACTAATCATAATCGCTGGAGGCTCAACTCGGCAAGGTGGGTTTTTCAAGTTAGGTTGGATCTGAGTCAAGCTAAAAGTGTTAAGGACTGAATCACTAAACAGGGAAAGCCTCCATACTAAGATTAAAGTGTGATCGCTTTCAGGAGGTTTTATGGAAATTCGCGGTGTCTGGTTAACGAATACGGATAGTCGAGTCATGTTTTCTCGACAGACCATTGCTGAAGCGATGGAATTCTTGGTGGAGACAGGTTTTAATGTGGTGTTTCCGGTGGTTTGGAATAAGGGCGTTACTTTGTATCGCTCTCAGGTGATGGCCCAAACCTTCGGGATCGAAATCGATTTCTATTCTAAGGGGCGTGACCCGTTACAGGAAGTGATTGAGGAAGGTCATCGGGTGGGGTTAGAAGTAATTCCCTGGTTTGAATTTGGGTTTGCGAGTTCCTATCAACAAAATGGGGGCCGAATTTTATCTCAAAAACCTGGCTGGTCGGGGATTAATTCTACGGGGGGATTAGTTGTTAAAAATGGGTTTGAGTGGATGAATGCTTTTGACCCAGAAGTACAAAATTTTGTTCTAAGTTTAGTCTTAGAAGTGGTGAGAAAATACGATATTGATGGGGTGCAAGGGGATGACCGGATGCCTGCAATGCCCTCGGAAGGAGGGTATGATCCGAAAACAATTGCTCTTTATCGGCAAGAATTTGGGCGTCAACCTCCGAGCTATCATAAAGACCCCCAATGGGTACAATGGCGGGCGAATATCCTAACAAATTTTTTAATTCGTTTACGTCGAGAAGTTAAGGCAATTAAACCAAATTTGTTGATTTCCATGGCTCCTAGTCTTTATAAATGGGGTTTAGATGAATATTTACAGGATTATATTGCTTGGATTGATCAAGATTTAGTTGATTGGATTCACCCTCAGTTATATCGGCGCAATTTTTGGAGTTATAAAGGGTTAGTTGATCAATTAGTTGATGTGCAGTTTAGGGATTGGCAGTTACCCAAACTTTCTCCAGGGATTTTAGCAAAAATCGGTTCCTATTGCATTACGGCGGATGATTTATTGAAGTCAATTGACTATAATCGGTTTAAAGGAGTTCAAGGAGAAATATTTTTCTTTTATGAAGCCCTAAGGTTGAATAATAATGCCTTGGCTACAGCCTTGAAAAAAGGCCCTTATGCTATTCCTGCTAAATTGAGATAGGGGAAAGCCAGGGGAGCAGGGGGTAGGAGGAGCAGGGGATGTAAACTCCTTCTATTACCCATTCGTAATTCGTAATTCGTAATTCGTAATTTCTAGGTTTTTTTGTTTTTAAAGATTTTACCAATATTGATTTGACTTAAATTATCATATTTATAACGGAGAAAAATTTATTGCTGAAGCAATATCTAGTATTTTATCTCAAACCTATTCGGCATTATCAGCTATTTCCCCCTCCATTTCGTCAGCAAGCGGTATTGATCTATAATTCTATCCAATGGGGTTTACCAACCCAACCAAAACCCTGTGATGATTGTAAATTCATTTTGATATTAAAGCCCTGAAGGGCTTACTACGAGTTTTGCTTCGATCATCATTCTTACAACATCTGGCATTTTATATTTTGCTTTCCATCCTAACTTTTGTTCTGCTTTACCCGGATTTCCTCGACCTACTGCAATATCCGTAGGTCGTAATAAATTACTATCAGATTTAACACAGGTTTTCCAATCTAATCCCACACAGGAAAAAGCTGTTTCTATAAATGATTCTAAGGCATAAGTTTCTCCTGTTGCGATCACATAATCATCTGGCTCTTGCTGCTGCAACATTAAATACATGGCTTCTACATACTCTGGAGCCCAACCCCAATCTCGTTGAATTGAAATATCCCCTAAATAAAGTTTATCCTGTTTTCCGGCTGCAATATCAATAGCTGCTTTAACAATTTTTTGGGTGACAAATCGTTCGGGACGCAGGGGAGATTCATGGTTAAATAAAATCCCAGAACAGGCAAATAAACCATAGGCTTCTCGATAGTTGGCGACTTCCCAAAAAGCCGTTGCTTTGGCTACAGCGTAGGGACTGCGGGGACGGAATGGAGTATTTTCATCGGCAGGAAGTCCTTTTGTATCGCCAAAACATTCACTGGAACTAGCATTATAAAGTTTAATTTTAGCGCCTGTAAATCGAATCGCTTCTAATAAATTTAATGTGCCAATTGCCATGCTTTCTAAGGTTTCTACAGGTTGTTCAAAGGATAATCCTACTGAACTTTGACCTGCTAAATTATAGACTTCATCGGGTTTAACTTTAGTCAAGATTTGCAATACACTTCTAAAGTCCGTTAGACTCATAGATTCTAATTTGATTTTTTCTCGAATTCCCAAGCGGGATAAATTGCTAAAGGAAGACATTTGAGCATCCCGTGATGTGCCATAAACGGAATAACCTTGTTTTAACAATAGGTCGGCTAAATAGGCCGCATCCTGTCCCGATACCCCACAAATTAATGCTGTTTTCATAAATAATTTACAATGCCTGATCAAAACTATTATATGGGTTCGGGGCGGGTTTTGGGAGATTATTTTTGGGTATTAAAGGTTAACTCGAACCCGCCCCTACGGATAACGACTAACAATCCCTAAAATTCGTTCCATTGCATATTTCCATTCTGGGGATTGACTTAAGGTAGAAGCATCCAAAGGATGGTTTTTATAATTGGATAATCGCACAAAATCATTCACCCATTCTAACACAGATTCGGTGGCAAATTCAAAGGGGGAGTATTTTAAAGATTGTTCAAGAAAATTAACCATTTGAGATAGATTACCTTGGGTATAATAATACCAAGCATTCCAAAGTAATGAAGCATATTTGAGGCGATGATTAAGCTGTTTTACTTCTGTTTTAGTTAAGGGTAAATTGATCAAGTCATCTTCCTGGGGGGAAGTTAAAGCAATTTCTATAATTTCTAGGGTTTGTTTTAACATCCGGTCTTCTTTAAAGAGTTCTTCTGCTCGTTGTTTAGATGCTACACCCATTTTAGATAATAATAGAGGATTAATTGCTAATTCTTGAAGACTTTGAACAAGTTCATTAACCGTTTTTTCGGGATCAATATTAGGATCACTTAACAGTTTTCCCGTATCTCCTAATCCTTCGGGAATACCACCCGCAGCCGAGGCGATAATGGGTAATCCTTTTGCCATGGCTTCCATAATAGCAAAGGAGGGGGCGGCTTCTGCTAGGGAGGTTAATATAAAGATATCACAGGCATCTAACCAGTCGGGAATATTCCATATTTGCCCTAAGAATATGACGCGATCGCTAACTCTTAAATCCTCAACTTTTTGCTTTAATTCATGTTCTAAATCATGATCACTTCCCTGTCCTGTTCCTGCCCAAACAAAGTATAATTTTTCCCAGATAGAAGTGTGTTTTAATTTAGCGATCGCTTCTAACTGAAACCGATGTCCTTTAATCGGTGCTAATCTTGCCGTTGTTAAGCACATAATTCCATCTTCAGGAATACCAATTTCTTGCCGTAACCGTTGACGAGTAGATAAATTAGGCGAGGTAAAATATTTTTCTGAGCGCCCATAATATACTACATTTCCTTTATTTTTCGGTAAGCCAAATTGGTCTTGTAAAATCTGAATATGTTCGTAAGCTGCGGTATTAAAGGTACGCGAAGAACCATATTGATATAATACTCCTTTGGCGTAGGGAACACCATCTCCCATGGTAAAATTAATATGTTCTGGCATCGCTAATCCCAAGGCGATCATATAGGGAATATTCCGTTGAATTGCAGTTTGTTTAGCGGCAAAATGGGAGTAAGGCCAGCCATCACTAAAAATAATAAAATCGGGTTTAATTTCATCATAAAGGGTTTCTGCATCTTGGGTATTTCTGAGAATTCGCGGTAAATCTTTACTGGTACTATAGTCTAACCAATATTGCTGAATTCCTAACTCTTTTTCTTCCTCAACTAAGGGGTTATGATGTTGGGGTCTAACGGCCGTTACCCGATAGCCTAATTTAGCTAATTCACAAAGAATTAAATGATCGTATTGGGCTAACCCGCCAATACCAGGATCATCGGTATTTATTAATAGAATATGGGGTTTATTCGAGGCAGGAGTTAAGGTAGATTTAGGTCGGGGAGTAAGTTTTGGATTCATAATTTTATGGATAACAGTTTGCCATTCCTGAGACTTAATTAAAGCATAGATATCTATTTTTTCCCCATAGTCTGACGCAATATTTTGAAACCCATCAAGCCATTGAGAAATTGTTTCGGTTAGAGGAGAAAAGGTATGTTTTATAGAGTTCTCTAAACAATATATCATCAAATCGGGATAACCATCTCGATACATTCGCCAAGCCAACCATAACCAACGCTCATAACTTTCTTTCTGATGTAATTTACGAATTTGATCAGGAAGATCGGAATGATCAAAAAATTGATTCATAACAATTTCAGTATTTTTAATAACTTTTAATCCCCCCGACATTAAATTATTATCATGTTGACGGTAACAGGCATGAATTTCTTTAAACCAAACGGTTTTACATCCCATTAAAGAAAGGCGTAAAACAAAATCTAAGTCTTCCGTGGGGGGATAACGATGATCAAATCCTCCCACTTTTTCCCACCATTTTCGGCGTAAAATCATAGCACTTGGACGTACACATTTATGTAAAACCCAAGTTTCTAAATTCAATTCTGGTGCGTGTACCCAAGGCTTAATGACACTCACTACAATTCCTTTTTGATTAACAACACACCAGCCACTTTGGATAAAATCAATACTAGAATCAGTATCAAAAATAGCGACCTGTTCCGCTAATTTTTGAGGTAAGAAAAAGTCATCTCCATCTAAAAAAGCTAAAAATTCTCCTTGTGCAATTTCACAGCCATGATTTCTAGCTTTTGCTGCTCCTTGATTATCTTGATAGATATACTTAATTACGGGGAAAAAAGGTTTGAGAATTTCTTGAGTTTGATCTTGAGATCCATCATTAATAACAATAACTTCATAATTAGTATAGGTTTGTTCGAGAACACTTTTTACACATTGCTCAATATATTTCTCACAATTATAAGCGGGAATAATCACACTCACCCTAGGTTTATTTTGTGGTGCATTTTCAGTAATTAATTGTTTCCATTCGGGTAAATTATAGAAATTTTCTAAATCAATTTCATAACCATAACCACGACAATAACCAATAAATCTATGTACCCAATCAGAAATAGTAATCGCTACGGTATAAGGAGTATAAAGTAAAGATTTTTGGAGAAATTTAGCCATTTCTTCAAGATGATTGGTATGATATAAGTGCCATGCCATCCAAGTAAAAGTTTCATATCGAGCGGGTTTTTCCAGTTGCAAAATTTCATCAGATAAATTAGGCTGACTGAAAAAATAATCGTGAAGTGCTACAATTAAGTTAGCCCTTTCTCTAGCTTTTTGATTAGAAACAGTTTGCTGATGTTGCCGATAATTAACGGTAATTTCAGGGAGCCAAATGGCTTCATATCCTTGTGATGCTAAACGCCAAATAAAATCAACATCATCGACTCCATTAAAACGAGAATTAAATCCTCCGACTTGCTGCCAAGATTCTCGTGTAAACATTAAAGAGCTAGGTAAAATTGGAGTTCTTGTTATCCAAGTTTCTAGGGTTAAATCCGGTAAATCATGCCAAGGTTCAATATCAGAAATGTTATGATTATTTTGATCAATTAAACGCCAACCACTATTGACAATAGCTATATTTGGGTTAGTATTAAAATAGGCAACTTGATGGGCTAATTTTTCAGGTAAAAATACATCATCTTGATCCAGTAAAGCAATTAATTCTCCTCTAGCTTCCTTAATTCCCCTATTTCTGACGGCTGCAACTCCCTGATTAGATTGCACAATATAACGAATTATAGAGGAGTTCCGGTGTGTATCTAAATAGTGTTGTACAATTTGAGGTGTGTTATCCGTTGAACCATCATCAACGATAACAATTTCATAGTTTGAGTAGGTTTGACTCAAAACACTGTCGATGGCTTGGCTAAGGTAGCGATCGCCATTATAGGTAGGAATAATAACACTAACTCGAGGAGATGAACTCAACATAAATTTCAAATTTTAGTGAATCAATCTGTTATTATAAGTCTTATTGAGTCGATAATCAGTCCTTTAAAAAAGTCAATTGACGCGCTATGACAAAACAAAAGCCATCGGGAAAACATGATAACTTTGGAACTACCCCTAAATCAGTAATGTTACCCAATTTAGGGGGCAAAAATATGCAGACCCTAAAACCAGTTAAATGGACTCCCATTAAACTGATTTTATTCTTGATTTTCGTATTTGGGCCTTACGGTGGTTTATTGTATGTAGCTAGTGGGATTTCTCAAGTTTTATTGATTTATTTACTAGCAATTCCTGCTATTGCGGGTTTAGTATTTTATTTGGTGTATCAACTGACCAAAGGTTAAAAATTATCTTAATAAAGTTCAATGAGTTTTGATTCTAACTGCTTACAGCCAGACTCCATTTCAGTTTCCAGTTTATATGAACAGGCGGAACTTTATAGAAATCAAGGAAATTTAGAAGATGCGATCGCATTTTATCAAAAAACAATAGAACTTGATCCTAACTTTTCCTGGGCCTATCATCAACTGGGAGATATTTTTTCCCAGCAGAATAAATGGACAGAAGCCATTGTTGTTTATCATCAAGCGATCGCCCTTAACCCTGACTTTTCCTGGTCTTATCATAACCTGGGAATGGCATTAATTCAACAAAAACAATGGGATGAAGCAATTTTAGCTTACTCTAAAGCAATTGAAATCAACCCTAATTTTTGTTGGTCATATTATTATTTAGGAGAGGTTTTTTATCAACAACAAAATTTGCAAGAATCTGTGAATGCTTATTTTAATGCTTGGAAAAAAAATCCAGATTTTTCAGAGAGTTTAAATCGAATTGGAGAAATACTTCAAGCTCAAGTTAAGAAGGGATTAGATCCGGTAATTAATGATTATTGTTCGGTAGTAAATGAACCTGATAATAGTAAAATTTTATCAACTGATTTTGAACTTTATATCAAATTGGCAGAAATTCTAACTCAAAATAACTACGAATTTGCAGCCCTTATATTTTACCAGATTGCCTGGCAAATTCAACCTAATAATTTAGATATTTCTCAAAAAATAGAAACTATTTTAGAGCAAAAAAAAGTTTTAGATCAAGAGGTAGAAAAATGTCGGGATGCTGTGCAACAGAAACCCAATGATCCCCAAGTTTATTATAACTTAGGAATGGCTTTATTTCGCAACCAACAGCCGGATAAAGCGGTTTTTTCTTATCTCAAATTTTTAGAACTTAAACCCGATCTATTTCTTTGGAATTATCAAAATATTGTTGATTTAATAGCAACACAAAATCAAGTTATCACAGCGATTAATATTGTTAATCAAGGGATTGAAAAAAATCCAGAGTCCTCTATTTTATACTTAAATTTAGCCGTATTATATACTGCTCAAGGAGATTTACAATCTGCGATTCAATATAATTATATTGCGGGTCAAAAAATCATCCCTAAATTCCGTCCACAATGGCAGAATATTTCAGCACTATTAAAACCTGTTAATCACCTAGATTATTTAATAATTGGAACCCAAAAAGGTGGGACAACTTCTTTAAATTACTATCTTTCTGAACATCCCAATATTATGTCCTCAATGATTAAAGAAATGCCCTTTTGGTCAAATCAAGTTCATCGAGGTTTGGAGTGGTATTTTTCCCATTTCCCCCCCATTCCTCCTAACTATCATTGTTTAGTAGGAGAAGCAACACCAATAAACTTTAATTCTCCAGAAGTAGCCGAAAACTTAGTTAAATTTTTTCCGAATGTTAAATTAATTTTATTATTAAGAAACCCGATTGACCGAGCGGTTTCCCACTATTATCATTGGTTAAGTTTAAAATGGGAATTATCTTGTTTTGAAGAAGCAATTCAACGGGAAATAGATCAATTAGAGGATCAAACCATTGATTTTTGGAGAAAACTCCATCAACCAAACTTTCAAGGATATTTAGCTAAAGGGTTATATATTTATTTCTTAGAAAAATGGATCAAAGTATTTCCTAGGGAACAGTTTTTAATTTTAAGCAGTGAACAATTCTATGCAAACCCCGACCAGGGAACAACAGAAGTCCTGAAATTTTTAGGTTTACCGGAATATCATCTTTCAAACTATCATCAATATAATACCCGACCCTATCCCTCCATATCTGAAGCAACTCGGACATTACTCAATCATTATTTTCAGCCTTATAATCAGCAGTTAGAGGAGTTTTTAGGAATGCAGTTTAACTGGAATTAGATTAGATTTATGTTATAATTATAATCTGTCTAGCTAAATCCATATAACAACCTATTTTAACTTAAATTTATATTTTTTTAATGTCAATATCACATCATGATTAGAGAACCTGATAAAATCAAATTGGAAGATCAGTTTAATTTAGGAAATAAATTTTTAGATAATGGCAAAATTGATCAAGCAATTGTTTGCTATTGTTACGCCATTGAATTTAATCCAACCTTTGATCATCCTTATTGTCAATTAGGGTTGGCTTTAAGTCAAAAAGAGCATTTTACAGAAGCAATTTTAGCCTATCAAAAAGCCATAGAATTAAATCCTGATTTTATTTGGTCTTATTATGCTTTAAGAGAAGCTTACCAAGCCGTTAAACAGGAAAACAAAGCAGTTTCTACTTATCGTCGCTTTATTGCTATTAATCCTAAAATTGCGGCAGGTTATTTTAATTTAGGAATAATTTTAAAAGAAATGGATGTAAATATTTGCAAATTATCCCCATTGATGTACTTCAAAAATACTTGAATTTATCCCCTGATTTACTAATAAATAATCAAGATTATCCCCACGCTCAGAAAATATCAATTTACCCTCAAAGTTTAGTAAATTTTAATCCTCCAAACGGAATATTAGGAAAACCTAATTTTAGGTTGTTTCCTAACTCTATGCTATCCTCAGAAGCGTTTGTTGCAGTCATCCCTAATGGACGAGGGTGGGGAGATGCTTTAACATCTGCTGTTATGACTTTAGAGGGTCAGTATTATTAGTTCCATCTCCTGTTCATTGGAGTCATTTAAAGTCTTCAAAATGGGGAGTAAATTTTATTAAAAATAAGTTTCTTTCCCCTAGTATTAATTCAAATAATTATTCCCGACGAATTTATATAAGTCGCCAAAATGCTAACTGTCGAAAAGTTATCAATGAGTCGGAGTTTTTACCCTTTTTAGAAACATTAGGTTTTCAAACGCTTTGTTTAGAATATTTACCTTTTCAAGAACAAGTTGGTTATTTTGCTAATGCAGAAATTATTATTGCACTCCATGGGTCAGGATTAACTAATTTAGTCTTTTGTCGTCCTAATACAAAGGTGATTGAGTTTTTATTTCCTGAATGGGAGACTTCTTATTATTGGCAACTTTGCAATATAGTTGGCTGTGAATATTACTGTTGTGTCGGTGAACCGATAGATGATGAAGGATTAAATTTTATTCCAATTTTTGACAATATAAAAATTAAATCTTATACTATTATTGAACTTTTAAAAATTGCAAAAGTTATTAATTAATTATGACTCATTTTAACGATAATAATACCAAAAATAATTCACAAATAGCAGAATCTCATTTAATTTCTGCAAATCAATGTTTAGAAGATGGAAACCCTGAACTAGCTTTATTTTTCTATAATCAAGCCATTGAATTAAATCCTGATAATGACCAGATCTATTATAAATTAGGTCAAACTTTAATGCAGTTAGAACGTTATGAAGATGCAATAAATGCTTATTCTAAATCTATTCAAATTAATCCTGATTTTCCTTGGTCTTATAATAGTTTAGGAGAAGTATTAATTAAATTAGAACGCTGGGAGGAAGCGATCGCAGCCTATACTCAATTTATTAAATTTAATAATAATTTTTGTTGGGCTTATTTTGGTCTAGGAGAATCTTTTTTTAAATTAAATCAGATAGAAAAATCTATTAATTATTATGAAAAAGCAATTAAATTTGAGCCTACAAATTGCTGGATTTATATTAAATTAGGGGATGCTTTATTAAAATTAGACCAACCAGAAAATGCGATTAAATCTTATTCTCAAGCAATTCAGCTTAATCCAAATATAGATTGGTTTTATGAGAAGTTAGCGGAAACTTTCTTATCTAAAAATCAGTTAGATAATGCAATTCAAGCCTACCAAAATGCTATAACTATAAATCCGCAAAGCTGGCATTATATAGAGATTGGAAAAATTTTAATTCAACAGGAACTATGGGATCTTGCTTTAGATTATTTAATTAAAGGATTACAAATACAGCCGGATTATCATGAGGCTTATGATTATATTTCTACCATTTTTAAACAAAAAAATCAACTATTAGATGCAATTCTTTGTGAAGTTCATCATCAATTACCAATCCGCTTAATTCAAAAAATATTTAATTTATCCGATGATCATTTTATTACCACTCATACAGAAAAAAATCTAACTAAAATTCCGGTTTATCCGCTTAGTAATATCGAACTTACTCCCCCTAAATTTATCGAGGGAAGTCTTAACCCTCATTTTCAATTAACCTCAATTAATTTCCCAGAAACCTTTGTTTATAGTATCCCTCAAGGTAAAGTTTGGGCGGATACATTAACCAGTGCTGTTCTCAATTCAGAGAATCAATTAATCACAGATTTATCCACCGGAAGTGCGGCATTATTGGTTAATTCTCCCCATCTTATTGTGACACAAAATATAGGTAAAATAGTGGCATTTTTATCGGTAAAATGGGGTGAAAATTATTATCATTGGATGTTTGATATTATTGCTAGATTTGGTTTATTATTACAACATTTTTTAATTGAAGAAATTGATTATTTTGTAGTAAATCGTTGTCAATTAAACTATGAACAGGAAACTTTAAAGCTATTAAATATTCCCGCAGAAAAGATAATTGAAAGCTGCAAAAACCCGTTTCTAAAAGCAGATAAACTTTTAATTCCGTCCTATTCTCATGCAACCTCCAGGACACCTAAATGGGCTTGTAATTTCTTGAAAAATTTGTGTCTAAACTATCCAGAAAACTTAGAATTATTGCCTTTAGAAAGAGTTTATTTAAGTCGAAGTCAGGCATCCTATCGTCAAGTGGATAATGAAGCAGAAGTGATTTTGTTTTTACAGCAATTTGGATTTACAGTCTTGAGTTTAGAAACTTTATCAGTCAGACAACAAGCCTATTATATGGCAAATACTAAAGTCATTATTTCTCCCCATGGAGCCGCTTTAACCAATTTAGTTTTTTGTTCCCCAGGAACTCAGGTGATTGAGTTTTTAATGCCAAATTGGACGCTATCTTGTTATTGGGAATTAAGTAATATTGTGGGTTGTGATTATTACTGTTTATTTTGTGAACCTGCCGATTTTGGTCGTTCTCCGACGGATGGCTCTCAAAATATTAAGGTCAATTTGGATTCTCTTTTAAAATTAATGCAATGGGCTGGAGTTGTTTAGGGATAGGGAGCAATTTTTATGCTTTTGGGAGATTTGACTAATAACCAACTAAAATAATCTGAATAGGGTTAAAAGAGTTAAAAATTATGATTAAATCTTGGATGGTAATTGGAGGAGTGGCGTTTTTAGTCGCCCTAGCCAATAATATTCTATTAACCTCTGATGACATCCGATGGTTTAATCGCTTAACCCGTCCCAGTTGGTTAACCTTTGAAAAAGCAATTCCTTTAATTTGGATAATCGTTTTTATTGCGGGGGCTTGGTCAGCAATTTTAGTCTGGGAAGCCGAACCCGGAATATCCCAAACCTGGGTATTAATGGGATTTTATCTATTAGTAGAATTAGTGATTTTGTCCTATACCCCGGTCATGTGTAAAGCCAAAAGTTTACGGGTCGGAACAATATTAGGAGGGACAGGTTTTATTTTAGGCTTGATGTTAATGGTGAGTGTTTGGCCAGTATCTCAAACCGCAGCCTATTTACTCCTCCCGTTTGTCCTCTGGAGTCCAATTGGAACCTACACCACCTGGGCTATGATCCCCCTAAATCCCCTAGATACTTAAAAAATCATCAGCCACCCAATTGCAGCAATTACGGGTGGCTGATGAGAAATAAGGGTTAACATTCCCCCATTATTGGGTGCGCTTTTGCTCCGTTCAAGACAGAGACAAAGTACGACGTTTAGTAGTCATCCGATAGGCTTCGATAATATCGCCCATCGCCCAGTCGTTGAAGTTATCCAAGGCGACACCGCACTCGTAGCCAGCATTGACTTCCTTAGCATCCTCTTTCATCCGTTTCAGGGAGTCGAGGACACCTTCGTGAACCACTTCATTTTTCCGGCGAATTCGGACTTTACAGTTCCGAATCACTTTACCCGACAGCACATAACAACCAGCGATGGTATTGCGTCCCACGGGGAAAATCGCCCGGACTTCCACTTGACCTAGATGTTCCTCCACCAGTTCCGGTTCTAATAGCCCTTCCATGGCAGCCTGGACGTCATCTAAGAGGTTGTAAATGATGTTGTAGTCTCGGATGTCAACTCCGGCGCGATCGGCAGCTTGACGAGCACCATGGGCTAAGGTGGTGTTAAATCCAAGTAAGACCGCATTACTAGCCGCGGCTAAGTCAATATCCGTTTCCGTAATTTCACCCGGGGCCGCTAACAGCAGTTGTAGTTCCACCTCTTTCTGAGGCAGTTTCTTCAGGGCTCCAACGATCGCTTCTATAGATCCTTGAACATCCCCCTTCAGGATCAAGTTCAGTTCTTTCAACTCACCCTGTTGAGCACGGGCGGAGAATTCACTCAGACTGATCCGACCCTTGATTAAGCGGGTTTCCCGTTTCGTTTCTGCCCGTTGGGTGGCCAAAGCCGAGGCTTCTTTTTCACTTTCAAAGACCTCGAATTCATCCCCAGCCGCCGGGACATCCCGCAGACCTAAGACCTCAACGGCAAAGGAAGGACTGGCATTATCAACCCGATCGCCTCGGTCATCCACCATCGCCCGGACTTTACCCAGGACGGAACCCGCCACCACAATATCCCCAACTCGCAGGGTACCATTTTGTACCAACAGCGTCGCCACAGGGCCACGGGACTTGTCAAGGTGAGCTTCAATAATCGTTCCTTTCGCGGCTCGGTCAGGGTTGGCATAGAGATCTTCCACCTCCGCCACTAACAGAATCATTTCTAGGAGAGTATCAAGGTTTTCTCCCCTGATGGCACTGACGGGAACCATAATCGTGTCACCGCCCCATTCTTCAGGAACCAGGGCAAATTCCGTTAACTCCTGTTTCACCCGATCAGGCTGGGCACCTTCCTTATCAATTTTGTTGATAGCAATAATCATCGGGACTCCGGCAGCCTTAGCGTGACTAATGGCTTCAATGGTTTGGGGTTGGACTCCATCATCGGCGGCCACCACCAGAATTGCCACATCCGTAACTCGTGCGCCCCGGGCTCGCATGGCGGTAAAGGCTTCGTGACCCGGAGTATCGAGGAAGACCACTTGCTGGGTTTTGCCCTCATGTTCCATATCGACATGATAGGCTCCGATGTGTTGGGTGATGCCCCCAGCCTCTCCTTGAGCCACTTTGGTTTCGCGGATCGCATCGAGGAGGGTGGTTTTCCCGTGATCGACGTGACCCATGATCGTGACCACCGGAGGACGCCGTTGCAGATGCTCCAGATCCTCTGCGTTCAGCATATTGTCGGGCTTGATAGCACCGGATTTGAGTTTTTCGTTTTCAACTTCAACGCCGAGGTCTTGACAGATTAACAGAATTGTGTTGTAGTCGAGGGTTTCGGTAATATTAACTGCAATCCCTTGGGAAAACAGGCGTTTGATAATTTCCGTTTCCGGCAAGATTAAGGCAGAGGCGAGTTCCTGAACGGTCATTGGCCCAGGTACGATGACTTTCTCCGGGCGTTCAGCCTTGGGTTTAGCCTCCGTCCGGCGCGTATTGCCTCCTCCAGAACTCGAACCCCGACTGGGTGCGGGTTTTTTCGGTCTAACCGTTATCGCTGCCACACTTTGTCCGGGGCTGGCTTTGGGTTTGGGGGGACGGGCTAGGGAGACGCTAATCATGGCGTTGTTGGCATTCAGCAGAGACAACGCATTCAGTTCATCGTCGTCGTCCTCATCTAAGGAGGGTTTAGCCCGTCGCTTGGCTTTGAGTTTAGCCGCCTTGGTTTTAGCGGTATCTACAACTTCTTCTTCTTCCTCCTCCCATGCTGGCCCGCGTTTTCCAGTGCGGGGGGGGTTCGGCCGAGTCAGGGTTACAGCCCGTTTTGGCCGTTTGACTAAATCATCGGTGGTGGCTAAGGGTTCCTCCTCGGCACCCTCGGTCGATTCTCCATCCTCATCAATCACTTGAGCCGCTGGCTTACGGGACGGAGGAGCCTGTAAATCAGAAATTGAGCGGGGTCTGGGACTGCCAACTTCTTTACGGGGCGGTCTTCGGCCCTCTGAATCTTTTTCTTTCCCTTCTGGGGTAGTTTGTTGAGATTTGGGAGTCGGTTTTTCGGGAGAGTCCGGTTTAGACTTTGACTCAACGGGTTTAGGCGTTGGTTTATTTGTCTTCAAAACGGGCTTATTTTTAGAAATGGCTGCTGGTTCCGGGTTCACACTGATACTCACGGGAACTGGCTCTGCGGGTCTAATAGGGGGAGCAGAAAGAGGTGCGGCTTCCAATGGGGATGAATCAATCTGTTCAGATGTTTCTATTTCCCCGACAGAAACCCCCATGGCCATATCTTCGGTTTCTGAGGCCACTTTCTCGGCTGTTATGGGGGAAGATTCCGTTTCCGCTTGAGCCGGAGCAGTGGGTTTTGATAATACAGGTCGATTTAACGTGGGTTTCACAGGCGCTTTTGAAGAAACAAGTGATTTAGGTGGGGTAGCAACAGAAGCTGATTCAGAGGAACTCGCCTCATCGTAGGGGGGGGAGGACTCGAAGCTCGACCGAATTTTGGGCTTCTGGATCTCTAAAATTTCTTGCCGTTTTTTGTCGCTGGGTGCGATCGCTGATAATTTCGCATTAGGAGGAGATCCGGGTGCTTTTCCTTCAAGCTGACCCGGGTTCGGATGAGTTGCGACGTATTTTTCAATGCGTTCTTTATCTGATTCTGAAATCGTGCTACTGTGGCTTTTAACTGAGATATTTAGCCGTTCACACACCGCTAAGATGTCCTTGTTATCCAAATTAAGTTCCCGTGATAGTTCGTAAATTCTGACTTTGGCGTTGTTCATCCACTAACCCCTCTTCGTACCTACCCATGGTTTGATGTTTACATAGTTCGATTTACTCTTACAACAGTAACCCGCACGTTTTAAATAACGATATCATCTGCTCTGGTTATTTAAGTGTCAAGGATGCAGATGTAAGGTCTGCTTTGACAGTTCTTAATTTTATTTTAATTTTTGGTGAAATCTAATTCCTCAAATCTTTAGTATTGCCTTTATCAAGTTAGCAGATATTAACCGGATGGTGAATAATAATCAATTTAGTTACTCAGTCTACTCTATTCTGCTTTAACATAAACCTTCTAGTCCTCTATCTGGAGAGTAGGTTTGCTGATTGAACAGAAAGATATTGTTGAGCAACTCAAGATCTTCAGATCCCAGGCAATTTTTCCCACCCTTCCCTACCAAGTAGGACATGGGGATCAATTCCAGGTTAATCTAAACGCTGCCATAGGCCTTGATAAACTTCCTCTGACACCGATATTCGGAGTGCGTGTCCCAGTCGATTTTTTTTCTGAGCCACCTTCAAACAATCTGGGTTAGGGCAAAGATAGGCCGAACGACCCATGCCATGATCCAATTGTACCTGATCTGATGAATAGAGCCTGACAAATCGCCAGAAGCTTTCTTTTGCCCCTAATCGGCGACAAGCCACACAACGACGTTGATTTTTCATGGGCTTGACAGTTATAGCGGGTAATGGGTTTTGGGTAATGGGTAATAGAAAGAGTTTACCTGCCCTGCTCCCCCTACCTCCGGTACTCCCCCTGCTCTCCTATTCCTCCTTAAATTCATCATAGTTGCGATCGTTGATCGCATCCTGACGTTCGAGTTCTTCGGCGATTTTTTGATCTTCGGCTGCTGCATCATATTTAGCCGTATCCTTAATATCAATTTTCCATCCCGTCAACCGAGCAGCGAGACGAACATTTTGCCCCTCCTTGCCAATGGCCAAACTCAATTGATCTTCAGGAACCAGAATATGGGCGCGACGTTCATCGGGATTGACTAAACGAACTTCATCGACTCTCGCCGGACTCAGGGCATTAGCAATATAGGTGGCTGGGTCAGGAGACCAGCGAATCACGTCTATTTTCTCGCCCCGCAGTTCGTTCACCACCACTTGAATCCGTGACCCCCTAGCCCCAATACAGGCTCCCACAGGATCAACATCTCGATCGATGGTATCTACTGCTATTTTAGTCCGGGGGCCGACGTGACGGGAAGGAGGGTTGGCTTCCCTGGCCACGGCCACAATTCGCACCACTTCATCCTCAATTTCTGGGACTTCATTGGCAAAGAGATACACCACTAACCCGGCATCGGCCCTGGATACTAATAATTGGGGCCCCCGTTGGGAACCTTGGGAGACTTTTTTCAAATAGACCCGGAAGGTGGCATTGGCGCGGTAGTTATCATTGGGCAGTTGTTCCCGTTTAGAAAGTTCCGCTTCCACACTGGTGCGACCAAAACCACTGGCTACTTCCAGAATCACCGACTGGCGTTCAAATCGGAGGACTTTGGCTTGCAATACCGTGCCTTCAAGTTCTTTAAACTCCTCCTGAATCATTTTGCGCTGCTTATCCCGCAGTTTTTGAGCTAAAACCTGTTTAGTTTGGATCGCTGCCATCCGACCAAATTCCCCTTGATCCGGGGTAACATCTAGGGTGACGGTATCCCCTAATTGGGCTTCGGGAGCGACTTCTCGCACGTCTTTTAAGGCAATTTGATGATCTTGGTTGCTAACTTGTTCAACAATGGTTAAATTTTTGGCTAAGACTCGAAATCCTTCTTCATCGACATCGAGTTCGACATCAAAATTATCAAAATAATCTTCACTAAATTGGGTCTGAATTTCGATGGTACGACGATAGCGTTCATACCCTTTTAATAGAGCTTCTCGTAGGGCTTCTTCTACGGCCTGTTTCGGTAAATTCCGCTCTTGAGAAATACCATTAATCATATCTTGTAAACCGGGCAAACTCACCATTGACATAGTTTTTATCCTCTAAACTTTATTTTTTGTTGATCACACAGATGAATTTTTCACAGAAAATTGGGGAAGTACACCGCCCGAAAGGTTAAATCACGATCGGTTAAAATCTTTAAGGGTTAAAATCTTTACTCCTCGACACTTTCATCGAATAACACTTCCGTAATTAATTCCCGGGGAATGGCTAGTTGTCGTCCTTTTTGGCTTAAATAAACCGCATTTTCATCCCGACTCACCAGTTTTCCCCGTTGTTGAGAATGACCTTTGTAGGGTTCTGATGTTTTAACAATAATGGAAAATCCTTTAAATGAAACGAATTCTCGATCACTGGTTAAAGATTCCGAAATTCCGGGGCTGGAAATCTCCAACACATAGGCATCGGGAATAATATTGCTGGTCTCTAATTCCTCATCCAAGGCTCGACTCATCCGTTCACAATCTTCCAATCCGGTATCCTGACTGGGGTTGCGGATATCTACACGCAGCACAGGCGGTTTCTGATTGGTGTAAAAGGTTGCCCCGACCACTTCCAGTCCCAATGTTTGGGCGATGGGGGTGGCGATGTCGAGAATTTGGGGGATCAGAGGATGAGCCATAGTTGACGTGAATGCTAGAGTCTACAGGGGTTATGAGGTTAACTGCCATTAAAAAAGTGGGGTCAATCCCACTCCAGATCGTGAAACAGTGTCTCCTCACCAAGCCAAAGACGAACCCTGTGGTTCGCCTCTTGTTCTAGTTTAGCTTAGAGCGAAAGCAATTGCTAGATATCGGGTTTCGAGTTTTGCTCTCGGGTCTGGGATCAGTTCTATTTATTCGGTTCCTTTGATGTGTCTTTGTTCCTTTAATTGAGCAAGAACTTGTTCAAAGTTAGATTCATCCACTTGCTGAATATAGTTGATTTTGAATTCTTCTAAGAAGTCAATTAACAGGGTTTTAATTTCCTCTAATCCCTGTTCTTTTTGCAGTTCTTCTCCTAAAAGTTTATTAAAATTTTTAACCAGTTGATTAGATAATTTTGTTCCCACGGGATCATTCATGGCTTTGGCCACGGTTTGATAGGCTTCCTGGGGCCCCTCCGTGGCTAATTTAGAAAGTTCGGTAATAATTCTTTCTTGAATCTGTTGGGGAATTTGTTGTAACCCTGGAATGGTTTTAAACTGTTGAATTACCGGAGATTGTTCGATAACCTGTTCTATATTGTAGCGCAATAATGCTTCAATGTCAAGTTCTAATTTAGGAATAACTTTATAAACAACAACCTGAATTAAATGATTGCCGATCGCTTCTATTTCATTAACATTATTAATGTCTAAATATGGTTTATCTTGATTCAAAAATAGTTGTTTAAAAACATCACCTCTCCTAATTTCACCTTGAATCTGTTGAATCACTTCAACCACCACAAACTCCGTTAATTCCCGAGCAATGGCGGCGACAAATCCCCTGGTTATTTGGATTCTAATGGGTTCTAAACTAATAAAATGTACCTGATTTAAACGAATCGTTACCGGAATAATTCGTAATAATCGAAAAATCGGTAAAAACAAAAACACATCATACCACCGCCATAACATCGCATCAAACCAAGTTACCTTAGAATAACGACGACTAATTAAATAGGTTCTCGCTAAAAATTCTAAAATAAAAATGATAGTAAAGGGTAAATCAACTTTCCAAAACGTGCGGGTAAATTTTCCGTTTTCCGAGATACTGCGATAATAGTTTGTCGCCACTAACGGTCTAATATTTCTCTCAAACCATTTCATCTCTTGATCATAACCGTTTTGTCTAAGATAAGATGAAGACCAAAATATATTAAAAGATTCTTTTGCAGAATTATTGGGATTTTTGATATGATCTCGCATCCGATTTTTAATTCGTTCTAAACTTCCACTTCTCTCGGCAATAGCAAAGGGATTTTCATTGATAATTTCCTCACTTTGATTTCTTAACTTTCCTAATATTTCATCGGTTTCAGGCGAATATAAGCTGGTTTCAGCTATCGTAACTTTTAACTGTTCAATGGTCTCTAAATATTTTTCTGTGATTTGATGGGGTTCAATGCCTTTGATCGGATCATAAACTTGAGTCACAACTGGAATATAGTTAAAATAGTAATCTCGCAAATCCGTATAACTCATGTCGAATAAAACCAACCCGTAGTTCAGCGTCGCAACCATGACCATCAACTGTTCAAACCAGGGAATATTTTGATTTTTTTTAACAGAAACAGTGTTTTTCACAATTAGCACCGATTATTAATAACGTTTTCAGGTATTATAGTTGATAATTACGAATTACGAATTATTAATTACGAGTTATTAATTCGTAATTGGTTTAACAGTTAATACAGTTCACCAATAAAATCTATGTCCAATATTTCAGAAACTCCCCAAATTAGTGTAATTATTCCAGCATACAACTGCGATCGCTATGTTGAGCAAGCCGTCGAAAGTGTTATTAATCAAACATATCCTGCTGACGAAATTATTATTATTGATGACGGTTCCCAAGACAATACCCGTCAAGTTTTACAACCCTATTCTAACTATATTCACTATGTTTATCAAGAAAATCAAGGGGTTTCTGTCGCCCGAAATGATGGGTTAAAATTGGCGCGGGGGGAGTTTATTGTGTTTCTGGATGCAGATGATATCTTTCTTCCCAATAAATTAGCAACCCAACTCGCAGTTTTTCAAGCAAAACCGCAACTAGGACTGGTTCAAAGTGGATGGCGTCGAGTGAACCAACAAGGAAAAACTATCATGGATGCGACGCCTTGGGATTATGTTCCAGAATTGAATTTAGAAAATTGGTTGCGTTGGAAACCCTTGGGGACGATGGGAACCTTAATGTTTCGTCGAGAATGGTTATTAAAAATAGAAGGATTTGAACCCGGGTTAGCCCACGCGGAAGACGTCGATTTAATCTTAAGAATGGTATTATTAGGGTGTGAATCCGCTTGGTTACATCAACCAACAGTTTGTTACCGTCAACATGACCGAAATACCATGCGGGATGGAGTTTCTCAAGCGAAATCAATTAATTATGTTTTGGATAAATTTTTTAATCTTCCTAATATTCCCCTAGAAATTCGGTTAATAGAAAATTGGGTACGTTACAGTACCTTAGTTTGGAGTTCCTGGTATTTATATTATACAGGTTTTCCTGTTGAAATGGTAGAATATTTACGAAAATCTTGGCAATATACGCCATTTTTGTTGGTGGAAACCCTAATAAATTGGACAGAAAGTTTTGTGCATTATTCTGATAGTTTAGGACAGTCTTTAGAGGTGAATCAACTTTGTAATTTAACCGAATGGCAAAATTTAACCCTTTGGGTTTTAGAACAAACTATAGAAAAACGTTCTCAATCTTTAGAAGGGGGAATTAAGTTACTGTAATTTCTGCTAATTCCAATAAACTCATTAAATCATCAATATTAATTCGCATATTCAACAATCCCGAATGGGTCAGATCTTCGTCCATTGTATTCTCTACCAGTTCCCCAATTAAATAGTAATGTTCCAGCCCACAAATATTACTAATAATTCGATAGCAAGGTGGAACATAAGTAGGAGCAAATAATTCGATAATTTTGGTTCCAGGTTGACAGAAAACAATATTGGATAATCCTGCTCCATGGGGGGCTAAAACCACCGAGGCACTCGCCATTAATTCAGCTTGTTCAGAAATCGTTAAGGATTCTAAAACAACACTCTCAAAGTTGAATGGTTCTAAACTTTGCAGTAACTTATTTTCATTCAGAAGGTAGCGATGATTTGCTTTTCCTCGACTGATATAAAGGTGACGATAGGCTGGAATTTTATAAACCTCTTGAGAAACCAACTGTTGCTTTAAAAATTGGCAAATCCAAGGAGAGGCTACATGGAAAAAATTAGGTACAGGAGCAATAACTTTTTTAGCTTGAATGTAAGGTTGAGAACGACTCTCAATAATTTTAGATTCAGGGATACCTAATTTTTCTAGCGTTTGCTTTTGGAAAGATAAATGATAACTATTAAAAATGAAATAATCGATACTGTCTAAAGAAATACCGCTTTGTTGAATTAAATGAATCCCTGGTAGCAGATCATACATCCAATGGTAAAAACCCTCTGCCCATCGAGTTGATAAAAAGGCAACTGTTCCCTCAATTTTATGTACAGGGGGTAATTTATTAGAGGATAAAATTAATTCACCACATCCTGTAGAAAGATCAGTTAATAGCTCGTTTTGTGCCGTCATAACCACATTTGTAGTTACATTTCCCCAAACTCTGCCATTGTCCAAGATCACCACAAACGCATTTCGATTGTCTATTTGACTAAAGCTCATCCAGAAATGATCTTTAGAAATGGTTCGGGAAGGTTTCAAAGAGGTTTGGCTACTGGGATAAACCCGAATATAAGTTACATTAGAACTCGACTCTGATGTGATCAATTGATCGGGATTAACAAAGCAATATTTTTCTACAATTGATCGAGGCAAAATTTTATGATTATAACAATCTAACGCCTCTTGAGTTTTTCCTTGCTGCTGTAGAATTTTAGCAATATTGTCATAAACTGGAAATAAATCGGGCTTAATTTTTAAAGATTCTATTAAGTAAAACATTGCCTGATCTAAGTCTTGTTTCCTTAACCAAACGTCTCCTAATCCAGCATAATATTCAGCAACATTAGTATTAATATTGATGGCATTTTCATAAGATGCGATCGCATCATCCCACTGACTTTGCGATTTATATAAATTGCCTAAATTGTAATGTAAAATATGAGATTGAGGAGCAACTTTAAGACGTTCCTGATACAATGAAATCGCAGTTTCAATTTCCTGATGTTCAATTAAGGTTTCTGCTAATTGTTCTAACAACCAAAGATGATTAGGATTAAGTTCAACCGCTTTACAATAAGCATTAATCGCCTGATCCCAATGTTGTTGGGCGATCAAAAGTTTTCCGAGTGGGGGATATAACCAATCAACGTTAGGTTCCAGTTCAATTGCTTGCTGATAAGCGGCTTTAGCGTCATCAAACTGTTCTGTTTCAAATAAGGCATTTCCTAATGTAAAGTGCAGCCAACAAGCATCAGGATTAAGCTCAATCGCTTGACGATACCAATCAATTGCTTCTTGCCATCTTTTTTGATCAGATAAGGCATTTCCCAGTTGATGATATGCTCCAGAAAAATCGGGGCTGAGTTGAATCGCTTTTTGATAATTTACGATCGCTTCATCCCATTGACCTTGAGATTTATACAGGTTCGCTAAATTGTAATGTAAAACATGAGCTTTGGGAGCAACTTTAAGACATTCCTGATAAACAGAAATAGCGATTTCAATTTCTTGCTGTTCAATTAAGGTTTCTGCTAATTTCTCTAAGAGCCAAAGATGGTTAGAATTAAGTTCAACTGCTTTACAATAAACTTTAATAGCTTGCTCCCAGTGTTTTTGAACAATCAACACTTTTCCCAAAGGAGGATATAACCAATCCGTATTCGGTTCAAATTCAATCGCTTGATAATATTCTATTACAGCCTGCTCAAATTCCTGGGTTTCACAGAGAGCATTTCCCAAGGTGAAATGTAACCAAAAACTATCGGGATTAATCTCCAGGGCTTGACGATACCAATTAATCGCTTCTTCGTGTTTTCCGGTTTTAGAACAAATTTCTCCTAACTTATAATAGGAACCAAAAAACTTAGAATTTAAAGCGATTCCTTGATAATAAGCAACGGTGGCTTCTTCCCATTTTTCCTGTTCAGATAAAGCATTTCCCAGTTGATGATATGTCCAAGAAAAATCCGGGCTGAGTTCAATCGCTTTTTGATAATTGGCGATCGCTTGCTCATAATTCTTTTGTTGAACTAAAGCATCGGCTAACCCTTGATAAAATAGATTACTATTGGGATTCAGAATAATCGCTTGATTATAGGCAGCGATCGCTTCTTCCCACTGTTGTTTCCGACTTAATGCCTCTGCTAATCCATAATGGGATTGGGGTAAACTAGGATAAATTTCTACCCCCTTTCTATACAATTCAATTGCTGGCTCTAATTT
>Ga0082207_1000026_pt1 | contig 102048 bp, 83 predicted proteins | sample LakMenEpi10Aug09_FD_71540 | JGI IMG/M metagenome (GOLD analysis project Ga0082207, IMG submission 71540) | reverse complement strand
TGGCTCGCCTATGCAGCGATGCCAAAGCTTCTGTCGCCGAAGTTGTAAGCCAACTCGATCAGACACGAGCGCAGCGAGATAACTTCTTCAACTCGATCCCGAGCACGTTTATTTATAAAGACAACCCCACGCCTCGCGAAAGCTTTATCATGCTTCGAGGCCAGTACAATCAACCTGGAGAAAAAGTCCAACCGGACGTCCTATCTATCCTGCCTCCTATATCGAAACCTCAGACCGGGCAACTTAACCGCCTCGACTTGGCCAAGTGGTTAGTTTCTCCACGGCACCCACTAACCTCCCGTGTCGCGGTGAATCGATTTTGGCAGCAGATCTTCGGAGTTGGTCTGGTGAAGACCAGCGGGGATTTTGGCACCCAAGGTGAGACGCCATCGCACCCAGAACTCCTGGATTGGCTCGCGATTCACTTCGAGGAGTCGGGCTGGGATGTCAAAGGGCTCATGCGATTGATGCTCACATCGGCGAGCTTCAAGCAAAGTTCGAAAATCCCGGCGGATGTCTTGGAGAAGGATCCCGAAAACCGAATGCTCGCACGAGCCCCAAGGCTGCGGCTAGATGCAGAACAGATTCGCGATAATGCACTCTTTGTCGGTGGACTCATCGACTTGACGCTTGGCGGTAAAGGTGTCAAGCCTTATCAACCACCCAATATCTGGGAACCGGTCGGTTTTGTGGGTTCGAACACCAGAGCCTATCAGCAAGACAAGGGGTCGTCGTTGTATCGACGGAGTCTGTATACTTTTTACAAGCGTACGGCTCCACCTCCATTCATGGTGAACTTTGATGCCCCGAACCGAGAGCAGACCTGTACAAGGCGAGAGCGGAGCAATACACCACTGCAAGCCTTGCAGCTTTTGAATGACGTGCAGCATGTGGAGGCCGCTCGAGGACTTGGTCAGCGGATTCTTGGCTCGGGACTTACTCATGCACCCGATCGTATCGAATTGATGTTCAAGACCATTCTTTCTCGAAAACCGAGTTCCAGGGAACTTGAGGTACTCGAAAAGCAAGTCAATCAGCACCTGCAACGATACAAAGCCAATCCTGCCGACGCCCAGCAATTGATTCAAATTGGTGAGTCGAAACCTATGCCCGATTTTGATCCTGCGGAGCTTGCTACCTATACGTTACTTGCAAGCACCATCTTGAATATGGACGAAACTCTAACTCGAAATTGATGCCATGAAAGATATCCTCGATCTTCAGATGCTGCTCAACCGCAGAAATTTTTTCGGCCACTCAGGATTGCGGATGGGTCCGTTAGCTGCTGGTCTTTTGGCCAGCAACTCCGGCTTACCAAAACTGATAGCTGATCCGAGTAAAGTAACGGAAAGGGTCCATCCGCCGCTTCCAGGGCTGCCTCATTTTGCACCACGTGCCAAGTCCATCATCTATTTGCACATGAATGGTGCTCCATCGCAAATCGATACGTGGGACTACAAACCCGGCTTGCAAGATTACTACGACAAAGATCTACCGCCGAGCGTCCAAGGAGGCCAGCGACTCTCGACGATGACCAGCGGACAGTCCCGTTTTCCCGTAGCTCCCTCGAAGTTCAAATACGAACAAAAGGGAAAATGTGGGATGTGGACCAACGTGGATTTATTCCCCTACACCAGCGAAGTTGTCGATGAGATCGCATTGGTCAAATCGGTCTTCACCAATGCCATTAACCACGACCCAGCTTGTACGTTCGTCATGACCGGCTCGGAAGTCCCTGGCAAGGCCAGCATCGGATCTTGGCTCGCCTATGGACTCGGTAGCGAAAACAACGACCTGCCAGCCTTTGTGGTTTTCACCCCCAAGTTCCCTGAGGATAGCAATGGCCAAGCACTCTTTAGCCGAATGTGGGCAAGTGGTTTCTTACCGACACGCTTCAACGGTGTTGCGATGCGAGGTAGCGGTGATCCGGTGTTGTATTTGCCCAACCCGACCGGGGTCACACGAGACGATCGTCGATTGATGCTCGATTCACTTCAAGCTCTGAACCAAGGATCGCAGAACGAGTTTGGGGATCCAGAAACGGCCACTCGCATAGCTCAGTACGAGATGGCATTCCGGATGCAAGCTAGCGTTCCGGAGCTAACCAATATCGAAACAGAAACCGCCGAGACGCTCGAAATGTACGGACCGGCAGTGCGCGATCCTGGTTCGTTCGCTCACAGTGCGCTGTTGGCAAGAAGACTCGTCGAGCGAGGAGTTCGGGTCGTGCAGTTGCTCCATCGAGGTTGGGATCAACATGGTGATCTCCCTCGACAAATTGGAAACCAGTGCAAGCAGATCGATCAGCCGATCGCCGCGCTGATTAAGGATCTGAAGCGTCGCGGCATGCTCCAGGACACATTGATCGTATGGGGTGGGGAATTCGGACGCACGGTCTATAGCCAAGGTGGATTGTCAAGAGACAACTACGGACGGGACCATCACCCACGCAACTTCTGCATGTGGATGGCCGGTGGGGGAATCAAGGGTGGGATAACCTACGGACAGACCGACGATTTCAGCTACAACATCACTGAAAACCCAGTGAACATCAACGATCTGAATGCAACCATTCTCCATTGCATGGGAATCGACCATGAACGATTCACCTATAAGTTTCAGGGACTTGACCAAAAGCTGACGGGGGTTGAAAAGCAACGGGTCGTGACCGAACTTCTCGCTTAGCGAATTTTGTCCATATTTCCGGTTCGTCAAGTGTTTTTAGCTGAAAGCTTGAATTCATTTTACTCGTTCTCGAAACGCTGGAAAAATCTGTGTTTGGCCCATAGATTGACGACATCCGAAAGATGCCCTTCGAGCACGAGTTGAATCAGCAACACATATTCTCAACGACAATCATTCCCGAAGAACCTTTTCCATATGCCTACGAGTCGATTCGATTTCCGAGAGTATTTAAATCAGTTACGGGAATCTGGAGCGAAGCGTAAGGAGGATTACGACTCGTTTCATTCGACGATGTCCAAGGAGGAAAAAGACAAACTCGTCTCGCGTTCGCACCGTTCGTTTTGGACTCTCTTTCGAGAGTTCTTAAAACTACTTTCAGGGCATCATAACCAGATAGCAATCGGATTAGGGACACTCACGATATCGACCTTGCTCAGTTTGCTGCCACCGCTTGGTACTAAGCTAGCGATCGACTATGCATTGACGACCCCGCCGAAGTCACCTCCGGCATGGGCACCGACATGGCTCGGGCAGACCACCGGCATGAACCTCCTGGTTTGGATCGCTGTGGCGGTTACGTCGCTGACGCTTCTAAGAACTTGTGTGCATCTTTGGGGACGATGGCAGTGCACTAAAGCGGTCAATCAGGTTCAAACCGGCATTCGCAAAAAAGTCTTTGAGCACATGCTCGAGATGCCTCTGCATCGCGTCCAATTGCTTAAGAGTGGCGGATCGGCCAGCTTGCTTAGGGAAGACGCAGGCGGGATCGCCGACTTGGTTTTCAGCATGCTGTACAATCCGTGGCAAGCGATCGTGCAACTCATCGGTAGTTTCATTGTGTTGGTCGTTGTCGACTGGCGGTTGCTCGCTGCAGGACTGCTACTGTTGCCTGTGGTCTATTTTACGCATCGGACTTGGATCTATCGGATTCGCCCGTTGTATCGGGATTTGAGGGCGACAAGACAAAAGATCGACGGGAATGCCACCGAGACATTCTCTGGAATTCGTGTCGTGCGAACATTTGGGCGCAAGCGTAGTGAGTCGCAACGGTATGTTCGAGGCAGCAATTATGCAGTTCGGCAAGTTTTGCTGGTGTGGTGGCGTACGAGGTTGATCGAGGTGATCTGGGAGGTTCTTATTCCTTTGGCTTCGACCTTATTATTGGTCTACGGAGGTTGGCAGATTCTCCAAGGACAGCTTACCCTTGGGGATCTGATGATGTTCTTGGTTTATCTTGCCATGCTTCTCGGGCCGATCGCAACTCTTACCGGAAGTGCTGTTCAGTTTCAAAACAATTTGGCAGGATTAGATCGGATCCTCGATCTCCTGGGTACCGAGACCGAATCGCAGGAGATCCAGCGGCGATCTGGTACGACTGGCGATGGATTGATGAAGCTATCGAAGGAGCGGGTATTGGGTGATATCCGGTGCGAGGATGTCAGTTTCCGATATCCGGAGTCTCAGCAGGATGTGTTGTCAGGGATTCGATTCACTGCGAAAGCTGGACAGACGGTGGCAATCGTTGGGCGAAGTGGAGCTGGAAAATCGACTTTGTGCAATCTGATTGCACGTTTTTTTATGCCAAGTTCCGGTAACCTTTTGATCGACAACATCCCCTTGGATCAAATCGAGCTCGATAGCTATCGTCAACTCCTAGGGATTGTCGAGCAAGACGTATTTCTATTTGATGGAACGATCGCTGAGAATATCGCTTATGGGAATCGGTCGGCGAACTCCGGTCAGATCGAACAAGCAGCCCGGGCCGCAGCGGCTCACGACTTCATTCTTAACGCTCCAAACGGTTATGAAACCCGGATCGGAGAGCGAGGCTTCAAACTTAGCGGGGGCCAGAGACAACGGATTGCCATTGCTCGAGCGATCTTGGCAGACCCTAAGATCCTGATTCTCGATGAGGCCACTAGCAATCTTGACAGCGAGAGCGAGCAAGCGATCCAGCAGAGCTTGAAGATGCTACTGAGTTCACGCACATCGTTTGTGATTGCGCATCGGCTTAGCACCATCCAGAATGCCGATATGATCCTGGTGCTGGATCAGGGGCGAATTGTCCAGCAGGGGACGCACGACGAGTTGGTCGAGCAGGTTGGGATTTATCAACAGATGGTGCGATTGCAGACCAACAATCCGATCGCTCTTGCGAGCGACGAATAACTGGGGCGTTGCCCCAGGCTATGATGAATATCGCCTTTGGCGAAAAAGCCTGGTAACACATGATGGTCGACGAAAAAACGCCCGATCCGTTTGGCCAACGCCCATGTTCAACTTAGCCAGGGGCAACGCCCCTGGGTCACTGGGCGGGCGTTTGGCTTGCTGAGCGTGCTTCACTGGTGACCAGTTCCTCGACGAACTGCTGAAGGTGACAATAGAACGACGCATAATCGACCTCGTCATCACTGGGTAGTTTCGCTGGCCCACAGGATACGATCAGCGATATCTCAGGTGCAGTCTTTGCCAATGCAGCGAATCTGCTCTTGTAAATATCATTCCTCGAACCGCCTTGAGGAGCATTTTTGGTGACTCGCTCAAGGTCATCGAAGTAATTTTCCAGGGTCCAGAAAACCTGCTTGGCAACCCATTCATTTCCCATGAGACCTTGGCGCTCTTTGAGATACTCAAATAGCCATGCGTCGGCCTGTTGTTGATTAAGCGGCTTGTTTGCAAATTCGATTAGCTGATCCTTGGCGCTAGACCGTTGCTGGGCGAATTCCGAAAATACCTTTTGAAGATCGGCGGGCGATCCGAACGGTGTTTTGTTCAGCTCATCGTCGAGGAGTTTCTGAAAAGATGCGATTGGGGCTAATACGGGAGTCACAAGGTTGCTTTTTACAGGTCTTGTCCACATGAGCCCAAGAGGTCTTCCAGGCACACGGCCTGGGATGCTGTAAGATCCACGAACTTGCTTGTAAAGCGTTTGGTGGCAACCGACGCAATCATAAACGCCATAATCACCATGGAGATTCTGGCTTTCTGCGTTAAAGAGCATAAGGTCTTGGCTCATGAGACTTGCCATGACTTGGCCGACCCGGGATTGCTGCGTTTTTCGGAAGTGACCTTGGATCTCGGAGTTGAGTTTTTCGAGTGGGTTATCCAGAGGGCTTTCAAAATGCTTTTTCAAATACTCAACGCGAGGATCGTTTGGAACTACCGGGGCTTGTGTCAAAGAAGCCGATTTGGTGCTTAAGTCCATCCAGTGCTTCTTACAGGTCTCGTTAAGAAATTTCGCAAGATCAAAAGGTGGCAAGGGCGGGTGTCCGGCGGCATACATTTCGTGGGTAATGATTTTGGATTCCGATGGGCTTCCTAGATGGCAGCTCAAGCAGACTTGAGCGGACACAGCACTGTTCTCAAGATCCCGAAACCCTTCCGCTTGTTTTTGCAAGGGGCTGTACGTAAGCCAGTTTGGCGACAGATGCTTGGTCAGATACTCACTGCCGCGGCCGTGGCAAGCTTCGCAACCGATCGATCCATTGGAGACTGCGGAACGATCTACCGCGAATTCCTCCCAAGGTCGTCCGAGAGCCATGGGGCTCTTTTGGCTATCGGCTTGAATTCCAGCATGGCAGGTTAAACAATTTTTTAGGAAGACGGGATCTGCATCCTTGTCGTTTATTTTTTCAGGATCGATCGATGCCCAACTATGATTGAGTCCAACCGCGTTTTGATTTTTGAGTTTTTCGAGAATAAGTCTGAATTCATTGGTCAAATGCCCATCTTGCTGCCACACCTTATGGATCGCTCGAGCATGGATGTCGCTTCTTCGGTCCTGAGTTGCGATATCGCTCTCTTCCCCTAGATAGACACGAGCTTGCGAGAGTCCGATGGGGTTATTGCTCGTGATGGGTTGGGGATTGGAGTGGCAAATCACACAAGTAAGATCGAAGGTCGATCGAGTGGATGCCGAACTGAGGGCTGGTTTTTCAGGCGGTTGAAAGCCCCGAACTTGATTTGTGCAGATCGTCCAGGCCAATGCCACGATACAGATCAAGGGTCGGGTTTGGATGTGTCGTCTGATGATTTGGGTCATGATGTAATCAGAGGCAAGTGGCAATCTCTGACTTGGAACCTAAGCGGAGTTCTTTAGGGGCCAAGGGATTCAAGGATAAGGGAACTATCCGTTTTCCATGAATGGGATTGTAATTCAGCTTGGGCCTCTGAGGGGCCGTTTGGGAAGAGAAACCCTGGGGACTGGGTCGATTCGGGGAAAATCAAACGCGTTCGCATTCGGTCGAGAGGTTTTTTGTCATCGGGTGCGGGTAAGCTTGATTGGAGGGCAAGGTAGGCCAAAGCGGCTTGCTCCCAATTGAGAGATTCGCTGGCGGCTTGCCATTTTCGCCGCACCAAGGTTCTCTGTTGTTCAAGGGGCCAGTGGACAAGACTTTGTTGCAAATCTTGTAAGCTGTAAGAACCTGGGCCGCCAAGTAAATCCGCCCGTTTCTTTTGGATCATTTCTAAGATCGGTTTTCGGTCAGCCTCTGCGTTACCTCGTCGAGAACCAGCAGTCTCAAGGGATTGAATCAACTCATCTGTGGATTTTCGATCGAATCCAAAAAGGCTGTCTGTCGTTTGGAGACCTTCTAGGTTCCACATTCGAACTGAGGCTTGTCCTATCGATGATCTTTGTGGGTTTTGGGATGGATCCTGCAATTGAATCAGTGTTTTACCCGTGATGTTTTGATGGCAAGAGGTGCATTGGTAATTGGAGAATTCCGGCCAAGTTGAATGAGGGTGTATTTGGCGGATTCTTGAATTGAGCAATTCAAGTTCCGAGTCCGCTTTTGCAACTTGTCCGATCAACCAACGCTGTAGCGACTGCTTAACCGGGTCGCCTGCATTCTCCCGCCAGTGTTTCGGGTAAGCTTTCAGATAGGTGCCGTAGTCGAAATAGAGTGCTGGATGCCCTGCAGCGATGATATCGTGATTCATGTCCCGATCGGGGCCGCCGACATGGCAAAGCGTGCAAGTTTTCGCCCTTACGATTTCGGATTTGGAGTTCACCAAACCACGTTTTTCGATCGACTCACTGACACTGAACGAACCTTGGTAGTGTGAGTCCCTCCAAAGTTCGGATGGGCCGTGGCAGGACTCGCATCCAACGCCTTCGGCCAAGCGTGGCGAGATGCCGTCGACTTGAAGTTCTTTGGTAGTGTTGTGGCAGGCCAGGCAGTTCTGGTAAGCTGGCTTGTTGACAATTGCGCCGTCGACCAAGATGCTTAGTCGTTGCAGGATATCGACCGATTTTTCTGAGTTGAGAGTCCTCCAGGATCTAGCGTGAGGATCGCTCTCAACCCAAAGTGGGTATTCAGAGCCTCGGACGGCTTGTGCTGAGGAAACTCCAGCGGCTGGCCCACCGTGACAAGCCGAGGCGGAGCAGGATGTTGCGCCCAGGGCCTTGTAAGGTTGATTGCCCGAATCGGTAGGTTCGTAGACTAAGCTTTCGATTCCCCAGGGGCTGGAACTCGAGTGAGCCGAACCATTTGTCTGAAACCCGAAGCAGTTCGGGATATGGATTGCAAATACAAATAGCCAAGCACAAGCCAGTAGTCGGGAGAGTTCTTGCCAGGCTGAGTTCGGATTGAGCGTCATGGGACTACAAACCGCTAGATTGCAACAGGTAGGATCAAAACTGAGATTATCTTTAAGATTACGTGACAGACTTAACGTTTAGACCACCGGGACTTCGATTATACTATGCCGCCTCTTGCTATTTGCGGTGAGCACGACCCTTGACGCTATCGGCCCAGGTTCTTTCAACGAGTTAAACAATCATGCTAATGAGTCTCGAACTTACCAAGGATGGAGCGGTTGTAGGGAATGTTCAGACCAGCGAGTACATCGAGTTAGGCCGAAGAGACAAAACGGATATTGGACCTGAAGTTCCCTTTTTGACGCGATCTGAGGGAAAAGCACGTTGGGTGGTGGCCGATACCGGTGGAGCCAACAAGGTTCCAAGGAAGGTTTGCGGGATCGATCCGATTGGGTCGCGGATGATCAAGATTTCGAATATTCACTCAAGCAACAAAGACCTTTGGGTGATAGAAGGCGAATCCAAAATTAGGATTTTGCCGGGCGATGCGATTGAGAGACCTTTGCCTGTGGCTGTTCTTTTGCCTGAGGGATTAGAGGTTGTAATCGAATTGATCGAGAGTTCGGAGTTGATCTCCGAGAACCAGAGCGTGCATTCTGAGTTTGACGATCAGCTCAAGTCGATCTTGGGTAGTGCGGTGAGTTCAAGCAGTTTTTTAAGCGGAGGAAGTTTTTCATCCCAAAGTGCCATGGGATCGTCACACACGGTGTTTTCTCAAGAGTGGGAAGGCTCAGGGTCAGGGGAGAATAGCCGTTTATTCTTGCAAGCCATGCGTCAAATCATTCCTGCGTTGCAAGAGCCGATCAGCTCGCCAAAGTATTTTCATGGCATCGCTCATGCGGTGATGCGAGTCATGGACATGGATCGCGTGCAAATTATCACTCGCGAATCTGGCAAATGGGTCTACGATGAAAAAAACATCTTTCTCAAATCGCCGAATTCTGAAATGGATTTACCTTCTCGCAAATTGCTCGATCGGGTTTTGTCGTCAGGAAAACTTGCGACCTATCCGGACGACAGCCAAGAGGAAACCTCTGAGAGTTTGATGGAAATGCAGACCGCCATAGCCAGCCCCTTGTTTGATCCTACGAGTAAAAGTGGGGAGATGATGGGTGTTTTGTATGCGGATCGACGATGGAGAATGGGCTCTCGGCGAAACGTGACGATTACCAGCGATGAAAAAGAATTTATTGGAATTCTTACCGTTGCCACAGCTCATCGCTTAGAGAATGTCAAAAAGGAACGGGAGTTGACGACTTATCAGCAGTTTTTCTCTCAGAAGGTTATCGACAACCTGCGCGGCAAAGGGGACGCATTTTTAGAGGGTAAAGACACAGAGGTGAGTGTTCTTTTTTGCGACATTCGTGGATTTAGCAAGGCGACCGATACGATGGAAGCCAATGACGCGATGCACTGGCTCAGCGATACACTCAGCGAATTATCTGAGGTGGTTCTCCAAGCTGACGGAGTGCTTGTCGATTACGTTGGTGATGAGCTTTTCGCGATGTGGGGTGCGCCCGAGGAAGACCTTACGCATGAATACAGCGCAATACGAACAGCTTTGGCGATGATGAAGCTTAAGCGTCTGCTCAACGAGAGATACAAGGACAAGATCACCTTCAAGATCGACTTTGGTATCGGCTTAAACACTGGCAAGGCAATGGTTGGGAATACTGGTTCTAGGCAAAAGTTCAAGTATGGACCCATGGGAAGGACCGTTAACCTTGGAAGCCGTATCCAGGGGCTCACTAAACAATGGAAAGTATCGACTCTCATGGCCGAAGCAACAGCCGAACGTGTGCCACCTGATACCCCCAAACGTCGCTTGTGCAGAGCCAAAGTCGTGGGGCTTGATGGATCTGTCAATCTTTATCAGCTCATGAGCGAGGAGGAAGCCGACGAGGATCTGATCGCAAAGTATGAAGAAGGGCTTGCATTGTTCGAGATCGAAAGCCAAATGCGTCAAGCCGCACGGCTTTTCGGAGAACTCGTCCAAAGGTATCCCGATGACGGTCCCTCTTTGATCATGTTGGAACGTTCCGTTAGTCAACTGGTGCATCCGGTAAAAGATTTTTCGCCTATTTGGGAGGCATCCAGCAAATAATCGGCGATAGCCAACCGAAGACCAGTTTTGGCCGCCGAAAATTTGACTTTTCGTTGGTTTTTGTCTAACCTGACGTTTCACCTTGTCCCACACTTGTAACAGTGTTTTTGATGTGAATCATTCGTGAAGGGTATATGCCGTGCTGATTGTCCGTAAAATGCACCTTCACTATGGTCCGATCGCTTTAGCAAGTCTGCTTATTATCCTCGGTGGGGTTTGGCAATTTTGGACTGTGTCTAAGGAATCATCGGTTTCCGGCAGTACCCTACCAGGACTTGTTGTCGGTAGCGTTGCCGCAGGGATTATTCTTTTCGAGCTCTTGCTGTGGCCTCGCAAGCGATTGAGGAAGTACAAGCTAGGTCGGACCAAGTTTTGGGTTGCTTATCATCTTTGGTTGGGGCTAGCTTGTGGGCCTCTTGCCTTTATTCATTCTGGTTTTCGATTCGGAGGCGCTTTCAGTACGATTCTCATGATTCTGTTGCTGCTAGTATTAGCTAGCGGGGTCTTTGGTTGGATCATGCAGTTGGTCATTCCGCGTTGGATGCTCGGTAACTTGCCTCAGGAAACGATCCCAAGTCAGATCGATGACGTGTCGTTGCTAAGTGCATTGGAGAACCGACAAATGTTGACCGTGGCCTTGGGCGGCAAACCACCCAACACGGGAAAGCTTGTTATGTTAGAAGACCAATTAGCCACTTTAAGGTCGGGTGGTTCGTTGCCGTCCATGAATCTGACTAGGCAGGCCGAGAGCCCAAACAAGTCCAACGCCATCATCGTAGGTGCGATGCAAAGAAGAGATCCGCAGCGAGTTAGTATCTCGAATGATCTTGCCGACGATTTGTCCCCTGCAGACCGCGCGGAGATTTGGAAGCAGTACACGCTGGTGATCGAACCTTTTCTACTTAGGAATGTCGTTTCGAACGGTACGCAGAGCGTAAAACGTTCGCCCATTAGGACTTTTCAAAAAACCCAAGACTGGTTCAAGAATTTGCGAGAGTCCTGCTCGGCCTCGGCCGCACCGATCTTAGATAGTCTCCAAGGCAGTGTCGAGCAGCGGTTGCAATTTGACGCCCAGCGCATGGCTCATGCTTGGTTGCATCGCTGGATCGCATTTCATGCCGGCATCAGCGTAACGCTTGGCGTGCTTTTGATCGTTCACATCATTCAATCTCTGCGCTACATGTAAGCGGTGGAATAATCAGGAACCAAGTAATGGCGATCACTGGTAAGCAGCGTTCACGACGAATAGATCGTAGTTATACTGCGGTCGTGGATCCCTCCATTCGATGGAAGAGATTCTTAGGCCTAGCCGGACTTGCTTTAGGTGTTGTTTACGGAGTGTGGATGCTCAGCGAGTTGGGTAAAAAGCAGATGAGCGCCGGGGAGTTATCTAAAGCCCACCATGCTTGGAACGATACCGGGTGCAACGAGTGCCATACAGACTATACACCAATCAAGCCCACTGCCTTTGGCTACGATACAACCGCCATTTTGAAGAACAATAATAAATGCAAGGAATGCCATCCTTGGTCGGATCACTATTCGGCGAGCATGCTTCCAGAGAAGCTCAAGATGGAATCTTGCGTGCAATGCCATCATGAACATCTTGGATTCAATCACGACCTTAACAACATCGCCGATGAGAGTTGCGTCCGGTGCCACAAGGACTTGAGCCAATACGTTCAGGCAAGTCCAAAGAACCATGCGAAGATAACAAGTTTTGACGCCGTTAAAGAGACCGGGCATCCAGAATTTCCAACCCTTGATCCAGCAGTGGCCAAAGACACTGGAACGATCAGTTTCAGTCATATTCAGCACATGCGATTAGGACAACCTCGAAAGCCAGGAGATGCCACTGCAAAATCTTGGAAGTCACTCGGAGATCGCTTCAAAGATCAATACCAAGCGGATGCAAAAACCGGCTTGATCCAACTCTCGTGCGGCGACTGCCACGAGCGTGATCAAGAAATGACCGGATACGAAGCTATGGAAGTTTATGTTCCGGGTTTCGTAGCAAAAGGCCTTTTTGGCAACGGCGGAGCAATCATCCCACAGCAATCCAATACACACTTCCTCTACAAGCCGATTGAATTCAGCAAGCACTGCGAAGCATGCCATCGGATCGACGTTCCTCATAAGCTTGATTTCAAGGATCTCGATTACTTAACGGATGTAGTTAGGGCCGAGCAGTTGCAGCAGATGAGTCGGTCGGCCCGAAGCCAAGACATCAATCTCGATCCACAAGACGAAGACAACCGACGCACCGAGTTGTCTAGTTCTGGTGGGAATCTAGCGAGCCTCTTAAAGGCCGACCCATCGAAAGCGAAGAATACCCTTTTTCTCTCCTATGGTTGCAACAAGTGCCATCAGTTTGCGGCCGACGGCGAACCGAACGCACAAAAAATAGTCATGGACAGCGGCATCAAGTCCCAATGGTTGAAAGATGCGACTTTCAAGCATGGTTCTCACATGAATGTCAACTGCCAAGAGTGCCACAACATGGATTTGAGCAGCGATAAAGCTCCCGACGATAAAGATCCACCCCTTGGAGGGCATGCGAGCCAAATTTTGATCGGCGGAATAGAAACCTGTCGCAACTGTCACATCAAAGACGAGACGAATCGAGCAAACAAGCAGGCAAAGAAAGTGAACGTTGCCACGGCAGACTGTATCGATTGCCATCGCTATCACCACGATCCGACCAAGACAATCACGACCGTGGTTCCGAAAATTCAGCAGGCACCGCAAGCTCAAGGGGCAACGCAATGATCCTTGGTACTCACAGGAGCATTGCCGTGGCTTGCATGATCTTGGCCGATGGATTTTTATCTGTTGGTTTAGCTCAAAGCACGAATGTGCCACCGATCAACAAATCGGATTTCTTTGTTCAGAGTGGTTGCGATGGAGCTAGTTGCCATAAATCCGCAGTGATTGCAACTCCGATTTGGTCCAATGCGGTCCATATTTGGTCTGACCACGATCCCCATGCTAGGGCCTATAGATCGCTGTTGAACAAAGAATCTCTTGCGATCGTACAAAAACTTTGGGGTGGTACTGAAAATCCTCCCAGCCGAACGTGCGAACCAAACTACCTTAGCTTTCTTGAAAAAAACTGTGCATCTTGCCACGCAAGCGAGTTGGCTCCTGTGTCCCAGCGTCAACAGGGAGTCGATTGCCAGAGTTGTCATGGATCCGCCACGGTGTGGGATCCGAGTCACTTTGGTCAAGAAGTCAGGGATTTAAAGGAAAACAGGTTCAAGCATCCGTCTGCTTCGCATCGTCTGAACATGGAGTCCGCTTGGGTTGCTGCGCGGGTTTGTGGCTCTTGTCACATCGGCGAACTTGGGCGAGTCGGTCAGATGGAATTTGATAATGGGACCACTGTCGCCATCGGTCAGCGGGAGGTCAACCATAAGCTTATGGCTGCCGGTCACCCGCCGACTTATTTCGAACTGAGCCATTTTTTGCTGAAATACCCAAAGCATTGGTGGGATCAAGACAACGTTGCGGCTGCGCAAGTGTCGATTAGCCAGGACGATAAAAAGCTGAGTCCTGCGAATGCTCGCTCGCTCGATACTTGGCGGATAGGCAAACTGGTCAACGCCAAACAACGCTTGGAGCTTTTGAGAAATCGGATTGGAAAAGCCGAGTGGCCCGAATTCACTGAGCATCGTTGCTCGAGTTGCCATCACCCGATCGACGTTGGAACTCAAAAGAGCAACGGTAGCGATTTAGCGTTCGCCGAGTGGGACGCTTGGTACCTCGAGCAAGTCGACTTAGCGCTTGCCATTACTCAGTTGCCTTTAACCCTCAAATTAGAGGCTCCGAAACCCTCGGTGACCGAATTCTCGGAAACAAAGGCTGGGAATTCTGATGGCGATTCCATAAAAGAGTGGAATGATCATCGCAGTCTTTTGCAAAAATGGATGCTCGATCCGCGTACGATTCACCAAGACACCAGCATGCAGATAAATCTAGAAAAGACATGCACCGCCATGATCGATTTCCTCGGTGTAATCATCGCGAACGAGTACCCTATCGTCGACGATGCGAGGATAGCGCTTGTCAAAAACGCTTGGGCCAATCGAGTCAAAACCGAACCGGTACCGACCTCATGGGAATCTGCCGTCCAGTTGAAACTCGCGGCGCAAGCGATCTTTTTCCACGGACGTTCAGATAACTCTTACCCTCCGTTTCCTCTCGACAAATGGGACTTGCCCATCGACATGTGGAAAAAGAGCCAACCTATGCCCTACGAAGCCTCCAGAGAATTCAAGTGGAACAGTTTCAACCAGCAACTACGGGAACTCATCAACTCCCTGAAATGAAAAGCTATGAAATCACTCGTTGAACGACAAGTTGGAACGCGTATCGCCAAGATGTTGCAAGATGTGCAGCACAAGCAGGGGTATGTCAGCGACACGGATATCAACAGGATCGCTGGACAAGTTGGCGAGCCGGTGCGTGTGATCCAGGATGTGGTTAGTTTCTTTCCGCACTACAGTCGACAAGCACCGGCGAAGTGTCGAGTGGCGGTTTGTCGGGATATGAGTTGCCGTTTGCGAGGTTCGGTAAAAATAACGGAGCAACTCAAGGAGTTATCGGACCAAGTGGGCCATGAGAATTTGCATATCCACGAAGCCTCATGCTTGGGCCGTTGTGACCGAGCACCTGCGGTGATTATCGAGGGCTCATCGCATGGCCAAGCCTTGTATGTGGACCGCAAAGTTGAAGAATACCGCCAGATCGTCCAATCTGTTTTGGAGGGGCAGCATCCTGAAGCAGACTCGGACATGGTGACGGCTCAGGCCACCTTGGATCGGTCCGAGATCGATTGTTATCGAAAGGGTGCGATCGAGCAAAAATACGCGGCAGTAAAGAGATTTCTTAAGGATCCGAGTACTGATCAAGTCATTCAGGCATTGAAGAATGCAGGGCTCCTGGGCATGGGTGGCGCGGGGGCTCCGGCGTTTTCCAAATGGGATGAAGCCCGCACGGCCCCGGGCGAGACCAAGTATGTGGTGTGCAATGCCGACGAGAGCGAACCGGGAACGTTCAAGGATCGAGAGATCCTGCTTGCGGCACCCCACTTGGTGATCGAAGGCATGACGATGGCGGCATTGGTCAGCGGTGCAAAACAAGGCTACATCTACATTCGGCACGAATACGAGGAGCAAATCGAGAAACTTAGGCAAGCGATCCAAGAAGCCGAGCGCTATGGTGCTTTAGGAACAAATATCTTCCAAAGCGGTCGAGCTTTCCGGCTCGAAGTTTTCGTTAGCCCTGGCGGCTACGTTTGTGGTGAGCAAACCGCGTTGATCGAAGCACTAGAAGGGAAGCGATCGGAACCACGAAATCGACCGCCCGAATTGCAAACCAACGGGCTTTACGATCAACCAACCATTCTCAACAACGTGGAGACGTTCGCTTGGGTCCCCTCAATACTACTTAGAGAGCCCACCGAAGAAAACGTGACCAAGGAGCAATCAAGCAACCCGACAGCCAGCAAGGGAACCCCTGGCTTGTGGTACAAGTATGCCGGCAAGAATCGATCCAAAGGAAAAAGGTTCTTCAGTATCAGCGGCGACTTGAACCGTCCAGGAGCCTACGAGGTTCCCTGTGGTATCACCTTGGGTGAACTGATTGATGATTATGCAGGTGGCATGAAAGATGGTATTCCTTTGTTAGCCGTGGCATTGAGTGGACCTTCAGGTGGATTCCTGCCTGCGATCCTACCGGAGAAGTCGATCCGGATACCCAAGGTTCTGGACAAAGAGGGCAAGGAAACGGATGCCTTTAAATACCCAACGATTACTAAAGCTCCTACGGACATCAAGTTGTTGCCTTTGGACGTCGATGCTTCCCGTGAAATCGGCTATATGCTCGGTGCGGGTATTGTCGTTTACGGTAAAACAGCGGATCTGCTCGATCAAGCGGTCTCATGCAGTCAGTTCTACCAAAGGGAATCGTGCGGTAAGTGTGTTCCTTGCCGACTTGGATCTCGAAAGATAGTCGATATGGCTCAGCAATTAGCCAGATCGGCACAGCCTGATGAATTGGTCTCCGGCTTTGTCGATCATGCGAATCTGCTATCTCGGATTATGAGAACGACAAGCATCTGCGGGCTTGGCCAAGTCGCCAGTGAACCTTTCAGAACTTACTTAAAATTCTTCTATCAAAACAACAAATAACTTTCCATAACGGCTTCGTGCAACTATGGCCACAGATCAAGAATTAATGGATGGCAACGAGTACATCAGTGCGCGTGAAGAGGCGCTCTTTGCTCGTGATGTCGACGGACAACTCATCCGACGCGCCGACGCTTCGTTAAGCGACTTGGAAACGGATGTTCGCATCACGATCGACGGAGAGCCCATCGTGGTCAAAAAAGCGGTTCCGATGCGAAATTCTCAGGGCGTTGTAATGGTCAATGATCGAGGCGAGATCATCCCTCGTCCAACGACCATCTACGATGCGGTGACCAAGATGTACGTTAAAGGTGTCCAAGACATCAATCCCGTCCCTGTCTTGTGCCACCGCGAACACCTTCAACCCGTGGGTGTGTGCCGAGTGTGTCTAGTCGAGATCCAGGAAATTCGCAAGAGTGGACGCACCAAAAAAGACCTCGTCTCTGCCTGCACCTACCACGTCAAAGAGGGGATGGTCATCACCACGCTTGCGAGCAAGGAGAGCCCTAAGACGGTTGAAGTATTGAAGGATTCGGTCGGTGTGATTGTCGAATTGCTTGCATCGGAGCACCTGAGTCAGGACGATCGAGACAATCTCGTCGAGGCGCCTAAGGCTTATGAGCCCAATGAGTTGAAAAAGCTTGTTCATCGCTTTGTCCCCAATGCGAACCAACTGCGTTATCCACCCAGCGAATTGGCTGGCAATCGCAAACTCGATGTGTCATCCGAGATCATTGCAGTCAACCATGATGCTTGCGTTTTGTGCCAACGATGCACCCGTGCATGCAACGAGATCAAGCACAACGACGTCATGGCTCGCGACGGCAAGGGATATCTGACAAAGATCGCTTTTGACACCAATTTGTCGATGCTCGAAAGTTCATGTGTTTCTTGCGGTGAGTGCGTGATCTCTTGCCCAACAGACGCACTGCAATTCAGACCGTTGGTCATCGAGAAGCAGATCGAAAAACTTTCCGACGACATCCAGTCGGAACACAAGAAGAGCGGGGACCGTGAATTTGAAATCCTTTCCCCGGAAAAGATGCTCGAAATCCCCATCTTTTCCGGGATACCCTACAAGTTTCTTCAGTTCAATGGTGGTGCTTGCGTACGTAGAATTCTACAGCCCGGCGATGTGCTTTGTCGTGAAGGCGAGTACGGTGCAACGGCGTTTCTGATCCAACGGGGTAAGTTCGAGATCCAAATCAATAAACGCGGAAATAAGGTTGCCAAGCCGACTGCAGCGAAGAGAGGTTTCTTTAATAGGATTTTCTCTGGTTCGGGATCGTTTGTTCCCACTTTAGCCACTGGATCGGACACCGCGAATTCTTCGAATGCAACGAAAATCTACCGAGGAGCCGAAGACGTCATCCTCGGAGAGATGGCTTGCTTGAATCGCTATCCGCGTACGGCTACGGTCGTTGCTGTCGAGGAATCCGAGGTCATCGAGATCGGTAGTAATGTTCTGTACATGCTCCAACGAAACGGAGCGAGCCGCAAAGTCCTCAATGAAGCCTACAGGCGGCACGCCCTGAACACCGACTTGAGCCGAATCCCCATCTGCCGAACCTTGAGCCCAGAGGAAGTCAGAAATCTTGCTCAAAGAGTGGATCTTATGAGCGTTGAGCCTGGGCAACCTATCTTCAAGGAGGGAGATCCAGGGGACGATGTCTTCATGGTTCGTCTGGGATATGTCAAAGTATCGAGGATGCAAGGCATGAGAGATCAAGTGGTCAATTACATAGGCCCGGGAAATCTCGATGGCAACATCGGTGTATTTGGCGAAGTTGCCGTACTGTCGAAGCTATACCAGAACCAGCTTGGGGATGAATTCGCCGCCTTAAACTACCCAATCGGATTGAGAACCTCTAGTTGTACTGCGTTGGATCACGTTGAGTTGGTTCGCATCCCTGGTGAATTGATCAAAGAGATCGCAGAGTCGAACGAAGAGTTCAGGAAAGTTTTGGTCGATCGTGCCGAGACGCTTCTCCGACGAGACATCAATCGAGATGTCTCCGACAATTCGATGAAAGCCAATTTCGTCGCACAAGGTCTCTACAATGCTCAAAGCCTTTTGGTCCTGGATCTTGAATCATGCACTCGATGCGACGAGTGTTCGAAAGCCTGCGCCGATGCTCATGATGGAGAGACGCGATTGGTTCGAGACGGACTTCGCTTCGAGAATTTTTTAGTTGCAACCTCTTGTCGCTCTTGTACCGACCCGTATTGTCTGGTCGGATGTCCAGTCAACGCGATCTTTCGAGAAGGCGATAAAGAGATCGTCATCGAAGACCACTGCATCGGATGCGGTCAATGTGCAACCAATTGTCCCTATGGTAACATCACGATGTACGGGCATGAGGATGGCTATCGTCAAGAAGGAGAGCGTAAGATTCCGGTGATAAGGCAACGTGCCACGACTTGCGATCAGTGCAAGAGCATCGGTGGCACGCCTCGCTGTGTTTACGCTTGTCCTCACGAAGCTGCATTCCGAATGTCTGGTGAGCAACTTACAACTCTCGTCGCAGAAAGAACGGCCAAATAAATCTTGATAACCTGGAATCGTCGCAAATGGATCGGGGCTGCTGCAAGCGTTCCGTGCATCGCCGCTAACCTCCTGTCCAGAAAACATACGCTTGGGTTCGAATCAGAAAACGCCGAACCCATCGCGTGGATCCATGCAAAAATTCTGACCGCTGCCGGTTCGTTGATCAACGACGGTACGATAGTTATCCACAAGGGCTCGATTTTGGCAGTGGGCACCAGTGATGCCACTACCATACCTCCAGGTGCAAAGATTATCGATGCGGCGGGCAAATGGATCATGCCAGGTTTGGTATGCACGCACAGTCATATTGGAGGTGTAGGAGCCGCTGACGCAAGCGCCCCCATTCAACCTGGAGTTCGTATCCTCGATTCGATCAATGTGAAAGAATCCGGATTTAAAAGAGCCCTGGCCGGCGGGCTTACTACCCTGAATATTATGCCTGGTTCAGGCCATTTGATCAGCGGTCAAACCGTTTACTGCAAGCTCCGATATGCGGGCAAAGGCCCATCGACGATCGAAGACATTCTCATTCGCGACAACGAGGGTAAAGCGATCGGAGGTTTGAAAATGGCCAACGGCACGAACTCTCAGGGAGAAGCCCCCTTTCCAGGCACCCGTGGAAAGTCTGCATTCCTGGTTCGCGAGCAATACATCAAAGCTAGAGAGTATCACGCAAAACGTTTGGCGGCCAACGGTGATCCAGAAAAGCAGCCCCCTCGGGATCTCCATCTTGAGTCGCTCGTTGAAGCGATGCAAGGAACGAGGATCGTCCATCACCATACCCATCGGCACGACGACATTATCACCGTCTTACGCCTGTCTCAAGAGTTCGGATTTCGGGTTGTTCTTCACCATGTGAGTGAAGGTTGGAAAGTTGCCAAGGAGATTGCAGCGGCCAAGGCACCTTGTTCGGTGATCGTAATCGATTCGCCTGGAGGGAAGTTAGAGGCCCGGGATATGACCTTTAAAAATGGTCGCATCCTCGATGAAGCAGGTGTCAGGGTCGCATTCCACACCGATGATTGGATTACCGATTCGCGAGTTTTTAATCGGTCGGCTGCTTTGGCCGTAAGGGCAGGTATGAATCGCGATCGGGCCATTGAAGCATTGACGATCGCAGGTGCTGAGATGCTTGGGTTAGAGAGCCGTATCGGATCTCTAGTACCTGGCAAAGACGCTGATTTTTGTATCCTCAGCGGAGATCCACTGAGTGTTTACACCCGAGTGCTTGAAACTTGGGTCGAAGGGCAAAAAGCATTTGATCTAGCGAACCCCGATGATGCTTTGTATGCCGAAGGTGGACAGGGGGCGGGCTTTGAGCTCAACCCCTATCTGTGCTGTTTCGGACAAGCATGGCAGCAATCAGGAGCCAAATAATGTTGAGAGCTTTTCAATCACTCGTTTTGTGTTTCCTGGTGTCTAGCCCAGTTTGGGGCCAAACCCTCGTTGTCAAAGCCAAGCAGATTCATACTGTTTCTGGAAAAACAATCACCAATGGTGCGGTCGTTTGCGTCGATGGAAAAATCGCATCGATCGGAGAGATCGCTTCGGTAGCGATTCCAGAGGGAGCCAAAGTCATTCAGGCCGAGGTGGTCACACCCGGACTGATCGATGTTCGCAGCAGTGTTGGTCTCTCGGGAATACTTAATGTCGATCATGATTCGGATCATTTGGAGTCGTCTGTACCTCTGCAGCCAGAACTTCGGGCTATCGATGCTTACAATCCCCGCGAAGAGCTTATCGAATATGTTCGCGGATTTGGCGTCACGACTGTGCATACAGGGCACGCTCCAGGCGAGCTAATCTCGGGTCAGACCATGATTGCCAAGACACGAGGTGGAACGGTTCAAGACGCCTTAATCATCGATGGAAAAGCCGTCTGCGCCACACTGGCAGAATCTTCTAAAAAATCAGGAAAGCAAAGCCCAGGAACGCGAGGAAAGCAAATGGCGATGCTCCGAGCACTTCTAATCGAAGCTTCTGAGTACCGCGTGAAGTTGAGCAAGCCGTCTAAGGAATCTGAGTCGAAGGATGAGGACTCCAAGGTTGCAAGGAATCTGAAGCTTGAAGCCATGGTGGATGTACTCGAGGGAAAAAAAGCCTTGCTCATCACGGCAGATCGTGCTCAAGACATCGCAAGCGCTTTGCGTCTTGGAGAAGAGTTCGGTATTCGTGTGTGGCTCGATAGTGCGGCGGAAGCTTACCAATTAATACCGCAGATTAAGAAAGCGGGCGTACCTGTTTTGCTCCACCCTTCGATGGCTCGCGCCAATGGAGATCGGGAGAATATGACCTTTCGCTCTGCATCGATGCTCAAGGATAACGGGATACCATTTGCGATCGAGAGCGGTTTTGAAGCTTATGTGCCCAAAGTAAGAATCGTGCTCTTTGAAGCGGCATTGGCTGCGGCTCATGGTTTATCCAAGGAGGCGGCTTTGGAGTCAATCACCCTGTCGGCTGCCAAAATACTGGGAATCCATGATCGGGTCGGATCGATCGATGTCGGCAAGGATGCGGACTTGGCCCTCTATGATGGGGATCCTTTGGAGTACACAACTCACTGTATCGGCGTGGTCATTGATGGGGTCAGTTACCCTGGGGAAAGTCGCTAAAGGCAGACCTGCAAGCTATTTTGTGCTTTGATGCCGAAGGTATTCTCGCAAGGAGTCCTCATTGTAAAGAGGAACGACCGGAAGACGGGCCGCGATCAGTCTGGCGGCTCGTTCGATGTATTCGTCTTGATGGCAGTTGAGTATCACCGTCAGTGCATACCCTCGTCGGCGCATCAACTCCAAAGCCAGTACTCCAGCTTCATCCACCCTCTGAACAATGACAATCAGCGAGAGCAACTTGGGTAGTCGGTTTTCGGTTTCGATGAGTAATTGATCGAGTTTTAAGCCGTCGGTTCGTTCCAGGCGGGCCAACATCCGATGGAGTTCAGCAAAATGCTCAGGAGTGCGATTGGCACCTAGAATTACTGGGTTTAGTTGCTCGCTACTGGACTTCATTTCGATATCTGCGGTGGCCGATGTGCGATTGCTGTAGAGTCCACGTTTGTTCAGTTCCCGAATCCGCTGGGCTGCATCACGCCCATTGCTAACAAGCCCAAAGGGCTCTGCATTTTGATAGAGCCAATGGGCAATCGAAGCGGCTGCCGAGACAGCAAGATCCGTTCGAACAGGTTCGTGATTTTGCGGGTTGGTCGATTCATGCATATCCAGTAGCAACATGGCACCTTGAACGCATGTCGGTTGAAACACTCGAGTATGCAGTGTTCCGGTTCGCGCTGTGGCTTTCCAATGCACTCTATTCATCGGATCTCCTGCTCTGTATTCGCGCAGGCCTGTCATCAGAGTCGGATCTTCGAGCACTCTATCCTCGACTTTCATCTCCCCCATCGGTCTTCGACTCGATACCTCTATTCCTTCGAGTACCGTGAGTCTGGGAAGTACGGTCAGATAACTCGGTTGATTTGCTATGCGAAAGCTGCGATGAAGCCCCAGTAGGTCGCCCGTTTCGAGCAAGGTCGGACCAAGCTGATAGTATCCTCTTCGTTGTGCTTGCAGGGCATAACGATAAAGAGTGGTTTTTCTCGGCGACAGGGAAAATAGCTGAACCGTAGCTACCAAAAGGTTAAGGGCAACGGGCGGTAGTTTTGTGTACCGCTTGGCAACCTTGTCGTCGATGAGCATCCATGGGATCCAATACCCAGATTTGTTGATGATCTTCATTCCTACGCCGACGGTATCGCCGACGGTGACTTCCTGTGCCTCGACAAATCGCTCAACGTCGACCGCCTCAATCCATCGCATGGAGAAGTGTTTAGCCAGTTGGATCACGATCAGAAACGTGCTTGCGCCCAACGCAAAAAAATTCGCACCCGTGAGGACTCCGAAGAGTAAAAGGATCGCGATCAGGGGAAGAATCGCCATGGGCTAGCGGCCGTTCTCTTCGAGCGTCGGCACGGCGATCTCGGCGACGATTTCTTCGAGAACTCGATCGGCTGTGACTTTTCGCAAACGGGCTTCAGGACGCAGAATCAACCGATGGCTCATGACTGGTTGCAGGATGCGTTTGACATCATCTGGCTGGACAAATTCGCGACCGCGAATGGCCGCCATGGCTTGAGAGGCTCGAAATAGGGCGATCGTCGAGCGTGGCCCCGCCCCGAGTGCTAAATCCGTATGAGCTCTGGTTTCGTGAACAATCTGGAGAATGTACTGTCGCACTTTTGTATCGACGTAAACTCTCTTAACCAATTGCTGTGCGTCGAGCAGTTCATCGATGCTCACCACAGCTTTAAGGCCTTGGATGGGGTGCTCGGTTTCGAGCAGTTGCAGCATCCGTAATTCCTCCTCCATCGAAGGATATCCGAGGGTGAACTTCATGAAAAAACGGTCGAGTTGCGCTTCGGGCAAGGGAAATGTTCCTTCGTGATCGACGGGGTTTTGGGTCGCGATGACAAGGAACGGTGGTGGGAGTTTGTGGGTTTGACCATCTACGGTCACGCAGGATTCAGCCATCGCTTCCAGAAGCGCTGACTGAGCACGAGGTGTTGTGCGGTTGATTTCGTCTGCCAAGAGGATATTGGTAAAGATAGGTCCGGGTCGGAATTCGAAGTCGGAGGTCTTCTGGTTGAATATCGAGGAACCGGTGATATCGCCAGGGAGCAGATCAGGCGTGCACTGCACCCGCTTGAATTTTCCGCCGACACTTGCTGCAAGGGCTCTTGCAAGCATCGTCTTAGCCACGCCTGGTACATCCTCTAGTAGAACATGCCCCCCGGAAAACCAGGAGACCAGGGAGAAGACCAACTGTTTGCGTTTGCCGACGATGCATTTCTCAACATTAGTGATGATCTTGCGAGAGGTTTCGTAGACGGCATTCGACATGTTCTATTTCCAGTTAGAAGGACGAGACTGGCTGAAATTATAATGTCGGACCGATCGACCAAGGGGTAAATTCGTCTTCACCGTAGCCGAGCAACTCGCTCTTTGTCTTTTTGCCGCTGGCGGTTTCCAGAATTTCCTCAAAGAGTCGATGACCGGCTTGCTCGATCGTCTCGCCATCGAGGATCGTTCCCATGTCCAAATCCATATCGTCGTTCATTCTCTCAAAGAGCGGTGTATTGGTGGCCACTTTGATGCTAGGAACCGGCTTGCAACCAAAGCAACTTCCACGACCGGTTGTAAAAACAACCACATTGGCACCGCCAGACACCATCCCTGTGACACAAACAGGGTCGAATCCAGGAGCATCCATGATCACTAAGCCCCGCTTGCTGGTTTGTTCGGCATATTCGATAACATCTTGCAACGCCGTTTGGCCACCTTTGACTGCTGCACCAAGCGATTTTTCGACGATGGTTGTAAGCCCACCGGCTTTGTTGCCCAGCGACGGATTGTTGTCGATGTCTTCTCCGTAGTGGGCCGTGTATTGCCGCCACCAGACAAGTTTATCGAGCAGTTTCTTGGCCACCTCGACGCTCGCGGCACGTTTGGTAAAGAGCTGCTCCGCCCCATAGAGTTCGGTGGTTTCCGAGAGGATCGATGTTCCTCCATGGGCGACGAGCAAATCGGAAACGACCCCCAAGGCGGGATTGGCAGTAATGCCTGAGTATCCGTCGGATCCGCCGCACTTGGTCGCCAGAACGATCTCGCTAGCTGGTACGCTCGTTCGCTGCATCGCGTTGACTTGGGGCAGCAGGGACTTGACCAGTTCGACTGCTTTACGGATCGTTGCTCGGGTTCCTCCGGAATCTTGGATCGATAGCACCGGTACATCTTGCGATTCGTTTTGTCCTGAATTGGATTTCCAACGAACTCCCTGCAACGTGACGAGCTTTTGAGATTTCTGGAGATGGCCCAGAGTATTCTGTTCGCATCCGAGTCCGATCAGAACATACGCAGCGATATTTGGATGTTTCGCGATACCTCCAAGAACGCGACCGAGGGTTCTGTGCTTTATGCCATCGAGAGCCATTCCGCAGCCGCTGTCGTGGGTAAATGCGATCACTCCATCGACGTTTGGAAACTCTTTCAAGATCTCCGAGTCAAAGTGCCTTGCGACTGCTTTTGAAACACCTGCAGAGCAATTGACTGTCGAGATCACCGCAATGTAGTTTCGGGTACCGACCCGTCCGCTCGGTCGAACATAGCCGAGAAAACTCTTACCGGATAGCCGGCCTGGCGGAGCGGGTGTTTCCGTTGCAAGCCCCTGATAGTCGAGTTCGTGATGGCACTTGAGGTTATGGTCATGCAAATGTTCGCCGGATGGAATGTCGCAGGTAGCAACACCGATTGGCCAACCATATTTGACGACTGGGTCGCCAGTAGCCCTCGAAACGACTGCAATTTTATGCCCAGGTGGAACATCTTTCTTCAAAACCACCAGTTTGCCATCGGCTAGTTGTATCGATTCGCCTTTGCCGAGCCTTCTTAGGGCCACGACGCAATGATCTTGGGGATGCAGATGAATCCAAGCTTTCGAGTCAGCGTTGTTAGTCAAGATTGTTCCTGCAGAAGACATTAGAGTTGGGGTTCAAAAGACGAGAGTGCTTGTACGATTCGAGCGTCGTCGGATGGCTCGACCGTCCGCAGAACGATGGCCAGATGATCGGAGAAAACTTGTGTCCAGATCGATGGGCGATGCTCGGCAAGCGATTCACTGATTTTGGCGACCGACATCGAACTGGGGTAAATCTTAAGAACCGACGAAGGGAGTTTGAGGTTTTGCCATGGGCCGGTTCCTATCCGAAGGGTCTGCTGGGTGACTTCAGTTTTTGCGATAGCTTGGAGCCCTTGCAACTGGATAGCAATCCGTTGAGCGCGGTTTTCGAGGTTCTCGATGCTCGTCGAGAGGATCAGTCCGATAGGCGATTTCTCCCAACCGTCTTTTTGTAGGGACTCGCTCAGAGTGCAGTGCAAGAGCGCTTGAGTGATTCGATCGGCGTAGGAACCAAGTTGCTCGGCTTGTATTCGAACACGTTCTATAGCATCTTTCTTGCCGAGGATCACTGCTGCTTGGGGCCCGCCAAGTAGATAATCGGTGGGTGCAATGATCAGATCTGGGCCACCATCCCAAAGGCGGGTCATGCTCAATGTCTTGGAATCAGACCACTGCAGATCCACGAGGCTTGCATCGAGGGCCAGAGTGCAAACCGTTCCTTGGGAACTCTTGGCATGCTCTACTGCGGCAAAGGCATCGTTTTCCGCAGCGATCGGTGTGGCTTGAAAAATCAGCGAATGACTATGCAAGGCGGTAGCTTTGGCATAGTCATCGTGCAGGCAGTCGGTGTTGCTTCCGATTTCGATGGTGTGTGCACCGGTCGCATCGATCAGTGGTCTGAATTGCACACCGCTTGGGCTTCCCGAAATCGGAATTCTCACACAGGCGATTCTCGGAAGGATGACTTGAGGGTTGGCTTGTGGATGGTTGTGCAACCAGGCTTTCACAACCAATTGGATGGCTGTCGGGATGTTCGCGATCACCAGTGCATCGGCCGCTCCGCTTGCAGAGATCAATGACTTATGGAGTTCTTGAGCTACTTGCGTATCTTGGGAGTATCCGGCATGGAGGTAAGCTGCCAGAGCGCAGGCATTAGGGCTTAAGGGTTGAGCGGTCCAACGGGAGTTGAACAATTCACCTGTGGCGTTGATTCCATTCTCCAGCGGGCGCTGGGTTGCTGGGGCTTCGTCGGAGAAGTAGGGGTTGGCAGCTTTTTCGAGCCATTTACCAGCTTGTCGAAGAATCTCCTGAACGCTGGCTGTCGATGGGACTTCGTTGATCCCAAGTTTTTGCGCCGCTTCTTTGATGGCGTGATTGAGCGCGGGATTGCCGAGCCATTGAGAAACTTGTTTGAATGCTTCGGAGGGACCGAAACCGAAGGGTGGGATTTGCATAGATCTGCGCGCTGGGGATTTGGAATTGAACTAGCCTCGTCCGGTAAGCCGCCATCGACTGCGCAGCAGAACCGAAGTGAGCAAAAAGAGGATTAGCGTGGAAAAAACCGTCATGGCTAGGTAGAAAATCACCATCAGAATATCGCCACCCTTGGCCTTTGCGATTTCGGTTCCGGATACGACGCTCGATAAGGGAACGTTGTCGGCGGCCATCAGTGGGCTCGTTATGCCGATGTATTTGGCCACAGCGACCTCAGCTTCGTTTTGTGAACTGCTAGCGATTAGGTAGAAGACAGCAAGTGGCAGCAGGTACAACACGATAAGCGTGATGTAGGAGAGCATCAAAGCGGTGCTTGTTTTACGTACGATTGTCGAGAAAAAAAGCGACAGGACCGAGTTGAAAACCGAAGCCACGAAGATGATTAAAAGATAAACTAGCATCGAAGGTGCGTTTTTCAACACATCGGGGTTCGTGCATGCCAGAAGCATGGGGAAGATCAAAAAAGATGTCAACACAGCCGAGACTCGATAACCGGATAGCAATTTGCCCCAGAGGATTTGACCGGTCGAAACGGTTGTTGTCAGAAGCAGGTCTAGCGTCTGTCTTTCCCGCTCGCTAGTGATCGTGCCAGCGGTAAAAACCGGTGCGCATAGGATGTTAAAAACAAGGACATAACCGACATACATGTAAGCCAAGTCTGGTTTCCAAAAAAGCAGGATCACCATTAAGGGGATAGCAAGGATCATGCTTAACTGAATCACCAATCGCAGCATCAATGTGCCTTGGCTAAAGAGTTCGGCGTGCATCTCTTTGTCGTAGACTGGGTTGGTATCATCCTTCATCAACGTCCGTCGCCTTGGTGGGGCGAACAAGTTATCTGGGAATTGATCTCTTTGGATGACCAGTCCGACCGCCTTTTTTTGTTCGTTCTCGACGTCAACAACTTCTTCACCTTGGCTCCCGATATCTGGAGGGTAGAGGAGTCGTTGGGCGGCGACGGACAAAAGCAGAAAGCTAAAAAAGACAGAGATGAATGGAACGAACGTTGTGATACCGATGATTCGAATGTCGGCTCTTGATGCCAGTGCGACCCAAGCGATCACACCGAGTATCAACATCGGTAGAATGACGACGTAACTAACGACAAGCGACGAGGAGGTTCTCTTGAAATAGGACGAACAAAAGACGCTGATTGAGCCAAAGAGTAAGATCGCGAAGAGGAGTCCAACATATCCGGCTAGGAGTTCGTAGATCGATACGCCTCCGAGTGGCAAGCAGAGCATAACGATCGGCAAAGAGCCGAACATCAAAACCACCAGGTGAGTTAACGCCGCGATGAGTTTACCCAAGACGATGCGCCAAGGTTTGAGCGGGCTAGCCAAGAGCATCTCATAGGTTTTGCGTTCCTTCTCGCCGGTGATGGCACCTGCGGCAAAGCTTGGGGCCATCAACGAAGCGATTGCAAATTGACCGATGAAAAAGAAATCGACCAATTTTTGCGCTGCAGCCGATTCGCTCGTCAAATCGATGCGAACTTCGCGCGGGTAGGCGATCACGATCACTGCCGCGAGAGCCAACTGGTAGACCAAGAGCAAGACAAACGCGCGAGGAGCCCTAAGGTTCGAAAGGAGTTCGCGTTGTAGGACTGGGTTATCGACCAGAAACATGGCGAGTGCTACTTAGGTTTTTGTTGTCCACTCAACGGGTGTTGGTGCAATTTCGGCTGTGCAAGCCGATCCGCAATCTTTTCGACCACTTCCTTCGAGCCTGCTGATGATTCGTACGGTCATGTCCTCTTGGCACAATAACTGGCAGCTTAGTCGCACTCCAGTTACCCCTCGGGCTTCGAGGATTTGTTTTTCGGCAACGGTCATTTTCGAAGGTTCGCCCGAAAGGATCTCGACACGGCAAGTTGTACAACGGGCATTGCCTCCGCAGGCATGGAGTTGGTCGCTAGCGACTTCTTCGCGGAGTGCATTGACAAGCCGTTTGCCTTCTGGAATTTGGAATTCACCGATTCCCTCGACGGTAAGCTTTGGCATGAGAAACCTTTCTTTGGTTATTCTATTTTTGTTTATTCTAAATGGAGGATGGATTTTCGATCAGCCGCAGCAGGAGCTCTGGGTATTTTGCATCGACGCTTGGCACGCACTTGGATGGTCGCAATCCTTGACATCGCTGGGCAAGGTTGCTTGACCGGTGATTTCGAATCCAAGATCTTCGATCATTCGGTAGTCCTCCGTGGGAGCTTGGCCTTGGGTTGTAAGATAATCACCCACGAAGATGCTGTTAGCGATCATCAATCCCAGGGGTTGCAAGGATCGCAGGTGTCGTTCTCTGCCTCCGGCGATTCTCAGTTCACTAGAGGGATTTACGAAGCGGAACATGGCCAGTGCCCTGAGGCAATCCCTGGGGGAGAGATATTCTTGTTGTTCCAGGGGAGTCCCGTCGATCGCATGGAGAAAATTGAGCGGGATCGACTCGACGGATAGTTCCTTGAGTGAGAATGCCATATCGACGATATCTTGTCGGCTTTCACCCATTCCGATGATTCCGCCGCTACAGAGTTGCAGACCGGCCTTGCGCACGTTTTTAAGGGTTTCGACGCGGTCTTCGAAAGTATGGGTGGTACAGATTTCTTTGTAGTACTCTTGGCTGGTGTTTAGATTGTGGTTGACTTTGTCAACGCCGGCGGCCGCGAGTCGTTGGGCTTGGGACTCGTTGAGAAGTCCCAAGCAGGCGCAGATATTCAATCCGTATTTTTGTTTGATTTCCGGAACAATCTTTTCGACCGCTTGCATCTCTCGTTCGTTGGGTGCTCTACCGCTGATGACTATGCAATATGTTTTGCTTTGTCTTTCGGCAGCTAGCTTGGCACCTTCTAGAAGCTTGTCTCGGCTGAGGATGTTGTATTTTGGGATCGGTGCATCGGAGATTTTTGACTGGCTGCAGTAGTGGCAATCCTCCGGGCAAAGTCCACTTTTGGCATTCATCAAAAAGTAGAGCTGAACTGTTTTCCCGAAGTGTTTTTTGCGGATTTCAAAAGCTGCATCGACCAATCCCAAGAGCTCATCGTCTGGGGATTCTAGAATCGCCAAAGCTTGCGCCTTGGTAACTGCCGAGCCTTCGAGAACTTTCGAAGCCAATTCTCGCCAGCTTGTGGAGATGCTAACTGGGTAGGTCGATGAGGGCATTTTGTTCCTTGTGATTTGAGAGATTCTATGGGGCTGTCGCCATACTCGGAATATTCGGCAAGCTCCGTGAGTGCCCTCAATTATAGCATTTTGCCGCCGCTTCACGTACACCGCAAATCCGTTACACGTGGGTTCCGTTGGGATTTCTTAGCAATTATTTGTCCCATCCGCCGATTCAACCCACATCGGTGTTGTTGCTTGGAAATTCAACGAGGTTTTCTCTACGTTTAGGATCACTCATGGTTTACCCACGCCCGTTCCAAGACAGCTCGGAGGAGACAGTCGACGAAGAGGTCCAAGTGCTCAACAAACGTCGCACGAAGAGCGAGGGAGATCACCTGCAGTCACCTTTAGAAACCTATCTGCGGGAGATCAATGAAACCCGTTTGTTAACGGCTGAGGAAGAGCAATCGCTCGCAAGACGCGTTGGCAAGGGGGACGCTGAGGCTCGGGATCGGATGGTGCGAGCCAATTTAAGGTTGGTCGTCAATATCGCCCGCAGTTATGCCGGTAAAGGTTTAGGGCTACAGGATTTGATCGAGGAAGGAAACCTCGGGCTTTTGAGGGCCGTCGAGGGTTTCGATCCGGAAATGGGTACTCGTTTTAGTACCTACGCAAGCTATTGGATCAAGCAGTCGATCAAGCGTGCTTTGATCAACTCCTCGAAAACCATACGAATCCCAGCTTATATGGTCGAGTTGCTGAGCAAATGGCGCAGGGCCACAAACCGTCTTTCCGAAGCGCTAGGCCGGGTGCCAACGCAAGAAGAGACCGCTCGGCTTTTGGGATTGCCCAAGAAAAAGCTACCGATCATCAAGAAGGCGATCCAAATCCATAACGCCACACCTCAGGGGGATCAGTCGGAACAAGGCTGGTCCTTGGGCGAAATGGTGATGGACGAACGGCTAAAAAGTCCAGACGAAGAGCTTTTGGATCATGACGTCCTGAAAACCGCCCTTGAGCTTATCGGTACGCTCGACCCACGCGAGGCAACGATTTTGCGGATGCGGTTCGGATTGGATAATACGACTCCGCATACCCTCAAAGAGATAGGCCAAGAGCTTGGGCTCACCCGAGAACGGGTTCGTCAGATTGAGACCGAAGCTCTGCAGCGTCTCCATCAAGCCTTGAAGGATCCGAAGGAACGCTACGGCCTGGCGTAAAGATTCAATTGAGCTTGAGTCAATTTTGAAATTTTCGCTGGCAAAGCCTGGACTTTTCTCTCCCCTTCGGCATAACATTCCCGCGTGGATGTCTTCGGTATTCACCCTAGTTAAGGAGTCTTCGGGCCAGTGAGGGTCAGTTCATCGAGTCGATCGTCGATCGAATCGCTCAGCTATGCATCATTGCCAAAGATTTTGTAGAATGAGGTCGAGGGTTACAAGTCCCTAGCAATCATTCTTCTAGTCTTGAGCAGATGATGAATAGCTCTTCCCGAAACTGGTTTGGTGTCCCTGAGTTTTTGCAAGATCCGGTGGTGCAGATCATCGTCGGGCTGGTGTTATTGTTGGCTGTGAGCTTGATCGCGTTGTACGGATTGTCGCGTCTGCGTAGTATTAATGCTCACAATCTGCAAATCGATGACATGGTCCGCAAGAATTTCGAGGAAATGAGAACCGAAGGTGACTTGAACGAACAGGAATTCCGAAAGATTGAGGCGTTGCTTGCGAAAGACACATCGAGCGATCAGCGTCCTGAATCGACGAACCGACATTCGTCTGATACTGAATGAATCGATCGATCGAGCGATGGAATCGAATCCGAATCGAACTTCGGACCGAAAACAACGCTGAGCGTCGAGTTCATGTGGTAAGATGAGTTGTCTTCAGGAAGCTTCGTCATTTCCACCAAGCAACAAAGATCGGTCTGGGAGGCCGCAACTGCAAGCCCCAAAGCTTTCAGCAAACCAATACCCACAGCTCGAAAACCAAGGCACGGATTGCCGGTTTGAGGCTTGTCATGAAAGAACATTCAAGACAACTTAAACCATCGAGCAACCAACCCGTGTCCCGGTCGCCTAATGCGATGCACCGTAAGCATCCCAGGAAGCGATAGATTTGGAGTCGAGCATGTCAACAGGTAAGGATGTAATGGCCAGCAGGAGAACCTCTGGCAGTGGTAACACGAAGAAGAATTGTTCTTTTTGCAGGAAGAGTTATCGAGACGTCGGACCCTTGGTCGAAGGACCAGGCGAAGTCTACATTTGCGGGGAGTGCATCGAGCTGTGTTCTTCGATGCTTGAACAAGAGCAACGCCGTCGAGGTCCGACCAAGAAGCTCTTCGGTGAGATTCCCACCCCACGGTCGATCGTTGAACACTTGGATCAGTATGTCATTGGCCAAACACAGACCAAGCGTGCGTTAGCGGTTGCCGTTCACAATCACTACAAACGGCTCAGCGCCGATTGGGATGGCGCAAACGTCGAGATCGAAAAATCAAACATCCTTCTTGTTGGACCCACCGGAAGTGGCAAGACGCTCATGGCCAGGACCTTGGCCAAGATGCTCAATGTTCCGTTTGCCATCGGAGATGCAACGACTCTGACGGAGGCTGGATATGTTGGAGAGGATGTCGAAAACCTTCTTTTGAAGCTTCTCCACGCAGCGGACTTCGATATCGATGCCGCACAGCGTGGCATCCTCTACATCGACGAGATCGATAAGATTGGCAAAACCAGCCAGAATGTTTCGATCACCCGAGATGTATCCGGAGAAGGTGTTCAGCAAGCTCTGCTCAAAATGCTCGAAGGAACCGTCGCCAATGTACCACCCCAAGGCGGACGAAAGCATCCCGAGCAGCAGTACATTCAAATGGATACGACCAACATCTTGTTTATCTGCGGCGGCACGTTTGTCGGGATCGACGAAATCATCTCGAAACGCCTTGGGAAAAAATCGCTCGGTTTTGGACCCGGGGCTACTGTCAAGGAAGAAAAGGATGTTGCAACACTGCTTGGACAAGTCCATTCGGATGATATCCTCGAATTCGGTATGATCCCTGAGCTCATCGGACGGCTCCCTGTCGTAACCGCTTTGGCACCTTTGGACGTCTCGGGGTTGATCAAGGTTTTAACCGAGCCCAAAAACGCCTTGGTCAAACAATACCAAGCTTTGTTCGGGATGGAGAATTGCCAGTTGCAGTTCTCCGAGAATGCCTTGATGGCGATCGCCAAGAAAGCGCATACCAAGAGCGTTGGAGCTCGGGGGCTTCGGAGTATCGTCGAAGAAATCATGATGGACATCATGTTCGACCTGCCCGAGCAAGAAGCGGGGACCCTCTACACGGTCGACCTGGATGAGCAAACCGGCAAAATCACCCCCGCGAAGTCTCTTGCGCAACGGAAAGAAAGCGCCTGATTGCTTCGAGCCAAACGAACTAATCATCCAGATTCCAACCGAAATTTCGGTCCCGGCTGATGTCAGCTCACAGCCGGGACTTTAGAATAAAGGCTTGTTCCTGGGAGTAGATCCGTTGGTCATGTCTTTTGCTGGCGCGATGTGGTAAACCGATGAGCAAAAAAATGACATCCGGAAAATTGTTCGATCCTGACTCGATCGAAAATGATCCGATACCACCGAAGGCTAAATGGTTAGATACCAACGGCACGGCTTCCAGTTTTCCGACCAACGCGATCGAGAGTCGCTTGCAAGCTTGGGTGAAGTCCGTTGAAAAAGATACTGAGGAGAAAGTCCAAGAGTATTTGGAGCAGAGCGACGCAGGCCAAAGCGGCGAATGAGCCGCAACTGCTCGATCGCTATCTTGGACTCGAATCTGAAATGTTCTGCAGGCATCCCAAGGATGCACAAAGGAACTCTCTGGCTGAGTACTCAGAGATCTTGCGCTCTGTGCAGACCCGGCTCCCCATCGCACCTAGTTCTAATGCACTTCGCTGGTTCCTCTCCAATGGATCGAGCATATCGCTCGAGATGGGAGGCTCAGCGGATCTTTCGAGGGCATTGATCGAGGTGGCTACCCCGGAGACACGCAGCCCCCGCCAAGTTGTTTGCTATCAGCTTGCCAATGAACGGATCCTGCAAGATGCATTGGCATCAAAACGGCCTGTGGATCAGTGGTCGTTGATTAAATCCAACAGCGATGCCTATGGTCACACCCTCGGGCAGCATGAATCGTACGATATGCGGATAGCCCAAGGCCCTTTGCTGGTAGCTTGGTGGATCGGGTTGCTGTTGCTGTTGATCCCGCTTTTGATTTACAGAGCCGTTGCTAGTTTGTGGCTAGGCACAATGCTCTTGCTGTCGATTTGCATTCGAACCATCCGAGGTGTTCGGAGGGATTCCGAAAATGCAACCCCACGCCTCGATGACTTACAAAGCCCTGATTGCCTTCTAGGGTTTCCGATGGCTCCTTGGCAGTGGCTCTTGGCTGCCGCTGGGTTGCGTCGATTGCATTCCCCGATCGTTTGGCTTTTTGGTTTGTTGCTAACGGCCGTTGCACTTCGTCCGCATCGCAAGAAGGCCTCGGCGTTTCTCGCATCGCGATGTCTGCTCGATGGGGCTGGGCATTTGGATAGCGATTCACGGTTCTGGGTTTCTGCTCGAGCAGCCGTTGTTGATCAGCAAATCGGATTTGGAAGCTACAATCAACACCGCCCCATATTCCGCTGCGATCCTCTCTTGAGAAAATTGCTCTCGGGCCCTTATTGGAACTTGAGCCAGTTCGCTTCTTTGTTCCATCCCGTTCAGCGAATCGAGATCGCAATCGGTGACTCCGGGCTTTGCCAGCAATCGCAATGGTTACGTATCGGAGCAACCGCATTGGTTTTGGACTGGGTCGAACAGACTCATGAACCGAATGTGATCGAGCTCAAGTCGGTTGCAGAAGCGACTTGTGAATTCGCCAGGGACTGGATGCTCGTACGCTCGGTTCCTGATCGTTTTGGTCAGGACTTTCGAGCAAGGGAGATATCGAGGGTTTATTTGAGGTCTTTAAAAAGTTGGCTTGAGAGGAAAGCGGATGTTCCAAGGGAGGCCTGGGAGATTATCGAGCTTTGGCAAATGACCCTCAATCAAATCGACATGATCCCGAAGAACCAAGGCCAACCTCCCATCTTGCTTGTCGGAAGACTCGATTGGATCAGTAAGCTTTGGTTGATACAGCAGATGGACAAGAGTACCGACTGGAGTATCAAGAAGAAGATCGACATACGCTACCACGAGTTGTCGGATCAAGGATACTACCAACAATTGGTAGATCAGCTTCAACTGCCACCGCTCATCAGTGACCGTGAGGTTCAGAGAGCCATGCGAGTACCTCCATCCGACTCGCCAGCATGGCGCCGTGGAAATCTCATTCGTGAGCTTGGTGATTCACAATGCAACTTGGTTGTAGGCTGGGAATCGGCTCAATATGATTTGGAAGGCCATCACTACATCGTCCAGTTTCCGAGATGATTGTGAGGTGGCTTCAACATCCGCCTTGGATCCAAAATACAACACTCAGATCCACCAACAAACTTTGGTAGGATAAATTTGGTAGGATACTTAGTCGAGGCCCTCGCTTCCGCAGTCTGTTTGTTTCCTCCCCAAAAGTGTTCTTGTCCTGCCATGCAAGCTGTTCTAGCACTCGACCAAGGAACCACGAGTTCTCGTGCGATCCTCTACAACCACAGCGGGGAAATCCTCGGGGTCGCTCAAAAAGAGTTTCAACAGATCTTCCCAAAGAGCGGATGGGTCGAGCACAACCCCATTGAGATCTGGGATTCGCAGTTGGCCGTCGCCAAGCAAGTGCTTCAAGAGTGCAAACTCCAAGCCTCCGATATCGCAGCCATCGGGATCACCAATCAACGCGAAACGACCATCCTTTGGGATCGACGAACCGGAGAGCCAATCTACAACGCGATCGTTTGGCAAGACCGTCGTACAGCGGACTATTGCGACGAGTTGAAACAATCAGGACAAGCTGTCTGGATCACCGAAAGAACCGGCTTGGTCGTCGACCCCTATTTTTCCGCTACAAAACTGCGTTGGATCTTGGATCATGTTTCCGAGGCGAGGGCCAAAGCCCAGCAAGGGCATCTGGCATTCGGAACCATCGACACTTGGCTCCTTTGGAATTTAACCCGAGGCAAGGAGCACAAAACCGATACGAGCAACGCCAGTCGCACGATGCTTATGAATCTATCGAACCTCGCTTGGGACTCGGAGTTGCTCAAGCAGTTCGATATCCCCGAATCGGTTCTACCTCGGATATGCCAATCTAGCGAAATATATGGCTTAAGCGATGCAAGGCTTTTCGGCGCTCCAATTGCCATCGCTGGGATCGCCGGTGATCAACAAGCTGCATTGTTTGGTCAAAACTGCAATCGCGTCGGCATGGCAAAGAACACTTACGGCACCGGATGCTTCATGCTCATGAATGTTGGATCCAAGCCCATAGCGTCCAAGCAAAAGCTTTTGGCAAGTGTTGGTTGGACGCGACCCAATCAGCAGTCCTATGTGCTTGAAGGGAGCGTTTTCATCGCGGGTGCTGCCGTTCAATGGCTCAGGGATGGTCTGGGTATTATCAAAACAGCGTCAGAGGTCGAAAGCTTGGCCAGCCAGGTCCCGGATAGCGATGGTGTCTACTTGGTTCCGGCCTTTGCAGGTTTGGGTGCTCCCCACTGGGACGCTTACGCGCGTGGTACGATCGTCGGGATAACGCGTGGTACGACGTCGGCTCATCTTGCCCGCGCTGCTCTCGAAGGGATCGCCTTTCAGGTTGCCGATGTGCTTACGGCGATGGAAAAGGACTCTTCGAGCAAGCTAACGGAGCTTCGGGTCGATGGGGGTGCCAGCGCCAACAACTTGCTCATGCAGTTCCAAGCCGACGTAATGCAATGTCCAGTGGTACGGCCCAAGATCATTGAAACAACGAGTTTAGGGGCAGCTTACCTTGCCGGATTGGCCACGGGCTTCTGGAAAAACGATTCGGAAATCGAAAGGATTTGGCAAGCCCAACGCCGCTTCGAACCGACGATGAAACCCCACGAGGCTGCTGCTCGTCGAGAGCGGTGGGCCGATGCTCTGGATCGCTCTCGCCAGTGGGTGGAAAAAACCTAGCAACGGCTCAGACCCATTCAAAAATCGATTTGGAAATTTCTATGCCTTTGGATCGACCGACGAGCATTCTGCGATTGAAATCACAGTACCTATGGGACTTTGTGGTCATCGGTGCTGGGGCCACAGGAGCAAGCATTGCGATGGATGCTGCGGCGAGAGGTTTTTCGGTCTTGCTGGTCGATCGCTACGACTTCGGAAAAGGAACCTCGAGTCGCTCGACCAAACTCGTGCATGGCGGAGTCCGATACTTAGCGCAAGGCAACATCAGTCTCGTGAGGGACGCGTTGCACGAGCGGAGCTTATTGCGTCAAAACGCTCCTCACACCGTCCATGAGATGTCGTTCCTGGTACCTTGCAAATCATGGCTGGAGAAAATTTGGTACAGCCTAGGGTTCGTCGTTTATGATTGGCTAGCTGGCAAGAGTGGATTCGCAAAGGCAAGGCGCCTCGATGCCAAGCAATGTGCCAGCGTTGTTCCAACGATCGCTCCGGAAATGGCTCGTCATGGTGTGTTGTATTCCGACGGCCAATTCGATGATGCACGGCTTTTATTGGATATTGTGCAGACGGCTGCCCAGCATGGTGCCGTAGTCTGCAACTACGTTCGTGCCGATGCACTGCTGAAAGACTCCACAGGCAAGATTACCGGTGTGCGATTGATTGATCTCGAGCAGCCAATTGATGGGTCAGGTACCGAATCGATCGACGTACAAGGGCGCTGTATCATCAATGCCACCGGGCCATTTTGCGATGAACTCCGGCTTGCAGACGATTCGAAGAACGCGCCGATGATTGCACCGAGCCAAGGGGTTCACATCGTACTGGATCGAAGCTTCTTGCCCGGCGATGCTGCGGTGATCGTACCTAAGACCAGCGACGGCCGAGTGATCTTCATGATCCCTTGGCTCGGCCATACCGTTGTTGGAACCACCGATACCCCGATCGCTAAATCCGTTATCGAACCAACCGCGACCCACGAAGAAATCGAATTCCTCCTAAAGACATCGGGCGACTATCTGTCCAAGAAACCTACGCGTGACGATATCTTGAGTGTTTTTGTTGGCGTAAGACCTTTGGTGAAAGCCAAATCGCAAGGTTCCAACACTTCGAAACTTTCGCGAGACCATACGATTCTCATCGATCGATCGGGGCTTGTGACAATCACCGGAGGGAAATGGACGACGGCTCGCAAGATGGCTGAGGATTGCGTCGATCGTGCGATTGAATCGGTTGGACTTGCCCATGCCAAGTGCGTTACGAAGAACCTGAAATTGCACGGACTCGAAACGAACGAGAAGGCAAACTTGGTAGCAGCCGATCCAGCCATGGGGCGAACGATTTTGGAAGGCTATCCGCTGAAGGTTGTCGATGTGGTGTGGGCGGTCAGACACCAGATGGCACGAACCGTTGAGGATGTTTTGGCACGCCGCGATCGCTTGCTGTTTCTGCGGGCAGGCAGAGCGATCGAAGCAGCACCCGCTGTTGCTGCAATTCTTGCAACAGAACTTGGTAACGATGACGCTTGGATCGACCGGCAGCTTACCCAATTTAGGGAACTTGCCGAATCCTATCTTCCACCAAGGGCCCCTCAGTGAGCCAACCGCGTCATACATTGGATACTGCTGGATCGACGACGGTATTGGTCGCCTGGATGTGGATTGCTTATTTTTTGAACTACTGCGATCGCCAAGCCGTCTTTGCCATGTTCAAAGTGCTCAAGACGGATCTGTCGATGAGCGATACCCAGTTGGGGCTTACGGGTGCCTATTTTCTCTGGGTTTATGGGATCGGTTGTCCGATTGCGGGTTATCTGGCAGATAGGTACCCCAAAGGCCATCTGATCATCGGTAGTCTGATCGTTTGGAGTTTGGTGACAATCGCGACGGGACTTTCGGTGTCGGCTGGAATGCTTCTTGCGATGCGCGCAGCGATGGGGATTTCCGAAGCCCTCTTTATGCCGGCGGCGATCTCGCTTACCACCAACCTTACCCGTCCAGAGTGGAGGTCTCGTGCCGTGGCGAGTTTGACCACCGCGCAGATAGCCGGTGTGATTGTCGGAGCCTCTTTCGGGGGATGGATGGCCCAACAAGGTTATTGGCGGGCGGCCTTTGTGCTTCTTGGCGTCCTCGGGCTACTCTATTCGGTCCCTTATGGTTGGTATCTCACGAAGCTTCCAAAAATCGATGCGATGTACTCCATCGCCGATGTTAGCCTGCATACTTCACGAGCAAGAAGTAGTGTTTTAAAAATCTTCGGTTCGTTGACGTTCTGTATCCTGTGCGTCGCGTTTCCGCTGTTTGTTTTTGGGCTATGGATGATCTACAGTTGGCTTGCTCGCTACCTCGAAGAGACTTTTCAGCTCAGCACAGCCCAAGCGGGCTGGGTATCGACGGTTTATTTACAAGGGGCCACGGTGGCTGGACTCTTCTTGGGTGGCTATTTCGCCGATTCGCTCGGTAAGTTTTTTCGCTCAGGACGATTGTCGATACTTCTTGCGAGTATGGCTTGTTGTGCACCTTTGCTACTTGGGATTGGGCAGGCGAGTGAAATCGGTACCCTAAAAATATTGTTGGTGGGGTACGGTTTTTGTAGTGGATGGATGATTGGTAATATCTTTCCAGCGGCTTTTGAGGTTGTGCGTACCGATGAGCGGGGTTTGGCTGTCGGTGTACTGAACCTCTTCGGGGCCTTGCTTTCGGGCTTTGCCCCGTTGTTGGTCGGTCGATGGAAAGAGTCATTGGGTTTTCCGGGGCTCATTCAATACGCTGCGGTCGCCTACGGATTTGCAAGCCTCCTTCTTTTGATTGCCGTTCTGTTCACTTTACCACGAGACATCGTTCATCATGGCGAAACGAATCCTGATTGCTGAATGCAAGCAAGAGGTATCGACGTTTAACCCCAACCTGAGCCGCTTGAGTGATTTCGGCATCCGGCGTGGCCAGGAACTGCTGGCGTATCATCGCACCGTACGGAACGAAATCGCGGGTGCTTTGAGCGTCTTTGATAACGATCCGGCGGTGGAGTTGATTCCAACCTACAGTGCATTCTTCATCACCTCCGGTGGGACACTTGCACAGAGAGATTGGGAGGAACTTGCCAAAGACTTCCTCGATGCGATCCGACAAGGGTATTCAAGAGGGGACATCGCAGGGATTTACTTTTGCATGCACGGAGCGATGTGCTCGGAGCAGGAATACGATCCAGAAGGCTACTTGCTTGAACAAACGCGGAAGATTGTTGGCGAAAAGATACCGATCGTCGTGTCGCTTGATCTTCATGGGATCCCGACGCGAAGAATGTTTCATCATGCCGATGCGATCGTAGCCTATCTGACTTATCCTCACGTCGATTTTTTCGAGACTGGAGCTAGGGCCGCTCGGTTGCTGATGAAAATCATTGATGAAGGAGTCAAACCAGTGACGGCTCGGGTTGCTATTCCGGCGTTGGTTCGTGGGGATGAGTTGATCACCGAGACAGGTTCGTTTGGTGAGTGTACAGGCGCTGCGAGCCTGCTGGAGAAGTCTCCAAGAGTTTTATCGGCTGGGGTTTTCATAGGCAATCCTTTCACCGATGTGCCCGAGTTGGGGTCCTATTGTTTTACAACGACCAACGACGATGAATTGTTGGCCGCAGATTTATCGACAAGTAACGCCAATCGGTTTTGGGGGTACCATGAAAAGATGCAGGTACCGTTGATTTCGTTAGGTCAAATGCAAAAACAGATTATGGAGGTGCGCAGCGGTACGGTCGCTCTAGTCGATGCGGCCGATGCGACAAGTTCTGGGGCTACCGGCGATAGCAATGCTGTGCTCAATGCTCTGATTCAATGCGGATATCAGGGGCGTACCCTAGTGCCGATTGTCGATCGGGAAGCAGTCGAGCAAGCGATTCAAGTCGGGGTCAGCGGTGAGGTTTCTGTGCGGATTGGAGGTAGCCTGGATCCAGGTCGTTTTCAACCGATCGAATTGACTTGTCGCGTAAGGCATTTGAGCGATGGCCTTTTTCGCAGCGAATCGTTCGGTGAATTATGGGATTCAGGTTTGACGGCTGTGATGCAGACGGGGCCGTTTACCTTGGTAGTCGCAAGTCGGGGAGTGAATCTTTACGATCGATCGTTTTTTTACGCCAACGGTCAAGACCCCAAGCGATTCGACGCAGTGGTTGTCAAATCGCCTCATTGTCAGCACCATATGTACGCTGCATGGTGTAGCCAAATGCTCATGATCGATGCACCTGGATCATCGAGTGCGAACGTGCGATCATTAGGGCACCAGCGTTGTCCTCGACCGATCTTTCCGCTCGATGATATCCGTGAGTTTGTCCCGAAAGTCGAGATTTATCGCCGACCCAGTTAGAAAGTAGCAGTGAGAGTTTAAAAGATGAAGATAACGAAGATAACGTGTGCGGGGCTTCGGGGAGCCACTCCCGAGGGTGGTTGGAGCAACGAATTGCGACCCGAGGATTGCGTTCACACTCTGGTTGCCGTGCATACCGATACGGGGCATATCGGGCTTGGGAGTGTCTTTACCAACGACCGATTGGTTCAAGCGGCATTGGATGTTCTCAAACCTTTGACCGATGGCGAATGCGCTTTGGAGCCTGAGCGAGTCAGTGAGAAACTCCATCAGCATATGTTCTGGCTTGGCCGAGGAGGCTCGATCACGCATGCAATCAGTGGGATCGATATCGCTCTGTGGGATTTGCTCGGCCAAGCCACCGGGCAATCGGTCGGTCGTCTTTTAGGTGGAAGATATCTCGAGCGTGTTCAACCTTATGCTTCGCTTTTGATGGAAGAGCCAAAGCGGATGCAAGAGAGTTTGCAGAAGGTCAAGGCGCAGGGGTTTCGGGCTTTCAAGATCGGATGGGGGCCATTTGGCCGTAAGGATGCCAAGACCGACGAGGCGATCGTAGCAGCTGCGCGGAATGCGATTGGCCCGGAATGTTCTTTGATGGTCGACGCTGGCGGTTCGGATGCTTACTGGTCGCGTGGTTATAAATGGGCGATTCAGACAGCCCACATGCTTAAGAACTATGACGTCCTGTGGTTCGAAGAGGCATTGAGTCCCGATGCGCTGGAGGATTTTATCAAGTTACGGGAACATTCTCCGGTTCCGATTTCGGGAGGGGAAGTCCTGACGCGACGGCAGAGTTTTTTGCCTTGGTTGTCCCAGCGTGCGTTCGATATCATCCAACCGGATGTAACGAAGGTGGGTGGTTTGAGCGAGGAGCGACGGATCGCTTGGATGGCTCAAGACTTTGGGGTCGAGTTTGTCCCGCATGGCTGGAACACAGCCGTGGGGCTCGCTGCGGATTTACAGTTAGCCTCAGCGATCCCCAACACGCGATTTGTCGAGTATTTAACAGGCTCGCCTTTCATCGATCAGATCGTCGAGGATCCATGGCGATTGGATGCAGAAGGCTATTTAGGAATATCCAATGCACCGGGACTGGGGATCCGACTCAATCTCGATGCGGTTGCCAAGTACTCGGGAAGTTTGGATTGGATTAAAGCCTAGGGGAGTTCGATGATCTGGCCATCGTTTCGGCCGGCCATGGCTCGATAGATTTGCATGTCAACGTTCGTCGCGATGGTGTGAGTCGAACCGTCCATGAGCAAGAACAAGCAGCCGCCCGAGTGGGGGCTCCAAAATCCACCAGGGCTGCCCGTCGGAGCATTCGGACCACCGCTTCGGACGTGAACCGTGGCCATGGTGATTGCTGGCCGTGCTGTTTGGCCTACCGTCTGTCCTCGACTCTGCGCGATCCTCTCGGAAAAAACCGTTTGGGCGTTGGGGATGACGCCAGCCCAACCATTGGGTGCAAACATGCTTGCACGCTCTCCTAGCCCGATGGTATTGGATGTTCCATCGGTGATGCTTGCGTGTTTGATAGGTTGGTTGCGATGAAACATTCCGTTGAAGGGAGTCTCTTCGTACAAAGCGGTGTAGCGCGGTGCATTGGCCGGGTTTCCACCACCTAGGCAGCCGATGTAGCTCGAGGGCGCAAGATCCTTAACGCCCAGGGAGTTAGGCCATACGGTCACTGGCTCATTCCAAGTGTCCGAGGGGCATTGGTAAGCTGGGACTTTGGTGCTCCGAGCAGATTGGTTCACTGGGGAAGTGATCGGGAGCTTGAAGTCAATCGACCCGTGAAGGGCGCTCAATTCCATATTGGGCAAGATCATTGCAAAGACGCTCCAGCCAGATCCATCTTCTGGTATCGGATCATTTCCCTGACCTGACCAATTCCCGGTAACGCGTGAGATGAAGCCTGGTGGAAACGTTCTATGGGAGCTTTCGTAATTATGCAATGCAAGCCCCATTTGTTTGAGGTTGTTCGTGCACTGGATGCGACGTGCCGCTTCGCGGGCCGCTTGAACTGCTGGCAGAAGAAGTCCGACGAGAATACCGATGATCGCGATGACGACCAAAAGTTCGACGAGCGTAAAGCCACGGTTTTTCATAGCCAAGATCCTTAGTCAGCGAAAACAGGTTTACAAAATGGAAACATTTTGGCTGGCTAGGGCTGGCTTCGTCTGAAAACCGGCAGTTGGCTTGCTCGTTACCATCTATTGTTACTGAGACTCAATCTCATTACAATGCTCCAATAGTCGTTCTCGCAAATTTTGTTGTGAAAAATCTTAGCCAGGGAGGAAGAGCGATCGTGTCCAACGCAGACGATGGAGCCCAAGGTAACTCACCGAAAAAGGTGGGTGATCCACTGGCTGTTGTTCCGGCGAGTGCGGCCAAGATGTTGCCAAAGATCATTCCGTTTCGGGATCTGTGTCGCTGTGGGGATGAGGTGTGGATCGAGCACGAAGGGCAACTTTATCGGCTGCGCTGTACCAAGCAGGGCAAGTTGCTTTTGACCAAATAGCTCATCGGTCCTATTGTAGCATTTAGCGAAACATTCTCTTTAGCTAACATCGCTTGGGAAGAGCGATTTGAGCAATTTCGTCGAGGGATCGTATTCTTTGGTGAAGGCTAGTTCAACTGCCGCCGTCAGGCTTTGCTTTGCCGATAGCTCTTGGACGATCCCAAGAGTCTGACCGTCGACAAACGCTCGCAGCGGTCGCTTGCCTCTTTTATCGAGACTCGTCAGAGTGATTTGGCTGGTTCCAGGTAAATTCATCGGCTTCCAAAATCGCGGCTGGAAGATGTTCGAGCCGGCCAAGATCAGCGAAGGCGAATCGAGAGGGACCGGGACTGCACCCATGGCGCGGGCGTAAGCCGACGAACCGGCGGCGGTGGCAACGAGCATGCCGTCGCCGACGACCTTTTCTAATTGCACTTCTCCATTGACTCGAACTTGTAGCCAGGCAGCTTGGCCTTCGGCTCTTTCGATCCAAGTATCCCCGTAGGCAAGGTGCATGGCTGTCTTGTCATCGGGGTAACGCACATCGACTCGAAGCAGGGGAAGCGACTGTGAGATCAGGTCGATCCCTTCGAGGTTTGCCGGAAGCGATGCATTCATCAGGAAACCTAGGTGGCCGGCATTCAAACCAACGAACGGTAGCCGTCGTCTCCAGTGCTCGCGGATCGCTTTGAGCATCGTTCCATCCCCACCGATAACGAGAATGAGGTTTGGATTGCTGGATTGGTACTTCTGGTAAGACTGAGCGATTTCAACTGCCCTCGGATTGCGTTCGTCGTGGATGATAAACAGCTCAGGTCGAAGGACTTTGAAAAAGGCGTCGCGTCCGGGGGTTCCTGGCACGAAGAGCCGATGCCGATGGATGTAGTCGGCGATATCACGGTCCAGGTGCGTGTCAATTTTCTTTCCGTGAAAAATCTCGCCGCGCAGGTCAGCCGGTGAAGGTGCCTTGGGAGTTTCGATGAGCAAATGCTTTGTCGGTAATTCTCGCGAGTGAGCTATCGGGCTATCGGCTAAGACGGCAAAACGAGCTTCTTGCCATAGCCGGTGTCCTTGTTCGTAGAGTTCGATTGCGGCGGGTTTTCCTGAGGAGCCTTTGGTCGCATCGGATTGCGGCACTACTAACCAGACTTCTCCTTGAGACTGGTATTTATAAGTCAGATCGATCAGCGGCGAGTTGGTTCCGTTGCTTATATCCTCGTAGTTGACTTCAACATTAGGAATATCTTTGAAGGCTAACGAGACCAAGGCAGCCCGGTGTCGAGGCAAGGCAACTTCGTGCTCTCCGCGATCGGCCCGAACACCTCGCGGGTGGATGATGACTTTGTCAAAGCCGTTATCGAGCAGTTTTTGAACCTGCATTTTTTGGTGCAGGGTAGGAGGCGAGAAGGAGTCAGAGAAAACGGCAATCCTCTTTTTCGGGACTTGTATCGAAATCGAATCTGCCGGTTTTTGATACACAGACTCTTTGCGGATATAGTCAGCGATCTCTACAGGAAGATACTTCCAGACTGTTGGATCTCCTTTTTCGAGCAACCCGCGAATAGTGGTTTGAGTCGCAGTGTTTTCGAGACTCGATTCGACTTGTGTCCAACGGTGCGGCGGATTGCGAAACCAGGCGTTGTCGCTAGCCGGTAGCGGTGGCTTGGAATCGATGATCAAAATCGGAATCGCATCCTCGATCCGCTCTGTGGTCGTCGATCGATGCATTTCATCGGCGACGGAACGCTCGAGGATCAAGCAGAATTCAATTCGGTCGCGAAAGGATATTTCCCCGAGGAGACGTTTAATCAGATGGTATCCGTCGCCGCTGTATTCGTTCTCATGTTCGTAAGTAAAGACATGCACATTCGCTAGTTTTTCGACTGCCAAACGGCACATGGCAACTCGATCCTTATTGCTCGCTCCGCCGATAGAGCTCGTGGGATGAAAGCTTGGCATCAACCAAACTTCATCGACGCAATCGAATTTCAATGCCGTTTCGATCATTGCAAGGTGATGGTTGTGAATGGGATCGAAATCGGCTCTCAGCAAACCCACTCGCTGTTTTCTGTTAAGCTTCTTGTAAACCTCAACACGCTTCTCGATTCGGTCGAGTGTTTCGGAAACCAGTTCGGTGGGTTCCCAACCACACTCGTTGCAAAGCTGTAAAGTGCTTGCAAGCAGGTCTCCGACCTCATGCCGCAATTGATCGAGGTCGCGGTGTTTAGCCACCGCATTGGCTTGTTTCTGAATATCTTTGGCTCGGTCTTCGAGGGTCGTTGGGCCAAATGCCGAGTGAAACAAGTGTTGGATGCGTTTGAGGATCGCTTGCATTTCTTAACTTATGGAATCAGAAGGTGGTTCGTTTCGTGCACATTCTAGCCTCTGAAGCACTTTACGTGTGAAATCATGGGAAGGAATCGCTAGGGTCGCTGGCTAAACCAACTCGAATTAGTCACAATGTAAACCACGCGGCACGTTTTCTCGTGCCTGCTCCATCTGATGAAAACAGAAATCGAAGGTGTGCGATGAAGATGTCCGGTTTTGTTGGTTGTATGGGTTTAGCTTGGGCGTTGATCGCAAACTTGGCACAGGGTGCAGAGCCATCGATGGTCGATGTTCTGAGGTCATGTCCAAAAACCGCGAATTCAATTGTTCAAGCGGATTTGGTTGCACTGCGAAAACTGACCCTTGGAACACCTCTCCACGAGGATCTGCCGGGCAACGTTCTACGAGTTCGAATCGCTTCGGAACTCGATTTGAAGGCTTTGCAACCCGAGTGGGAGATTGGGTACGCTGCTGTTGAGAAGATGGCAACCCCTGAGGCGTTAGCCCAACGAGAAGGTGGATACGTTGATTCTTTGCAAGGTCGTTCCATTGTCTGGACGCCTAACGAGATGTATCTGGTTCCCCTATCGGACAACATCGTCTCGATCGTTCGCCCAGCAGATCGCAAGTTTGCTGGCCAATGGCTCAAGAAAGATCGAAGCAATGTCATCAGTAGCTACTTGCAACAAGCTGCCGGAAAACTCAATGATCGCAACGCCGTGAGTATCGCAGTGGATCTTGAAGATGTCCTATCGGTTGGAATCATCTCAGACCGAATCAAACTCGCCAAATCTTTACAAGGAAAAAATCTTGAAGCGATCGCTAAATCGATCGCCTCGATGCAAGGCGTCACCATCTCCGTTGCGGGTGATTCGCTACAGGCGACTGTTTTGATCGACTTTATGAGCGCTCCCTCGGAACTTTCGGCGGTAGCCAAAGCGTTTTTTGGCGAAGTCCTTTCGGCGCGTGGAATCCAACTTGATCAGTACGAGCAGTGGAATGTTGCGAGTGCAAACGAGGGCAAGACGCTTCAGTTTACCGGTCCGATCGCTGCCGAGGCTCTGGACGATTTGCTTGGCATGTTCACCCTTCATCGGGCTAGTTCCGGTGTAGCGAAAGCGGACAAGCCGATTGAAGCTGCACCTTCGGCTCCAAACGGAGCCAGTCCAAGTGTTATCGCGGACAATACCAGAGAGTACTTCAAGAAGGTCGTCAACATCATTCATCGAGTCCGAGATTACTCGGCCAACAACACCGGCGAGAGAGCCCAGTGGAACAGCAACATGGCCAACCGAATCGATGGAATACCGACTCTAGATGTCGATCCCCAGATGGTCATGTATGGGGCGGAGGTCGCCAAGTCCTTGCGCAGCAATTCGATGTCGATGCAACTGGTCAATATCGCCCAGGGTGCAGCGGCAGTAGCCTCCGACGCGGGCACCGCTGGCTATTCAACGGCTACCGCAGGGGGCACAATCGCTGGAATGGGGTATGGTTACGGCAATTACGGCGGATACGGGGGCGGCTTTGTCGACCCAAACTCCCCCATGAAATACTATCAGTTGGGCCAAGCCCAAGGAAACACGTCTTTTAAGGAATTGATAGCTCGGTTAGAACAGTCCATCGCAGACATGCGCCGTACCATGACCGAGAAATACAAGATCCAGTTCTAAGCTATGCAGCCGATTCTCCAAGAACTCCAGTGGCGAGGCCTAATCCATCAATCCACCGAACCGAAGGAGCTATCTCAACAGCTCGAGAAACCAACGGTGGTCTATGCCGGGTTCGATCCTACTGCGGATTCCTTGCATGTCGGGTCGCTACTGCCCTTGATGATGCTGCGTCGGTTTCAGCAAGCTGGACACCGCCCGGTGGCTCTCGTGGGAGGAGCAACCGGCATGATCGGGGATCCGAGCGGAAAGACGGACGAAAGACAACTGCTTTCGAAAGAGACGCTACAAGCGAACGTTGACGGGATCCGAAGGCAACTCGGGCATTTTTTGGATTTCACAGGCCCCAATGCCGCCATACTCGTCAACAACTTTGATTGGATGCACGGTTTCTCGTTCCTGGATTTCCTGAGGGATGTTGGAAAGAATTTCCCGATCAATGTGATGCTTACCAAGGATTCTGTGAAAAGTCGCTTGGAGCGAACCGACAGCGGACTGAGCTACACGGAGTTTAGCTACATGCTCTTGCAAGCCTACGACTTTGTCTATCTTGCAAAACACCACGACTGCTTGCTTCAGATTGGAGGAAGCGATCAATGGGGGAATATCACCGCCGGAATCGATCTTGGGCGACGGATGCTCAGCCGAAGCCTCCATGGGCTTACTTGCCCACTGCTGACCACGAGCGATGGTAAGAAAATGGGTAAGACCGAAAAGGGGGCGGTTTGGCTCGCTGGCGAGCGAACGAGCCCTTTCGAGTTCTACCAGTACTTCATCAACGTCGCCGATGCGGATGTCCTTATGACACTCCGTTTTCTGTCGGATGTTTCTGAGCAGGAGTATCGAGATTTGGAAGTTCAGATCAAAGACAAACCTCAAGAACGTGCGGCACAGACTCGATTAGCCGAGTCGCTCACAAGGTTGGTTCACGGTCAGAGCAAACTCGACGCGGTTCAGCATGCAACCAAACTCTTGTTTGGAGCCGACATTACGCAACTGACCCAAGACCAACTCAATACGATTTTCGAGGATGTTCCCAGTCAGGAAATGCCACGCAGTCGACTTGCAGAAGGACTTGGAATCATCGATGCCCTTTGTACCGCAGGGCTGGCCAACAGCAAAAGCGAAGCTCGCCGTACGGTGACAGAAGGTGCTGCTTACCTGAATAATCAAAAGGTAACAGCCTTCGACCGAATTCTTACCGAATCGGATTTAGCAGGAAAATACTTGATCTTGCGAGCCGGCAAGAAGCGTTACGGACTCTTGAGATTCGTGTGACATGCGGATCGTCCACATCATTACCAGGATGATCGTCGGTGGTGCTCAAGAGAACACACGCTTTAACTGTTTGGATCTAGTGCGGGATTATGGCGACGACGTGACGCTTATCACAGGCCCTAGTCTCGGGGCCGAAGGCTCTCTTTTGGATAAATATCAGGACCCTGATCTGAAAACAATCCTTGTTCCCGAATTGATCCGATCTATCCGGCCATGGACGGATTTCCGAGCCGCAAGGATACTCCAAAAACATTTGACTCAATTGCGGCCCGATGTCGTACATACCCACAGTGCAAAAGCCGGAATCCTAGGCCGGAGTGTCGCTTGGAAATTGAAAATCCCTTGCGTCGTTCACACCGTGCATGGAGCCCCATTTCATCCCTATCAGGCTTGGCCAGTTCGCAAGCTCTATCAGATATGCGAGAGATGGGCTGCTCGACGCTGCCATCGGTTGATATCTGTCGCCGATGCGATGACCGATCTGCTCGTGGAGGCCAAGATTGCCGAGCGATCCAAATTTGTCACGATCTACAGTGGGATGGACATTGAGCCATTCCTGAATGCAGACCAAAACCGACTGCAGCTTCGAAAAGATTTGGGAATCCGGCCAGAGGACATCGTTGTCGGTAAAATTGCAAGGCTGTTTCATCTCAAGGGGCATCAATACCTGCTGGCATGCGCCCAGAGAGTTGTTCAAGCCGATCCACGCATTCGATTTCTGCTCGTTGGGGATGGTATCCTTCGAGAGTCTCTTGAAAAAGAAATCGCATCGATGGGATTGAAAAACCACTTTATCTTCACCGGCTTGGTTCCGCCACATGAAATCCCTGATCTGATCGGTGCGATGGATATGCTCATGCATGTTTCGCTGCGAGAAGGTCTTGCCAGAGCCTTGCCCCAAGCGCTGCTTGCTGGAAAGCCGGTAATCAGTTACGACATCGACGGAGCCAAAGAAGTTGTCATCGAGGATCAGACAGGGATTCTGTTGCCTCCAAAATCGACCCAGCCACTTGGAGATGCCATTTTGAAGTTGGCCAACGATGCCGATTTGCGGACCCGTCTAGGTCTCCAAGGTCGATTGCTGTGCCAAGAGAGATTCGGGCATCAACCGATGACCAAGCAAATCCGTAGGCTGTACCAGCAGATCCTTTCGGGGTAGTTTTTCGGCTACGGAGTGCCATTCTCCCCTCGTAGAAGTCGACACTTTTGTAGATAATTCCCAGGGTCGACTGTACACCGCTAACGGGCTTCTGAGCCCGAAATAACCGCCTTTTTTTGACGCTGAATTTAAAAAACCTTTCGCATACGCATGGCAATCACATACAAAGACAGCGGAGTTGACCTCGAAGTTTACGAAGAATCGATGCAACGCTTACCCAAGCTCATGCATCGAACGTTCACTCCCAGGGTGCTCAGGAACGACGGCGGATTCGCCGGTCTGTTTTCGCTTGATTTTTCACAGAAACTTTTCGCTCGAAACTATAAGCAGCCAATTTTAGTCTCTGGCACCGATGGAGTCGGAACGAAGCTCAAGGTTGCCATCGCCGCCAAAAAACACTCGACGATTGGGATCGATTTGGTAGCCATGTGTGTCAATGATGTGCTTTGCACAGGTGCCGAACCGCTGTTTTTCTTAGACTACGTGGCGATGGCCAAGGATGATCCGACACTCCTCGAACAACTCGTCCAAGGAATCTCGGATGGTTGCATCGATGCCGAATGTAGCTTGATCGGCGGTGAAACAGCGATCATGCCCGACCATTACAAACTAGGTGATTACGAACTGGCGGGCTTTTGCGTCGGGGTCGTTGACAAGCAAAACATTATTTCTGGAAAATCGATCCAGCCTGGCGATGTGATCCTAGGCGTGAATTCTTCGGGAATCCACAGCAATGGGTATAGCCTTGCACGCAAAGCGATCTTCGACGTTGGCAAGTACAAGCTCGACAGTTATGTCCCTGATCTTCAATCGACCGTTGCAGATGCTTTGCTTGAACCGACGCTCCTTTATAGTCGTTTAACGCGAAGTGTGCTTAGCCACTACAAGGTCAAGAACGTCGTGCATGGGCTGGCGCACATCACCGGAGGTGGACTGCTTGAAAACACCGAAAGGATCCTGCCTAATAACATCGATTTGGTCTTCGAGCGTGGTTCTTGGCCAATCCTACCTGTCTTCCAATGGATCCAAAAGCTAGGCTCCATCGCTGATTCGGAGATGGAACACGTCTTCAATATGGGAGTTGGCTTTGTGCTGATTGTACGACCCTACTTTGCAACCAGCATCCAAAATATGGTCAAGCAACTTGGGTATGAATGCTGGCCCATCGGCCAAGCATCCGAGGGGAATGGTAAGAGTCGGTTTTCCAAGTGAGTTTCCCGGAGATTGGAGTCGACACCCAATGAGCAGCGACCTTTTACCGATCGCGGTATTGATTTCCGGTGGTGGAACTACGCTCAAGAATCTTATCGATCGCAAATCCCAAAAAACCCTGCCTGTCGAATTCAAACTAGTGGTATCTTCGAATTCAAAAGCAAAGGGGCTTGAGTATGCCCAAGAGTCCTCGATTCCCACGCGGGTGATACGCAAGAAGGATTTTTTAGATGGCCAAGCGCACTCGAATGCGATGTTTGAAGCGATTCGTGATTCGGGGGCTAAGCTGGTTGTCATGGGCGGATATCTCGAACATTTGCTCATCCCCAAGGACTTTGAGAACCGGGTCATCAACATCCATCCGTCTCTGATCCCAGCATTTTGTGGTCAAGGGATGTTTGGTCTACATGTCCATCAAGCCGCATTGGATTTTGGTGTGAAGGTATCTGGTTGTACGGTACATTTTGTCGATAACCAATACGATCACGGACCGATCCTATTGCAACGAACTTGTGAAGTTCTCGATGGCGACACGCCAGAATCGCTCCAGCGCCGCGTGTTTGAACTCGAGCGCGAAGCCTTACCCGAAGCGATCGCAAAACTCGCTCGCAAGCTCTAGAGGGTGATTCGGCGATCGACGACCGCTTTGCGGATCGAAAGCCCCCCCTTTTCGGTCAAGAGAATCTTGGAAATCTGTCCAGGCAGCTTATTTTTTCAGTTTGCTGGGGTTCCAGGGGCCTAATTGATCTAGCTTGGATTAAAATCACACTGGTGTCGACCTTATCGGAATCCTCCACCGTTTTTCATGCCTGTTTCGAACACTTAGCACCATGCCTCCAGCACTTCTAGCCCTTTTCGGAACCTTGTTCGTTGTCGGCGCGATCATCGCCTTGGTTTTTTTGGCTGTCCTTTCAAGGTACTTTTGGCTGTGGATTCAGTCGATCATGACCGGTGCGAACGTTCGCCTGAGTGATCTCATCGGGATGATGTTCCGGCGGGTTGATGCTCGAACAATCGTACGCAGCAAGATCATGGCTGTGGCCGCGGGGATCGACGATCCCGATTTGACGACCAAGGCTCTCGAAGCGCACTATCTGTCGCGAGGTAATGTTCCCCAGGTGATCCGAGCGTTGATTGCGGCCCGCAAGAGCCGCCAAATCAACTTGTCGTTCCAGAAGGCTGCTGCGATCGATCTTGCAGGTCGTGATGTGCTCGACGCAGTTCAAACGAGCGTCTACCCTAAAGTGATCGATTGCCCTCCCCGAAATAGCGCTAATCCATTCCTCGACGCAATCGCTAAGGATGGGATTCAGCTCAAAGTCAAAGCACGCGTGACGGTACGGGCCAATCTAGCACAGCTTATCGGTGGTGCTACCGAAGAGACGATCATCGCACGCGTTGGACAAGGAATCGTATCTGCGATCGGGTCTGCGGAAAGCCACAAAGTGGTGCTGGAAAATCCCGATGTGATCTCCAAAGCGGTGCTTGCAAGTCGACTCGATGATCAGACGGCGTTTGAAATCGTGTCGATCGATATTGCCGATATCGATGTCGGCGAAAATATCGGAGCTAGACTCCAAGCGGATCGTGCGGAAGCCGACACTCGGGTCGCTCGGGCTCGGGCTGAGAGTCGTCGTGCTGAAGCCGTTGCGATGGAACAAGAGATGTTTGCAAAGATCGAGGAAAGCCGCGCGGCGGTCGTCGCCTCGGAGGCCAGCGTCCCGGTGGCTATCGCCGATGCGCTCAAGGGAGGCCAGATTAACGTGATGGATTACTACAAGCTCAAGAACATCACTGCAGACACCGAAATGCGTCAAAGCATCGCTGGTACAAGCACCACAGGGCCATCGAGCACCGGTCAAGTGCGACCTGCGAACTGATTTTATCACTAGGTTCCTCAATCGGATCGAAAAACCATGGCCGATGAACTCGACGAGTTTCTCAAGCAAGCGGCACAGCGACGCATGCAGCGGCAAGAGCAAAAGCAGCCTAAAAAACCTACTGCTCCAAGACATCCCGGTGCTCCAAAACCTCCCTCTGCGCCCTCTAAGGATCTGTCTCAATCAAGGCCTGCTGTGTTTGAAGATAACACGCCAGTTGCAGAGCGTTCTCTCGAGCCATCGATTTCAGGACGGCATGTCACGACTCAGATCGATCAAGCCGACGAAGGGATCGATGATTATGTTCGTTCGACCATAGGTAACGCTTCTAGTCTCGGGGAGCTTAAAAACAGAACGCAAAACAAAAAGCCTGGAACCAAGGCCAAGTCGGTAAACCAATCTGAAGAGCGTCCTACGATCCTGCAGCGGCCGAATGATATCGTCGGTTCCTCAGAAATGATCCGACAACTACGGGATCCTAAAACACTTCGCATGGCTATTCTAGCGCACGAGATATTGCGACGACCTTACCAGTGATCTCTCCTTGAACTTCAAATTCATGACCGATCCATCTGATTTGATTCAAAGCCCGGATTTCTCACGAGGGACCGACGGGCTTTTGCCAACGATCGCCCAAGATGCCAACTCCGGCAGTGTCCTCATGATGGCTTGGATGAATCAACAAGCTTTCGAGGAAACGCTGTCATCGGGGTTTGCAACCTACTACAGTCGATCTCGCAAGCGACTTTGGCGCAAAGGCGAAGAGAGTGGCCATCGCCAGAGAGTTGTCGAAGTCCGTATCGATTGCGATGCTGATTGCATTCTCCTGCTGGTCGATCAAGTCGGTGCTGCTTGCCACGAGGGTTACGCCAGTTGCTTTTTTCGAAAAGCCACGACGCAAGGTTTCGTTATCGATAAAGTTCGCTTGATCGATCCCGTTTCGGTGTACAGCCCGAAAGACGCTTCCAAGGCTACTGAGTAAAGCGAAGCCAGAAAGGCTCTTATGCCTGAATTGCCCGAAGTTGAAACGATGCGGCGAGGCTTGTTTCCGGCGATCGGGGGGCGGATCTGGAGGGTCGAGTTTCCCGAGAATCGCTACCGTCCAATTGCGATGAGTCCCAAAGCCGATCAGTGGGAGTCTCGAATCTGTGGCAAGAGCGTTGTGGGTATCGATCGAATCGCAAAGCGAGTCTTAGTTCGACTCAGCAATGAGGATCGAATCGTAATGCAACCAAAAATGGCTGGTTTAACCCTCATTGCCGACCCGCCATCAATCGAGCACGTCAGGCTAATCATCCACTTGGAAAACACCGCCTGCGACCGGATCATCTACTGGGATCGTCGAGGTTTGGGCACGGCCCATATCTGGTCAGCCCAGCAATGCGAGATCCATCTTGGGCCAGAGGTATTGGGCCCCGATGCGCTTGAAGTCACACCGGAGGACTTTCACCGTCGGTTCGCCAAACTCAACCGACCGGTCAAACCAGCTTTGCTAGATCAGCGTTTAGTCGCTGGGGTAGGCAATCTCTACGCCTCCGAGATACTTCATCGCGTAGGGATCGATCCAAGGACGCTTTGCTCAAGGATCAGCAAGTCCAAATGGCAATTCATCCACCAACTTATGCAAAGCGTTTTGCTAGAGGCGATTGAAAACGAAGGTTCGACGCTAAGCGATGGAACCTATCGCAATGCGATCAATGGCGAAGGTGGTTTTCAACACTTTCACTTGGTTTACGCAAGAGATGGCCAAACGTGTCGCACTTGCAACTCAGGAACGGTCCAAAGAATTGTCCAAGCACAGCGCAGTACGTTCTATTGCCCGAAGTGCCAACGTCGCAAATAGCACAAGCTTATTTCTTGTCATCTTCGGGCCAATCAATCGACTCCTCGAATGACCTTACCCGCTTGAGACCTAGTTTCCACATCGGACTTAGCAAGGCTTCTTCACGACGATAGTCAGCATCGTTGCGAGTCTTCTCAGGGCCTAGCAACTCTCGGTTCGTCCACCGCTTGGACTGTTTCCAGAACTGCAGAGTGCTTTGATTCGATAGCGCATAGATTCGAAAAGCATCAGAGTCCGACACGGAAAACTCTTTTGAATCGAGTAACACCTTGATTTGATCATCGCTGGGGATTTGCCCGTTGCTGAGCATAATCGCAACATGCTTGTTCGGTCGCTCGAGGAATGATCGGGCTTTGGTTTGCCAGCGTGGTTTTCCTAGAAGCTCACCGTTTGGGATGATCATCCAAGTTGCATCCATTAGGTCGCTGTCGGATGCTCTAGCATCTGCGTGTTTGTTCAGTAGAGCGAAGGCATAGTAGTAATCGTCACGATCGGTAGATCCCCAATAGAAATCGTGATCCCCGAGAGGTTCAACACACCAAACGAGGGATCGATCCGGTTCTGTGTGGAGTCCCATTTGAATCTTAGGTTCCAGATCGACTGTGGTTTTTGATGCCCATAGAGCGCTTTGCAACCAAAGCCTTCGGTTGTCTGCATAATTCAGGAACAAGCCGCCCATGGCATTTTGATCGCCGATGACAACGATTCGGCCAGCACCGAATTCCTTGGCGGCCACGACCGGCAAAGGCCCTGAGGGGTCAGATGGATCCTGGAAGAAATTACCCGTAAAGCCCATGTCCTTTCCTTCACCATACATCGGAATATGAGCTTCATCGCCCCAACTTGCCGGACTCGTCCAAGCTATCCCGTAGCGATCATCGACCGTCCCGCCGGTTTGGATCCCGATGTTTTTGATGTTGTTTAAGATCGGATGATTGCGGAACGATTCGACCAGGATCCAGCCAGCCCCTTGCGCTAAGGTCTGAGGGGGCATCTCGCAAGCCGTCTGGCTTGTTAGCTTGATATCGAGTCGGTCGCACAAGGCTTCGAGTGCATGATTGTGAAAATAGCAATTGGTATGATCGGTGATTAGGATCATACCACCTCCTCGTTGGACGAAATCGCTTATGGCTTCGATCTCAGATACTCGGAACGCTGGCCGATCGGCAGAGACCAAATTGAGCACGACAAGATTAATATTGCGTAGCGAAATTTCATCCCATGGCTTCAGTTGCACATCGACTTGGCAACCCATCGCAACAAGGGCTTGAGCAGCCCGCGATGGGCTCGATAGCAGATGGTATTGGTTGAACCCCGGTTGCGGAATCGATTCAATCCAAGTGTGCGAATGATAGGCATCGAAGCGTACTTGAAGGATCGGCGAGTCTTGGTACGCGTGGGTCGATCGACCACAGGCTGCCAAGATCACATAGCAAACGACTACCGGCAGGCTGCACAATCGCAATCGGATCATTTCGACGATTTACCGAGTGGATTGATGATGTAATGCGAATAGCAAGTTCTGCACAGAAAATACTGACGTCGTTGATACCACTCGTCACCAAAATCGGATGAGCAAACCTCGTCGGCCGAATCGATCAATCCTTCGAGTTTTTCTAGTTTTTCGTCAGTCGACTCGTACTCGGACTCCTCGATGTATCCTTCCGCCTCGATCTCGATGGTGACGGTATAGTGCAGGTCTTGAGGCGCGTTGATCGCACCCTGGCAACGGTCGCAACGAGGTTTTTCCACGCTTCTTCTCGAGTTAGGGTTGGTTACGGTTTTGCGATTCGGACTGGAGACTGGAAATCTCATTGCGGAGTGGACCAAGATCTTGAATCGGTTCGACTTCGGGATCTCTGTTTCCTAGCTGCTTTTGTTTGCATCGGAAAAATTCAGATAGGTAGTGCTGTAGCGCCGTGTATTCTGGAACTTTGTAGCGGTCACCTTTTTGAAGTATCGGGCGATATTCTTGCATTTGCCCAAATTGACGATCCCCGGCGACCTGGCATGGGAACCAGTGCCCCTTGCCTTGATCGTCCTCGAGGTAAAACTCCGGATAGCAGTGATTCGGGATCCAAACACATCGGGCAGGAATATTGCTTGCTCGGCATATCGCGATGAAGATCCCGGTCATCTCCTCGCAATCCCCACGTTTGTCCTTCATCGCCTCACGGGTGTTGCGGATCGGGCCGTTGGTGTATTGAATGTTCTCACGAACCCAGTCGTAGATCTTCTCGACGTGTTCCCAAGCTGTCTCGGGTTTGGAATCCTTGATCGATTTGGCAATCCGCTTGATATCCGAAGCCCCTGCATCGATCATGGGACTGTTTCCCATAAACCAATTGAGTTCCTTGGAAAGCTTTTTCGGAATCACATAGATCGATGTATCGCCTGGTGCGGTGATAAAGGACTTCTCGATCTCGACTTCAAAAATCAGATCCAACTCAGCGTTGGGTTGCATGGCGGGAATGCTCATGACCAACTGACGAGCGGTTGGAGGTGCGTTTGCGGGTAAATCGCGGTATTGCCATTGAGCATTCGGTGGAATGTCCGATCGCTTGACAATTACCTTCTGCTCAGGCCAGTCGATCGGAAAAGCGACCGTAGCCAGGAGATCGGAGCAAAAATTATCGTTGGATTTGAACTTCATCCCGAACTTCATATCGAGTTTGCGAGGCGCAAAGTAACCAACTCCCTTGCCGTCGTTTTTGGGTATCCCAGCGCTGGCGTCCTGAGAATCCTGCTCCATCCCCCAGACTCTGGTCTGACTTGCATGCATCGTGTAGCCAAGGAGCACCAGACTCGTTATTCCACGGCCTAGCAGAGCCCTTCGATCCAATTCACAACGGACAGGTTCTTTCATGATGGCACCTATTGGTTACTGAAGAATTTCCGGCGACAGAGTTTCTCAGAAATCAGTGTAATCGGAATTTTTTTCGGCTCTTTGCCGTTCTTGGCTTGCCCGAAAACCGGCCCGAGAACCTATTTCATCCCCTTTGGCCACACAAACCCTTAAGCTAGGGTAGAATCGCTAGCATTGCCTATTTGGAAAACTACTTGGAGTTATCGGAGCGATCGATGGATTGGAAATTCGGGAGACACTCGTTTAGATCTGTTTCTTTTCGTACATATGGGTGGTTTCTGTTCGCGTGCTTGATGCCTAGTTGTTGCGTATTTGCACAGCTCGACAAAGCCCCGGTAAATCCGTCGGTGCAGCTACCTTCGGGTGCCGAGCAGATCACCTCGGGCAAAGTCACAGCGACGATTTCCTTCCTTGCTAGCGACGAACTGGCGGGACGCGAAACCAATAGCAAGGAGTTCGAGATAGCGGCCGCCTATGTGGCCGCTCGGTTCCGGGGAGCTGGGCTCGAAGGAGGTGGTCCTGAGGGAAGTTTCTATCATGAGACGGTTGTTCGTCAGTCGCGGGTTCCCTCCGATGCGGTGTTGCTCCAAGGTGATAAGAAACCGATTGTACACTATGGTCTGCTGAGCACCGACGAGAACCCCTGCAAGGTTCAGGGCCGGGTGATGGATGTATCTTTCGATGCACTTGCTACTCCGGATGCTGATTTGAAGGGGCTTCAAGGGGTTCTTCGGGGTAAGTTCCAGACGCTGGCCAAGGGTTCGCGAGCCATTGGTCAATTGAACCGTCTTGCTCAAAGGTTGCAGGCTCAGGGAGTCGAAGCGCTGCTTGTTGAGTGCGAACCGGAGTCTGAGTGGGTCAAACTTGGAGAGCTTGCAAGGGCCAAAGCTAGGCTCGATCGAAGCGATCAAGTAGGTATACCGATTTTGCTTATACCTTCGGCGATTCGGATTGAAGGGGATGTCGAGTTGACCGCATCGGGGATGATCCGAGACGACAAAAAGATGCGTAACGTCATTGGGTTGCTTCGAGGCTCCGACGAAACGCTGCAAAAACAAGCGATCCTCTATAGTGCCCATCTTGATCATCTCGGATCGAACCCTGCATTAACTGATGATCAGGTCTACAACGGTGCCGATGACGACGCTTCAGGAGTCACAGCGGTCGTAACGCTTGCGGATGCGATTGGTGCGATGAAGGATCGGCCCAAACGCTCGGTGCTATTTATGGCTTTTTGGGGCGAGGAGTCAGGGCTACTTGGATCCAAGCAGTTTGTCGCCTCACCCTCATGGCAATTGGATCAGATCGTAGCCAACATCAACATCGAGATGATCGGTCGCCCCGAGGGTGGAGCCAGAGGAAAGATTTGGATGACCGGCTGGCGTGAATCCGATCTGGGAGTGCTCATGAGTCAAGCGGCCAAGCCATGGGGGATTGAAATCTTTGAACATCCCAAGTTCAGCTCGATGCTCTACCGATCTAGCGACAATTGGTCTTTTGTGGAACGAGGGGTGATTGCTCACAGTTTTTCAGCAGGCTCGCTCCATCCAGACTACCATCAAGTCGATGACGAATGGGATCGTTTGGAAATACCTCATATGACCCAAGTGATCCAAGGATTGTGGCTTGGCTCGCTCCCGCTCTTGGATGGCACGCAAACTCCCAGCAAGGCAACAAGTACTAAGAAGGAAAGCAAATGAGCAAGAAAAAAGTTCTTTTCATCGTCGGTGATTTTGTTGAGGACTATGAAATCATGGTGCCGTATCAAATGCTGCTGATGATCGGTCACGATTGCCACTGCATTTGCCCCGGTAAAAAACAGGGCGATTATGTGATGACAGCCATCCACGATTTCGAAGGTCACCAAACTTACAGCGAGAAACCAGGGCATCGCTTTGTGCTCAATGCCGATTTTGATGCGGTAGACCCCAAAAACTACGATGCATTGGTGCTTCCCGGTGGAAGGGCTCCAGAGTACCTGCGATTGAATCCTAAGGTGCTCTCGATCGTCCGGCACTTTTCAGAGGCCAACAAGCCGATTGCGGCGATCTGCCATGGACCGCAGATCCTATCGGCAGCCGGGGTGCTTAAGGGCAAAGAGTGCAGTTGTTACCCAGCAGTCGAGTACGAGGTTTCTTCTAGCGGTGGAGCCTACATCCCACCGAATGAAAGCTTTAGCAGTGCCCATGTGAGTGGAAATCTGGTAACCGCTGCGGCTTGGCCTGCACACCCAGCATGGATGCAGGCCTTTGTGAAATTGCTTGGCACCAAGATCGAGCTATGAAGCCTGTGATCTGAGCTTACTAGGATCTAGCTTACAGGGTTTTGTTGAAGCTGTACGAGCCAGGTTGTCGGACTTCGACCGCAGGTGCATTGCCCCATTCGATCTTGTCTGGCACCAAAGACATCTTGCTATCCTTAAGGTCATCCCAGCGGATGACCTCACCGGAGTAAGCCGCTTCGCGACCCATGATTGCCATGAGAGTGCTCTTGCACATGTAATCGCCGTTGTTGAGCGGTTTGCCTTCGCGGATCGATTTCATCAAGGCTACGTGTTCGAGGTAGTACATGCTTGGCTTTTCTCCCTTGTATTTCCAGGGGTTTTCGCCTGTGATCTCGTTGGCAAGCACCTTGGCCGTTCCCTTGGTGCCATAGACAAAGTCTTCGGTTTCGTTGAAGCAGTTAGGCATTTGCCGAGTTGCCGCATAAGTTCGCGTTCCATCGGCCCACTCGTAGACTACGTAAAAGTGGTCGTAGATATCGCCGTACTCCGATTCAGTGCGAACTTGGCGACCGCCCATGCCATAAGCCAAAACTGGGGGAACATCGTGGTGCAACCACATCGACTTGTCGAGCGAGTGGATGAATTGCTCGACGATATGATCACCGCTGAGCCATCGGTAGTAGAGCCAGTTCATGACTTGGTTGTGCATCGGGGTCCAGTAGTCCTTTGGCTCGCGAATCCAGAGGGTTCCGGCCAAGTAGTTCTCTTGAACCGAGATCAGTTCCCCGATCTTTCCGCTGTGGATTTGTTCCATGGTGGCTTTGACGCCTAGGTCGTATCGCCAGCAAAGACCCGAGACCAGTGAGAGTCCTTTGGCCTTGGCTGCTTCGCTTGCTGCCATCACTCTGCGGACGCCGACGGGATCGACGGCGATAGGCTTTTCACAGAAGATGTGTTTCCCGGCGGCGACGGCCGCCTCCATATGCATGGGGCGAAATCCGGGTGGCGTTGTTAGTAAAACCACATTGATGTCGGTTTGCAAAAGCTTATCGATCGCATCGAGTCCCGAGAAAGCTTGATCGTCTGGGACGGCGTATTGTTCCCCAAGGGTTCGCTTGAGGTTATTCCTAGCAGCCTGCAGCCGATCATCGGTGACTTCTGCAACAGCGGTCAATCGGCAGCCCGAATCGGCAGTCATCGCGTCTTTGGCTGCTCCGGTTCCCCGACCTCCGGCACCCACCAATCCGACTTTGATAATGTCGGAACCTTGTGCATGCACGGATCGGGTGAAAAAGCTGCTTGCAACTCCCGCTGCGGCACTGGCGGCGACAAAGGATCGACGACCCATTCGGCTTGGATCGGACTTTTCGGAAGTTGTTGAAGAGGTGGTGGACTCAGGGGATGATTTTGGCTGGGAACTCATGGGAGGAATCACTCGATAAGGGGTGACGAAAAAGGTGGGACAGCATATCCTTGGGGATATCCCGTTTTTATTTGGATCTCGGTTATAACTCAACAAACATGCCGTGCAACATAGCAATCGGCAAACTGCTGGGGAAATTCTCACAGATCCTGTACATTGCACACACAGCCACCTTGAAATCACAATAGTATCGATGGAATCGATGGATCAAGAGTCAGAATCGACCGAGCCTCTGCAACGGTCATTTCGCGACCCGATAGACGAATCTCGGTTTCGCACCGCGATGGCTACCAGGCTGCCTATCCAACTGGAGATCGGTTCGGGTAAGGGGCTGTTTTTGACCAATGCGGCTTGCGCGAACAGCAACCATTTTTTCATCGGTTTGGAGTTAGCTACCAAGTACGCTCGGGAGGCCCAGACCAAGATCGAGAGGCTCGAAATAAGCAATGCCGCGTTTATTGCAAGCGACGCGACGAGGGTGATTGCCACAGAAGTTCCCGATGAATCGGTCGTTGCCGTCCATGTCTATTTTCCTGATCCTTGGTGGAAGGCCAAACACAAAAAGCGTCGCGTCTTGTCCGACGAGACCATCGTCCACATCCAAAGAGTCCTCAAGCCAAATGGGGAGCTTCATTTCTGGACCGACGTGCTGGACTACTACGAGATTGCGGTGCCCCGTATCGTTGAACTTACCACCTTGGCAGGTCCGTTCTACGTCCCCGAACCGAGTTCTTCGCATTCGATGGATTACCGCACCCACTTCGAACGGCGCACGCGACTCAACGGGCTTCCTGTTTATCGGGCTCGTTTCGTGCGAACTTTATAATGGATCGGTACGAGTACTCCACCCCGACGATGGGGACAATTCTTAAATTGGTCGTCTATGCCGACGATCAAACGACCGCGCAGCGATGGATCGATGTTTGCCTCGAGGAAATCGAGCGACTCATGCCGATCCTGAGCAATTACTCCTCCGATAGTGAAATATCTAAGCTTAATAAGCAGTGGGGGACTTCAACGGTTGTTTCCGAGGACCTCTATCGGGTCCTTGCGCACTCGCATCGATGGTACGAGCTAACAGGCGGCGCGTTTGATATCACCAGTGGTGCTATTTTTGAGCTTTGGAAACAGGCTCGTAAGACTTTGAGCGTTCCGAGCCAGTCGCAACTCCGCGATGCGATGGATGCCTGCGGTTGGCAGTACGTGGAACTGTCGAAAAGCAAATCTGCGACGGATCCTCAAGATCGATATCAAGTGACAGTTCGGCGAAAAGGCTTGGTACTCGATGTTTCCGGGATCGCGACCGGATACATGATCGACTCTGCGATCGAGAGGATGACTCAAGCCGGTTGCAGTTCGTATTTAATCGATATCGGAGGGGATATCCGTTTGGGGGATCCACCCGAGGGTAAATCGGGTTGGACCGTTCAAATCGCAGGGCTTCGAAAAGATAGCCCACCGATGATGCAGTTGTCCCTTGCGAACTGTGCGCTTACCACATCCGGGGATCGCAACCAGTCGACAATCATCGACGGAGTGACTTATAGCCATCTGATAGATCCTCGAATAGCAAAGCCGCTTATGAACCACCAGAGCTCCACAGCGATATGCGGCAGGACGCTCGATGCCGATGCGGCGGCTACGGCCCTGAGTGTCCTCGGGCTACGTCAAAGCTCTGTCTTATTCGACCGCTTGGGGATCGATCAAGCGATTCTTATGGTTTGCGATTCGAGTCAAGTCGAGAAAAAGGACTCGCCTGCGAGCTTCTTGCGATTGCTACGCGGATAAGGACTCTAGAGTCGTTTTTTGTGCTCGGATGATGGAATTTGCTCTGCGGCGGTAGGGCTCTTATCAAGGACAATTGGACTTGCGTTGGATATGTCGAATTGAGTATGAGCCATTGGAAATCAAAATCGTGCGGGGGACTCACTAAGTTGTCAAACGTCGCGATCGTCGACTGAAATCCTCAGAATCAAAGGGTCTATCCATGACAGGGCTACGCAAATCCTCTCACCCATTGTTGTTCGCTTCGGCCCTGATGCTTGGGTTTTCCGGTTGCCAAGCCAATTCCATGATGACCATGCCGTGGAATCAACCCTCACGCGTTCCTCCTCCGAACGCTCCGAGCAATTTGCCCACTGCCCCTTACGCAAATCCAACCATTCCCGCCGGGATGCCCGCACCACCCGGATCCGGAGCCCCTAAATCGGTTTCTTCATACTCAACCAGTCCTATGACCGATGCGGTCGCGGCGGCTCAGAACGATCTGCGGCTGGCCACTGAAAACGCTAGGGCTGCGGTGGAGAAATCGGCAAACTCAGTCAATGACGGTGTATCCCAGGCCGGAGCAAGGCTCGATAGGATCGGAAGTGGGATTGTCCAAGCGACCGGGATCGTCGAGTCCTCACTGAAAGATCCGATTCCCCTGCCTCCGGCTTCGTCCGGTTCGCTGAGCGATGCCCCCCAGGAAGATCCCAACTCCCAATGGCGTAAACCGATTCCGAGGTAGTTTTCTCAGCAACCGTCGACAGTTTCTTGTGCAATGGTTAAAATCGAACATCGTAGACGGCCACTTGGTGAAATTGGCAGACACGCAAGACTTAGGATCTTGTGCCGCGAGGCGTCGGGGTTCAACTCCCCGAGTGGCCACTGCTAGGGTAATTCTTTGGAGTCGGCGAGCGACTTGAACATCGAACTGATCACAAGTCCAGCGAATCCCGGGGTCAAGTTCGCTGCAAGCCTGCGTGATGCCAAGGCTCGGCGTCGCGAGAACCGATTCCTTATCGATGGGGCTAAGAGTATCTCCATCGCAATTGCTGCCGGTATTGAGTGCACCGAGATCTTCCTGTCGCAGGAAGCCTTAGATCTGCCCGATGATCAAATCGGAAAGCTACTGAAGCTTTCTGAGGCTCTTGGGATACGCTGTAGAGGTTTGGCCGAAGCCCCCATGGAAAAGATCCAGTACGGTCAGCAGGATCAGCAAGCTATCGCTGTGGCAATCCCTTCAGATACTTCTTTGAAGACCCTTCTAAGCCGCACCAACATCACGAATAGCCCCACCTCCTACGAACTTTTTTTGGTCCTTGATCGTCTCGAAAAGCCGGGTAATCTTGGAGCCGCGATGCGGACGGCGGATGCCGCAGGTGCAACGGCGGTCCTTTTGAGTGATCCGACATGCGATCTTTGGAACCCCAATGCGATTCGTTCAAGCCTTGGATCGATATTTACCGTTCCAATCGCCTCGGGAGCTTGGTCTGAGATTTATTCATGGCTTTCCGAGAGATCCGTTCGATGCTTTGCTGCGCGTACTGATAGTAAGGAACCCTATTGGGGAATCCGTTATCCGAGCAAAACGGCAATTGTCATCGGTAGCGAAGCCCACGGGCTGGAGGATCGTTGGAAAAAACAAGAAATTCATCCCATCCACATACCTATGTTTGGCAAAATAGATTCCTTGAATGCATCGATATCGGGCTCTATTTTGCTTTTCGAGGTGATTCGCCAGCGTCCAACGCACTGACGCTGGCTAGTATTCTTGAGACTCCTCTCGGGGTCTGGTACCCTAATACGCCCGGAATTTACTTCGACGGTTCTTCAAACCCAAACAATGATCACACGCAAACCGATTTTTCCTAATGTCATCGAGTTGAATGTCCAAGCCGGCCACTTGATCGGTTGCAACCTGTATTTGGTCTTCGATCAAGACCAGTGGTTGCTGATCGATATCGGCTATGAAGACAATGTCGATGAGATTATCGACTTGATCCGGGACTTGGATTTCCCTCTTTCGAAGTGCAAAACGTTGCTTGCAACCCACGCGGATGTTGATCATTGTCAAGGGTTGGCCAAGGCCAAGCAGATATTGAAAACGACTGTCACAGCGCATCCAAAAGCTGCAGATCTTCTAGAGAGCGGTGATCGGTTGCAGACCTTCGCAGAAATCCATGCTCAAGGGATCAGTGAGCCGATGCCCAAAGTATCCGTCGAGCATCGGATCAACGATGGCGATAGGATTCGAGTGGGAGGAATGGATTTGATGGTTTGGTCAACCCCCGGTCATGCCGATAGCCAACTTGCATTCCAGTTCGGTGAATTGCTTTTTAGTGGAGACAACATTTATCGAGACGGAGGAGTAGGTGCAATCGACGCCCACCACGGGAGCGACATCCCATCATTTATTCGCTCTCTTGAAAGGATTCGAGATTCCTCCGTCGAGTGGTTGCTACCGAGCCATGGCCCTTATTTCCGCAAGGATCCCGAGATGATCAATCGGGTGATCGATCGACTTAAAGGGTACTTGCATCTCTCCGACTTTGGAACCTGTGCCATCGATTGGCCTTTGATGAAGCAATGGGAGCAGGAAATTGCCGAAGGCCGATACCCCTGAATCCAGATTGCCGGATTCAACTGCGGCGAAGAAAATTCAGGGAGCAAGCGATCCTCGCACAGAGTGGGAACGCCTGATATCGAGCCGCAGAGTTACCTTGATTGTTCTTTTCTGCGTTACTGGTGCTTTGGGGTTGCCGCTGCTTTGGCTCAGCTCCGCCTTTAGTACCAGCGAAAAAGTCTTTTGGACTTTGTGCAATCTTCTCTATACCCTGGCATTGATTGCCATTTGCATTGGAATCTGTATTTGGTCTTACTGGCGGATCGTTAACTCGATCTAAAGGCTTCGATTGGAAAGCGGGATCAGCGGCGCGAATTTCGTCAGGAATTCTATAAGAATCCTAAAGGACATGATGCTCAGCGCATCGATACGCGCCAAACGTGTCTCCAAGTTCCAATCTTCGGTCGGGTTCTTCACCATGTTTTCCCTGGGGTAATCTGTCTGCTGCCTGGCTAGATGTTGATGCTCTGAGGAATGCCATGTGGTAACAGCGTCTCGTAAACCGATCGAGATTGGTTCCGCTCGTGAATCACTCGGCCGATACTCTTGAGCTGCTTTTGGAACCGATCCAGCGGCTCTTTGACTCGAGGGTCTTTAAAGTGATGCTTCGAGTACTGGCCCAATTGCGTATAGTGCACAGTCCCCAGTAGATACCCTAGATTCATTTGAAGTTCGACCATGTCCATCGGAGGCAGCATCGAAAAGTAATCCCGATCGGTGAGCTGCTCATCGAGCGAACTAGGTGCGGGGCGATAACTCGCCAGCGGCATGTTTGGAGCGTAGCTCATTTGATCGTACTGAGGAAAGTTCACGGCAGCATGCTGAACACTGCATGTATAGATCACAAACGTAATAATCTGAGCGAGGCTCGATTTAGTAAGCTCGGCAGGGGAAGGCAACCCACGCACGCGTCCCCCATCCTTGGATGTCAATTCGATCAGCCATGCCTTTAGCTCAAAATCCGACTGTACGTCTTGATCGTTCCTATAATAGATATCAAGGTATCCCGAGACCCATCGGGAGATGGCCTCCCAGTATAGTTGCGAGTCGTCCCGATAAGCGTAGTTGGGCAGTCGCTCTGGATCTGCTACCCCTCGATCTGCAAACGACAGGGGCAGCATGCTCTTTTGAATACTCATCTCCTGCACCGTCTTGACGGCTAAACCACGGGATGTGGCGATACTACCTCCCATCAAGCGATCGACGGCACCGTTGTCCGCAATCAAATGCTTCCAAGCCATATCGTTGATCGCGAGGGTTCCTTCGAAATGCGGAACGAGCAACTGGGTTAGCGGGTGGCGCCAAGCCAGATTGCGGAGCGATGCCAAAACAAAAGGCTCCATGATCAAATGGGTCTTGCCCAAGTGCGTGCCGGCTTCGTGATAGTTTCCATCGGCAATATCGATGATCGTCTTGGCCATCAACCAAGCCATTCCATCGGCAGGGGTAAAAACGGGACTTGCCTTACCAGGGGTCTGCTCGCACTGGATCGCAATAGGTAACAGTGGCCCCCCACCGAGCGCCGATACAAACAGGGCCATCGGAGCATAGAGGTACTTTCTTCCATGTGGAAAAGAACCTTGCTCTGCTCCAACAAATGCTTCGTAGTCGAGCATGAACAATCGGCCCTCGTCGCCTGCCCGCTCGAGGCTGTCTGTACCGCACTTGGAAATCCAAGTTGAATGTTTCTCGGTATAGAGTGCGACTTTGGCTGAGTCGCCCTGAACCTCAGAGAGGTTCTTCGATACTAGGGCTTCGATGGCTCGCTGGAAGTGCTCCTGGCGCACTGGGAATTTCTCTGGAATTTGGGAGACCTGATGGATCATCACAGGATTTGAACCCATGAGTCGTTTAAGCCCAAATTCGATATCGCAACGATAATTTGCTGCGAATTTTGGTAGCGCGATACCACGAAAGATCGATTCGAAATCAGCCATCGAATCCGCATGCACCGACGGCCTGACCCCAAGTCCATCCATGTGCAGCGCTTCGTGTACGACCCGTCGAAGTATCACTCCAGCATCCTTAGCCTCTGCCAAGGCCTTAAACTTTTGATGGGCCGCTTCTCTATGGATTTCATCTTCTGCCACATGCATTTGATTCTTGAATAAATAACTTGCCCGGGCAGCAACCGTCTTGACCCATTCGAGCTTCGGCTCATCGCTCCAATGCAATTTATCAAGCATAGCTAAGTCTGATACATGGTCATAGTTGTATCGATACTTAGAGCGACTCATCAAACACTGTAACTTTCGGGCGAAAGCTACAATTCCATACTCCTGCTGCGGAAGAAATGCAGTCATGGCAAAGTGGGCTGTTGGCTGTGTGTGTGTGTAGGAAGCTTATTGAGATTTTGCAGGCTGGATTATATCAAGAAACTCGGCCCTTAGTCGAAATTGGTGGCGGAATCGTCTGGGGATGATCTTCGAGTCGGTCAGCTACATCACGCGAGAGCTCTTCGATGTCTCCAAAAATGCGATTGATCCGACCTTCGAAATAGTGCGAAGCGACAGCCGCAGGAATTGCAACCATTAAGCCCGCAAGGGTTGTGACCAACGCCTCGTAGATACCCACGGCCAGAAAATCCGCTCGATTTTGGCCTGCCGTCAATTTCGTGGTGTCGTGAAATGCTCGGATCAATCCCCAAACGGTTCCCAAAAGCCCCAATAGCGGCGCAATACCTGCTCCTAGATTCAACCAGCGAACGTTGGCATAAGCCCGATCGACTTCACGCTGAAGCGTCTCGCTCAGCGCCCCTTGAATCTCACTCCTGGGCCTGTTGGCTCGCGTTACTGCAGCCCGAACGACACGCTCCAAAGCGGATTCCCCCGGGCAAAGCTTGAGCGTCTCAACCGGATCAAGGACCCCTAGCTTGCATGCCCCACGCAACAGGTTGGCAATCCGTGCTGGCATAAGTCTTCCACGCCGCAACCCGATCCAACGGTCGAAGAGAAATGTGGCTACAACCAAACTCGTCAGCCCGATGGGGATCATAAAAACCCCTCCACGAACCATAAGGTCGAAAAAATCGATCCCTATCTGCTTTGCTCCTGCAGTTTGCCCAAGAACTAATGCGATCTGCATCCTGTTTGATCTTTCAATTCACCTTCGATATCGCCTTCGGTTTCCACTTGGATCGATTGTAACCGTTTTACCTTCTGAGGAAAACTTTTTATGCAAACCGATCCTCTGCATCGCTAGCAATCCAATCCATCTTGGTAAATCGAGACCTAGACTCCACTCGCCTAGTTATGGAAAACCCAACGTAATTGTGATATCTTACCAAGTATGAACCAGCCACTTTCCGGTATTTTCACCCCAAACATCACCCCCTTGGATGCTCGCGGTCGACTCGACGAGGATAAGCTCAGGGCCTACGTCGATTGGTTGATCGAGCGAGGCGTTCACGGACTTTATCCCAACGGGAGCACCGGTGAATTCGTTCGCTTTACCCCCGAGGAACGACGCCGTGTGATCGAAGTGGTCGTCGACCAAACACGCGGTCGCGTTCCAATTCTTGCCGGTGCTGCAGAGGCAAACGTCGCCGAAACAATTCGCGCCTGTGACCTATACGGTAGCCTCGGTTGTCGAGCAGTAGCGATCGTCGCTCCCTTTTACTACCGCCTAGCTCCCGATGGGGTCTTTGCTTACTTCAAAGAGATCGCCGACCAAGTCTCGATCGACGTGACCCTATACAACATCCCAGCCTTCGCGTCTCCTATCGATGTGGCCACCGTCAAAAGACTCGCACAGGAATGTCCAAGAGTTGTCGGCATCAAGGACAGCTCGGGCGACATCCCTCACATGATGCGGATGATTTCCGAAGTACGACCGATCCGAAAAGATTTCTTCTTCCTTACCGGTTGGGATGCTTCATTGGTCCCCATGCTCATGGTCGGATGCGACGGTGGAACAAATGCCACCAGCGGTGTCGTGCCCGAATTGACTCGAGCCATCTATGAAGCTTGCAAAGCCGGTCAGTGGGAACGCGCCATGCAGTTGCAATACCGACTCTTGCCTCTGTTTGATGCGATGATCGCAACCTTGGAGTTCCCGGAAGGTTTCCGAAGAGGGGCCAGAATCCGTGGCTGGGATTTAGGGCAATCGCGTCAACCCCTTTCGCCTCAACAATCCAGTGCCGCTGAGGCGACGCAGAGAAAGTTGCAGGAGATGCTCGCCGGCTTCGACTTTGTTCAATCTCGACCATCACCCAACCGCGAAATTGCTCCGGGGGCCAGTGACGAGGTGATCAATCGAATCGTGCATGAAGTTCTTTCGCAACTCAAAACGCTTTAGAATCCGCAAGGGACCGACGCATTGAGCAAATCCAAGGATGGTCAGATGTCAGTGGATGTCGGCTGGGAACAAAGTGTTCAGCAGTCGCTCGGTCGCAATGCCGGTGCGCTAGCTCTGTTAACCGTCCTGTCGCTCGTGACGATCCCTGTTGGGATCATCTATCAACGCTCGGCACCCACAGCAAGCGAATCGTCCGACCGACAACTCGTCGAAAACTGGACCGTCGATTTGAATCAAGCGACCCTACAGGAGCTTCAACTGATACCCGGCTTGGGCCCCAAACTTGCCAGTGCGATCCTCCAGCGGCGAGATCAATTGGGCGGTTTCCAAAGCCTTGATCAACTGTCCGAGGTTCCCGGAATCAAAGAGCAAAGGCTCAGAATTCTCGGACGTTATCTCAAGTTGTCGAATTCTGCCAACAAGTCCCCAACGAACGTCTTGAGCGAATGATCAACATCCCTTTCGAGATCGATAGCCAATACACACCTGCTGGGGATCAGCCTCAAGCGATCAGGGCTCTAACGCAGGGATTGCGTCGAGGCGTTCCGCATCAGGTCCTCATGGGGGTAACCGGTTCCGGCAAAACCTTCACCATGGCCAATGTCATCGAACAGGTGCAACGTCCGACGTTGATCCTAAGTCACAACAAGACCTTGGCGGCTCAGTTGTACTCAGAGTTCCGCGAGTTTTTCCCACGCAATGCCGTTCACTATTTCATCAGTTACTACGATTACTACCAACCCGAGGCTTATATCCCTCAGAAGGATTTGTACATCGAAAAGGATTCCTCGATCAACGAGGAAATCGAACGCTTGCGATTGGCCGCCACAAGTGCCTTGATCACGCGTCGCGATTGCATCATCGTGGCAAGCGTTTCTTGTATTTTCGGATTGGGATCCCCCGAGATGTACAGCAAGATGGTCGTTCCGATCCATGTCGGAGATCTGTTGATTCGAGAAGAGTTATTGCTCAAGCTCGTCAACACTCAGTATTCCCGCAACGAGATAAACTTTGAGAGGGGCAAGTTTCGGATTCGCGGCGATACCATCGAGATATGGCCACCCTACGAAGACTTTGCGATCCGTCTAGAGTTTTGGGGCAACGAAGTCGAGAAGATCACCTTCATTCAGCCAGAAACGGGTGAAGCTCTTTCGCGAGAGACCGCGGTGATGATCTATCCGGCCAAGCATTTCGTCACCGACGATGAACGGATCTACAATGCGATCGATGTGATCCGCAAGGAGTTGGCACAGCAGCTAGCGAAATTTCAGAAGGAAGGAAAAATCCTCGAAGCCCAGAGACTCGAATCTCGGACCAAGTACGATTTGGAGATGCTCTCGGTGGCTGGCCATTGTCCGGGAATCGAGAATTACTCCAGGCCTCTTTCGGGTAAACCGCCGGGAGCCACCCCCGATACGTTGCACGATTTTTTTCCGAAGGATTTTTTTGTCATCGTCGATGAGTCGCACGTGACGATCCCGCAGATAAGGGCGATGTATTTTGGCGATCAAAATCGAAAAAAGACCCTAGTCGATCACGGCTTCCGCTTGCCCTGCGCGATGGACAATAGACCACTGAAATTCGAAGAATGGGAACAGAAGGTCAACCAGGTCGTGTTTGTTTCCGCGACACCGGGTGACTATGAACTGGAAAAGACCGGAGGGGAGGTAGTCGAACAAGTCATCCGCCCGACGGGGCTCTTGGATCCGGTCGTCGAGGTGGTTTCAGCCCAAGGGCAGATCAATCATTTACTCGCCCAGATCAAAGAGCGCGTTGCGATGGGCGATCGCGTTTTGGTAACGGCGCTGACCAAGCGATTGGCTGAGGATTTGTCGAATTTCTTTTGCGATCAAGACGTCAAGTGTCGGTGGTTGCACAGTGAACTCGACGCCTTCGAGCGAGTGGAATTGCTGAGGGACTTGCGCGAGGGTCATTGCGATGTGATCGTCGGAGTCAACTTGCTTCGCGAAGGCCTCGATTTGCCCGAGGTATCTTTGGTTGCAATCCTCGATGCAGACAAAGAAGGGTTTTTGCGAAGCGAAACTTCGCTGATTCAGACCATCGGTCGCGCGGCTAGGAATGTCAATTCCAAAGTGATTTTGTATGCGGATCGCATTACCCAGGCCATGCAGATTGCCATCGAAGAGACCAGTCGTCGCAGGAAAAAGCAGGAAGCTTATAATTTGGCCAACAACATCACACCAGCAACGGTCCGCAAGCAGGTTACGGCGAGCATTCAGGAGCATGCAAAATTTCGCAAGAAAGCTCGCGATATGATGATCCAAAGCGCACCGCCGAAGATCGTCACGCAAGAGTACCTCAAGGAGCTCGAACAAGAGATGATGGCCGCGGCCGAGGAGATGGAGTTCGAGCGTGCTGCAGCTATCAGGGACAAGATCCAACGAAACAGAAATCGCATTGGCCAAAGCGTCGAGAGCCCGGAAGATGACCAGAAGCACTCAGAGAAGTCCAAGTCTGGGGGTGGCTTTAAGCAGCGGCGACAGCGGGGAGGCAACCGTGGATCAAAGAACGTCAACAAAGACCGCGACAGCGATAAAGATCGCGATTAGTTAAATACATCGAACGCAAAGACCGTATCACGGACTAACCACCCTCGTAACCCAAGCCCGTGAGGGAGGCAGCGACAGTACACGGCCGATGGCTTCGTGTCACGATCACTCGAGTGCTTCCTCGTTTACACTTCGAGTTACTGGGCCTGCGGCCCTTGGCTAGTAGCCCGAACCGTGAGGGAGGGAGCGACAGTACACGGCCGATGGCTTCGCATGACGATCACTCGAGTGCTTCCTCGTTTACACTTCGGGTTACTGGGCCTGCGGCCCATTGGCTAGTAACTCGAACCGTGAGGGAGGCAGCGACAGTACACGGCCGATGGCTTCGCATGACGATCACTCGAGCGCTTCCTCGTTGACACGTCGGGTTACTAGGCCTGCGGCCCGGTGGCCACTTGGATTAGCACCCTAGTAAGCGCCGAACCGATCCTGATTGCTTCAGGCGTGTCGAGTACGAGTACCGAGAAGCTAAACTAGTACACAAACTGAGTTCGCACTTGAAGATGATCGGTCTCTCCGATGGTGCCGAAGCGATCGAGCCAAGTATGCCCCCAACCTATACCAAACTTGGCGCGACGGGTCGCCCACCAATTGGTACCAAAGTAAGTCTTGTAAAACTCACCACCGTGAATCTCTTCGTCCTCTAAGTCGACGTTGGAGAAGCGTCCCACCAGTTCGACGGCTCCAAAACGATGTTTGGGAATGATGCGTCGGGCATAGCCGACGGTCCTGTCATAAGGCCTAGACTCACCAGTCAAAACCCAGCTGGTAAGGATGTAGCATCCATAAAAATTGGGATTGCCCGAGACATCAGAGCTAATCCAGCTCGGAGTGTACTCTGCCAAGGCCGAGAAGGGACCTCGGTTCCAAAGAAGTTCCAAACCGAAATTCCAAGCGTAGCTAGCAGGGATTCTATCCGTGTCAACATAGTTGCTCGTGACGTTCGATTCGGGTCGACCTCTCATGCGGATGGCACCATCGGCCGAAGTGTTGTATCGTCCAGCTAGACCTACATGGAAATAATCCCGATCTTCGTTCAAATCCCACAGCAATCCCGTTGTACGAAACGTGACATCCGTACCGTTGTTGACCGAGCTAGGAGAGATTCCCCAGTCTTGATCGTACACACCAATGGCTGCTGTTGCTCGATGGTCTTGTCCAAGCACTCGATTGAGTCGGATACCGTTGTTTCGAGAAACGAAAAATGGGCTCAGCACACGTTCTTGCGCTGGCAGGTTCGCTGCATCTCCCACCATTTCATAGGCGAAGGTTTCTTTCAGCTTACCGACCGACACGGTCGTTTCTGGTCCGCCGATGGGTGCAGTTACCGCAAGGTCGGTTAGGTTCCATAGTTGTTCAGGATCTGTATCGAATCCTTTGTACTCGGCGGCCACCAGGTAGCCCATTTTATAAGCTCCTCCGACCTTTCCGCGGGCCATGAACCGAATTGCGCGGTCATCGAACTGATCGACCTGTTTGCCAACTTGGCTCAGGCTCGCAGCGTCTTGGCCGAATGCATTGTAGTCCCCGATCAGGACCAAGCCTGGGGTTAAAGAGAACCAATGCCGGTCGACCTTGAGTTGCTGGGAGATTTGCGGAGGAACATCAGGAATCAAGTATTGAGGCGCGGGCTGATCGGAAACGGGGGCCGTGAACTGGCCCCGGGGTGGTGCCGGATCGGATTCAATCGATTGCGCAAGAGAGCAATTGGTTGTAAGACTCGCTGAGAATGCGATTGCAAATGTACCTGCCAGTTGCTTGAGCTGGTTTCGAATCATTGAAATGCCGATGCGATTTTCCCGGACTAAGATCAAATCCACTCCCTTGGGTATTATCACCTCAATCGGAACATCTTATCGGCAAGATGAACGAAACCGTTATCCGCCGTTCAACCCTGACATCGGGAAAAGTCCACCCAATCTGCCGGATTGGGGAGCATTGTGGCCCATGGGATGACATCGGTGGTGTTGATCACACCGCCGAGCGCTGCGACATAGGACCACGCGAGTTCCGGAATCTGCCAAGGTCGTGTGACCAAACTCACCACGGATCGCTCAGCAGAATTACCTGCTGGTGACCGAGGATGATTTTGCTGGGGCGGCAGGCGCGAAGAAGATGATGGTGGAGGGGTAAGTCCATTGGTGGTGTGAGGAGGGTGGCCGGAAACGGGCGTTCGTACCCGATTTCGAAGATGGAATACTGCAGCCTCCATCTCTGGGAATGCACCTGATCAGCAATCAAGTACCTGTAATCCACCAATCATCACCAGTTCCCTTGGCATCAGACCGACCAACGATCAATTGACAAGAACTCAAATGAAGTCCCATTGACTGATCGAGGTGAAATCGCCATACAGGCAAATCGTTGAACGAGAGTCGCTCAAAAAAGATGTAGCGTACACTACACCATCCAGCCTCTCGCTCGCGATTGTCCTAAGTGTAGATGCGGCATTCATTCAATAACCCTTCGAATTCTGCTAAACCTATCCGATATTCTGCGGTCCTATCTTGATCGATTCGCTACTGTCTGTTCCGCGTTGGATCATCTCCAAAGCAACAGGATACCAGTATGATTCAATCCAATCATCTCCGATCGGTGCAATTCGATCAACAGTCCATCCGGCGTCACGCATCGAAAACATCATTGAGTCAGCGGCCTGGGCGTTTGTTGAATGTATTAGTGCAGGACATTTGGCCAGCCGTGTAATCAAGAATGCAGAAGCGTCGCGGCCATCACCGGGATCTGGATCATCCGGTGAGTCCGTGAATAAGTCGTGGTCGAGACAGATCAAGTCAGGTGTGTCGTTCAGCGACCGGTATTCATTTTTGAAGTCATGTGCAGTTCTCGCGATCTTCAGGACTGCGTCTGGATGATGTCGGGCAACAATCTCTCTGAATCTAAGAATACGATCGTGGTCATCTTCGAGCATCAGAAGCAGTTTCATCGTAGTGCCAGTTGTGATGCTTGATGATCGGATAACGCTGGCGATCACGCAGTCCGAGCAGTTGACTCAACACAAGTCAAAACGGCTGATCGAGGGCTTGGCGTGCATCGCTTGGTTAACGTCTTTATATACAGGTCGGCCTAAGCCCTGTAGCCCCCACCAATGAAGGCTATACCGCAAGGTGGCATTGTCCCGAATTGCAATGATATCCAGCACTTGCGAGCCGATAAATCAATGGTTGGAGTGATAGGCACCGCAACCTGGCTTCAGGAAATCTCACGAATTGTTCGAATCCGACAGCCTCCGCCGGTCTGGATCGTGGGCAGACTGGCACATTCAAAACCCCAGTGTTTTGGCGACTCGCGCGACGTGAAAAACGACTCGATTTGGGCAGCGCGACGCGAAATGCAAGCGCCGCACGACGCCATGCACCGAGTTGCATGGGCGCTACAGACGGCCAAAGGAACTGGCCCAATATGCGAAAAACCCTGGGAAAACTAGGGTTTTTGAGCGGAGAGGACAGGAAGGCGAACTTTTGGCTGTTTTCCCTGTGCTTTGGAGTAGTTCGAAAGGTACCCAAGCAGATGATTCGAATTGTAAGATAGATTCCAGTCGGGGCAAAAACTAACTGCGACTTGACTCCTGCAATAACCGATGAGACTATTGGAGAAGTGCTTTAGCCACAACCATGAAAAAACGAGTTTCGAAACGATGTCCAAAACGATCCATGCAGTCTTCGAAAACGGGATTTTCCGGCCCGTGGACCCCGTCGACCTACCAGACAGGGTCGAAGTTGAATTTGAGCCGAGGGTTTTGGAGAAGAACGATCGTTGGCCGGATTGTTATTTTGAAACCACTGCCGGGGTGTTTGCGAAAGAACCTATCGATCGACCAGACCAAGGTGTATTACCGAATCGAGAAAAATGGTGACGCAATATTTGCTCGATACAAACGCTTGGATCCACTATTTGAAGGATCCTGCATCGAGCATTCGAGCTAGACTTGCCACGATCTCTCCGAGGCAAGTCGTAACCTGTTCGGTGGTTTTGTCGGAGTTGCTTCACGGTGCAGAGAAATACGGAAATCGAATCCAGCGTGTTGATATTATCAATTCTCTGCTCGCTCCATTTTCTTGTTTGCCGTTTGACGAGGTCGACGCCAATGTTTACGCGTCCATTCGACACGATCTGGAGTTAAAAGGTCAAGTGATCGGACTTATGATCTTCAGATCGCCGCGATCTGTCTTCGACATGGCTTCGTGCTTGTAACAAACAATGACTCGGAATTCTCAAGAGTCTCCGGTTTGATGGTCGAGGATTGGTCTTAAGTCGAAAATCTAGCACCACGAAGGCCGTGGGATTCGCAGTTGTCCGATCTTTCCTGAGCTGCGACCGATCCTCGACGAAGCCTTCGAGATCTTTGGGGACAAGAGCGACTATGTGGTCGCGGCTCCCCAGTACCGAGCCGCAGCCAACACGGCGATGGGTTGGAAGAACGCCAACCTACGGAGCGAGATGACGCGACTCCTTCGCCGCGCCGGTGTCTCGGGTTGGCCACGATTGTTTCATTCGATGCGGGCCAGCCAGCAGACAGAACTCCAACGCGAGTTCCCGCTGCACGTGGTCTGCAGTTGGTTAGGTAACTCGCCACGGATCGCTCAGCAAAGCTATCTGCTGGTCACGGAGGATGATTTTGCCCGGGCGGCAGGGGCGAAGGTGATGGTTTCGATAGAACCTTGATCGCTAGCGATGACGCAGAACGACTTCGCCTGAAACTTCGGTTTGCGCTCTGCGTTCAAGTACTACAATGGATCATTCCACTAACCCCCTGGACGTGGCAAGGGTGAGGGTCTGAATCTCGGGAGATGTTCTCTTGACGCAGGGACGCAAAAAGCCTGTTCCGAATCGAATTCAATCACGGGAGGCGAGGATGCGAAAATAACTTCTGGCGATGGTTTGCGTCTGCGTTGCTGCGGTGGGTGGATGCCAGTCGGTGCGTCGGATCACTTCAGGTACGGCCAAATTCGTGGGCGTTGGTTTGTGGAATGGCATCTTTGATGACGACATTTCCTACCAATACGATTCGAGGCAAAAGAGATGGAATGTCGTTGACGAAGTTGAGCAATCGTCCGATATTCCGTGGTCGGAATCCATGGAATACCACGGAGGGCCATAACTCGAGCTGTGGCCGGCCCTCGATGAGCCGGCCCGTGGCGAAACAACCCGTATGGCTCGTGGCTCGAGCCCTGGCCGGGAACGAGGTTGGCCCCAGGACGGGAGGGAGGCCATTGGGCATTGGTTAATGGGGTTCAAGTCCCCAGGAGATCACCACAGATAGTTCGAATCCTACCCCCTCCACCGGCGTGGATCGTGGCCAGACTGGGCCATGCAAAACCTCAGTGTTTTGGCGACTCGCGCGACTCGAAAAACGACTCGATTTTGGCAGCGCGACGCGAAATGCAACGCCGCGATCCGCCATGCACCGAGTTGCATGGGCGCTACAGACGGCTAAAGGAACTGGCCAAAAATGCGAAAAACCCTGGGAAAACCAGGGTTTTTTAGCGGAGAGGACAGGCACCGAATTTTTGGTGTATTCCCAATGTTTTTGGACAGTTCAAAAGGCTGTAGCCGTGAAATCGCAGACAGGAAGGCCAATCGTCTGCCTCGTCGCTGGAGAATGACGGAAGACCCTTGACTTTGGGAAACTCAAAAGCAATCATGTACTTACATTGGTCGACCGTTAAAACTGGGTAACGCGGGTGTGCAGCTTATGATCAAGAATTTGGTGAAGCATGGGAACAGCTGGGCGGTTGTCATCGACCGTCCCATTCTGGATTTGCTCAAGATCGTTCCTGAGTCCCAAGTTGAATTGACCACAGATGGCAAGTCCATTCGCATCGCTCCGGTCAATTCCGATGACAGTAAATCGAGAGTTCGCGCAGCGCGATCCAAGGTGAATTCAAAGCACTCCAAGGCTTTCAAAAAACTCGCGGAGTAATAGCCTGTGCTGTTTCTAACCCTGGATGACATTCTCGAATCTCATCAAAACCAAATCGAGACCTACGGCGGCAGTCACGGTGTACGCGATATCGGATTGCTTGAATCTGCCATCGCTCAACCCGAGGCTAGCTTCGGTGGTCAGTATTTGCATGCAGACATTTTTGAAATGGCTGCTGCGTATCTTTATCATCTAGTAATGAATCATCCGTTTGTTGATGGAAATAAACGTGTAGGATTGGAAGCATCACTGATCTTCTTGGAAATCAATGACGAAAACTTGATCGCCAACGACGACGAGCTTGTTGATCTTGTACTAAAGACCACTGCAGGCCAAATCGAACGTCTTGGCTCCCCTTCGCCCTAGGTCTTTGACGCGTGTGAATTGGCTGGGGGGCGTCAGAGGGAGAACCTCGCGTAAGGCTGTTTGGTTTTAGCCCGGAGGGCGGCACTTGTCTGCCGGTGTGCGTAAGCCACCGGCCCCTGATAACAACACAACTATTCTATATTGTTTAGATGCGCCAGCATCCATTTCAGATACATCGTATTTAACTTACTATTTTATTTAGCAAACACATCCACAGCGTCTAATGTTAATACACACCCCAAGTGTCGACCTTCGGGCTTCGAGCCTGTCCAGTTCTATATGACATCGCTTCGGAGATCCACATAGGCACCGCCGTTTCTCTCCTGAAGGCGGACAGGCTGGAAGCCTATCCCACGTTCGCAAGGGTGGGTTGCGTGGCAAAGCAGCTTCACGCACCCTACGGCAAGATCCACTACCGGGGTCTTGATCCAAGAAAATCGCGCGCCGCCCACGGGCGGCGCGCAGAAAGAAGGAAAAAGGGTAAAAGAGCCAAAGGAAAAAGGGTTACTTCTTCATCCGCCTCTTAGCCACAAGTCCGCCTAAACCAAACAGCGTCCCGATCACCATCATGCTTGGCTCAGGCACTGCAGCGGCGGATGAAGACAGACTTGCGACGCGAAAACCTACGGCCCAGTCTTCGTAGGTAGGGCTGACGTTATTGCGAGACGACGACGACAGGTCGAAGGTGACGTAGTAGCCCCAGTTGCCGCCGCGGTACCCCCGAGAAGAAGAACCACTACTATTAGCCAGGTCTCCAGAACTCTCTTCCCATTCATAAACGTTGCCACCTAGGCCCATCACGCCATACTTACTCAAGCCACCGGCGTTTGTCACATTCGCAGGGCCTTGAGCGCCCGTCTGACCGTAAACGGCCGTGCCTGCGGTCGTCCCACCTGTAACCGCCGTTGGAGCAGTATTGCTACCAGTCGCGTAATCCCAGTAGCCGCCTGCACCACCGTTGGCAGAGGGATCGTAATACGCTGCCTTATACCACTCGTTGAAGCTCGGCAAAAAGAAATTTGATCGCTTGCTGCGATAAGGGTTTAATGCGTCGTAATCAAGCGTGTCAGCCGCAGTCCATGGGGTGAGGTTACTGGTTATCGTGCTATCTGCGTATTTATACGCCGGAGCGAACCCCTTTTGGGTATTGAGCCAGTTGACGAACCGCGCCGCTTCGTTCCAAGTAACACCGGTGGCCGGTTTGTTTGCTCCAGGACCACCATTGCTCGTCATAGGGTCCATAGAAATCGCTAGGACGCCAGGGTTAGCGTTGTATCCCTCGATCATAGCCCGACTGACCTCGAACGTGTTAATGTCGTAGGTGCGATCCACGCGACCTGCGGGATTCGGGGCACCGGTGTTATCGGCAGCATTGCGGGGATTGCCAATGGGGACAAACTCCATTTGGAAGCTTTGGCCAGTACCAGATCCGCCGAAGGTGACAACGCCGGCATGGCTCGGGGCGGCCAGACTGGCCACAGTCGCCAAAGCACCCGCTGCAACACTCAAAACACGCGATCGTGTCGATCGCCAACTCGTGAATTGAAATCGTCTCAAAGTAGAATCTCTCTAAAAAAGTATCTGGGGCCATCCTTGAAAATAATTCGGCCATCCTTGAGCCGAGTTTTTCCCGTCCCACTCCCATAAGCACAATCCGTGGATGTACTCAAATGAGTAATAGTTTTCAAATTAAAAACGCAAGAAGTGTCAAAACAGTTAGAATCTTTTTGCAGCGATGCCGGTTGCGGGCGGCTTGGCACGGCGCGAAATCCAAGGTTCGAATCCGACCTATGTCCGCTGCAAAACAGGGCTGTTTCCCGGATGAAAACGCAGGTTTCGAGGCGACGCGCTGGCGTCTCGATCCGGGCCACGATGGTGACACTCTGTTACTCTTCAAGAGGGCCTGAGCCGCTATTCCGCTTTTCAACCACGGAACACTCCGAACACACGGAAAAGAATCCCCGGACGGTTATGCCTTATTTCCGTGTGTTCTGTGTGTTCCGTGGTTTAATAGTCCCGTGGCTAAATGGTCCCGTGGTTACCTGGTCTTCGGCGGTAAGAGCCATTACCACAAGATCTCGATCCAAAAAGAATCGCTCAACGCGAACCACGATCACTTATCTTTGCCTACCATCGTGCCTTCGAATTGGATCCTCGGGTCGGTCACTTTGACCAACTCACCGAGTTCATAGACGTTCTGGTAGCCATAGCCATAGAGATTGATGTAAGTCGGTACATTGAGCGCCAGTTGGACCGGTTTTTCCTGCGATGCTACTTGGGATCCCAACGATCGATTGCTGCTTGGCCGAGCCGGCGCGGACTTCGATGCGAAATCGATCTGGTTGCCGTCGAAGTTGTTGTTGCAATAGATCAAGACCGTGGTCTCAGGAGTGGGGATCACACCCGCAAGGTTGGCTTGGGTAAAGTCGGTAAAACTCAAGTGCTTTGCACCTTGGATGTGGATCCGCTCATAGCGAAACGCAGATCGTGTATCGAGAACCATCACGTTGGGCTGTTTGCTCATCTGAAGGAACTGATCCAAGCTCAAGATGCGGGCGCTGCGATGCGGTTCGACCTCGGCAACAAGCTCCTTGAAGTCTTCGTAGCTGACCCGGGCCTTGGGGTATTCACCCGCGGTTTGACTGGGTAACTGGAAGGGGTTTGGCAGACCGGCCGTCTGAGCTCCGAAGAGGACTTGGGCATCCGAGGTTGGACCACTGCCGCCCTGGCCGAATGGAACCGGGCCGAATGGAACCGGGCCAAGCGGAGTGAGACTCACTGGAGGCGAAGCCGGTGGGATTGCAGGAAGTGCATAGCCAGATGGGAACGGTTGGCCGTCGGACTCCCAGCCGGTTCCTTCGGCCTTCTGAACCAAAGCTGCGACGCGATCGGTGACGATCTTGTCCTTGATGGCCTCGCGTTTTTCGATCCGTTTCTTTTTCTGAGCCAGCAGCGCTTCGAGCGTCTTGATTTCCTGCTGCTGCATACTGTGGGTTTGATCAAACTGTTTTTGGACCAGTTGGGTGATCTTCTCGACAATCTGTTTCTTGCGCTCCTCGTCTTGGGAGGCTTGGTATTCCGAGAGCAAACCATTCATGAGCATCGAAACGGGTGGCTCGGAAGCCGGATAGTAAGCCGGCATAGGATAAGCCCCCATAGGATAAGCCGGAGTAGGGTAAGCCGGCGGCCGTGGGGGACTTAGCGCCGGCAGAGTGTTAGAAGGCAGCGAGTTAGCAGGCAGCGAGTTAGCAGGCAAGCTGCCTTGGGCTAGCAACGCGGAGCTCATTGCCAAACCCGGGATCGAGAACCCCAAAAAAGCCAATGCGATCCGAATTCCAAAGCGAGGACATTTCATCTGCGTGCGACCTTAAGACGAGGACATTTTCGATCGATACGGAAATCGATGGTAGCAGATTGGATCGACCGATCCAAGTCTGCTACGTCGCCTTTGACGCTCGGGGCCTTTTACGCTCGGGGCCTTTAGCGTCTGATGACGAATTGCCGAAATTCGCCGGTAGCTTCGCTTTGGAATCGATCGAGTTTCTGGATATGGCCCGGGGCGATCTCGATGAGTCGCTCCAAAAAAGCATCGAGGACTTCCAAGGGACCTTCGACCACGATCCGTACGCGGCCATCGTCAAGATTTTCGACCAGCCCACCGACAGGGTATTGTCTAGCAAGGTCGCCGACGGTGTAGCGCATGCCGACTCCCTGAACACGCCCGCTGAGGAAACAGGTCAATCGTTGCATGGATCACCGCCGGAAAACGAAACGAGCCGACAAACCATCGTTTGCCGGCTTCGTTGAAAATCTCGAAATCAAAGCGTAGCAGCAGGCTACTTCTTCTTTTTCTTCTTGTCGTCGGCTTCGTCTTCCTTCTTGACCTTCTTCTTTTTCTTCAAGGAGATCTTGGGAACACGGACTTTGGCCATTCCCATGACGACCGAATTTTCGGACCACTTGTCGAGGTCTTGGAGACGCTTGATGCGCTCGGCTCGGGTCATCACGTTGCGGCTTTTGATACCGCCGGCTCGAACTTTCAAGCTTTTATCTAAGGTCATTTTGGTTCACAACGGTGGAAAAATTGCCGATCTGGCAGAAACCATAGGGCGAAAAGCTTATCTTTGGATCGGTTTCCTTTCAAGCCAACTTTGGGCTATATTTTCGGTTTTGGACGTTGCTTTATCGCTTTAAGTGGGCAAACCTGGTCGTTTTGCAGGCATATCCCAGGTTTCCCAAGCTCTTTTCCAGCCTTTTCAATCAGGATTTAAGCACCATGAGCAGCCATTCTAAGAGGTCCGGAGCGATCCGCACGGGCCTCGTCGCCTTGCTGCTCGTGCCGATTCTCCTGACGATTTGGATGGTAACTTACCTTTGGGTCGAGCGTTCCTCGCGGGAGTTGATCTATAGGAAAAACGCTTCGGCCCAAGGAATCTCGCGACTTGAAGCTTGGGCACCCCTGATGTTCTATCCCTCCCGATGGACTTGGCTCAAAGCCGAAGCCTATCGAAAACTAGGGGATCGGCCCAGGGTCGGCAGGCTCGTCGACGAGATGGCCGCCAAAGGTCTACCGATCGCAAAAGCCTCGAGCCCACTTTGGCTCTTGGAATCGGCCGCGGGCATGCCCAGCAAAGTCAAGGACAACCTCGGACCGCTGCTGCTGGTCTACAAATCCGACGGTGGAGAGGTCTTGGCCTCCTTGGTCCAAGGATTCCTCAACCAGGGGGACCGCTCGAGCGCTGACCAGGCCCTAAGGCTCTGGAATGAGCTCTACGAGCAGGATCCCAAAGCAGCATTCTGGCAAGGGGTCTTCAGCACCGCCAACTATGACTTAGACACCGCTTTGGAGTCGTTCCAAAGAGCGATCGAACTCGACCCGCAAGAACCTCGGGCACGCCAGGAGCTCGCCGAAGTCTACCTCGAAAAAGCGAATTTCGAAGAAGCCCGAGCGATGTTCGAATGGCTCATGAAAAACGACCACGAAACCCCCGAAGTGATCACCGGCTATGCCCGTTCGCTCTTGAACCTGGGGCTCACCGAGGAGGCTTCTTTGGAACTGAAAAAACTGGCCGATGTTTCCAAGCTACCAAGTCCCGAGTTGGCTTTGGTGTGCGAAACGAACCTCGAAGCAGGCCAAGCCGAGCTTGCCAGCCAACAGGCGACGATGCTTCTGAAACGTTGGCCCAATGCTTTGCCTTATTTGCAACTCAAAGCCCGAAGTTTGGCCAAACTGGGGGAAACCTCCGAAAGCGAAAAGTATTTCTCGCAGGCCGCCGAGAGCCAAAACAAACGTCCGCAGATCGACCAGATGATCGAGCGGTTGGCAACCGACTCGGCCAACCAGGAACTCCGTCGCGATATGGGCCAGATGATGATGGATTACCTCGACCCGGCCGGCGGTGTGGGCTACATCCAAATCGCTTCGCGCTCCAATCCATTCGATATCCAATCCCAGGAACTCCTGGTTAGCTATTACGAAAAAGAAGGGGATTTGCAAGTCGCCCAGAACCATCGCCGAATAATCCGACAGATCGAGCAACAGGTACTCAAACCGATGGAAATGTCCGAGCAACCGCCAGTCGCCTCACCCCAACCCTAGGACGCTCGGACTATGCACTCGCCAAAAGGCTCTTGGGTTTGGCTGCCGACAACAGCGGTCCTGTCGGCAATAATGATACTTACAAGCTGCTCGGGACCCACGCCCGAGTCGAGCAACATGGGCGAACTGCCCGAGGCGACCGCATCGACTCAAAAACGGGGTTTACCCGCCGGTCCCAATTCGCCCGCTAGCTCCAATTCACGCGGCGGAACAGGCACAGGAGCACAAGACCATCGGATGCAGTTCTCAAGCGTCGGAGCAGAAGCTGGCATCGATTTCCGCTACCAAAACGGGGAGGCACTTTGGCTCGTTGCCATGATCGAATCCAATGGCGGCGGGGTAGGCTGGATCGACTTGGACCGCGATGGCCGTTGGGATCTATTCATGCCAGGGGGCGGACAGCTTACATCGCAACGCGAGCCCATCATGGTCGCAAACGGATTTTTTAGGCAAACGACCCAGCAACGCTTTGAGTCCGTAGCGAAACAAGCTGGAGTCCAAGACGGAGTCTGTTACTCTTTTGGAGTGGCTGTCGGGGATTACGATGCAGATGGTTTTTCGGACTTGTTCGTCACCGGCTATGGGGGCCAACAATTGCTCCGAAATCTCGGGGACGGAACCTTTGAAGACGCTACGGCCTTGTCCGGTTTCTCGCACCGAGGTTGGAGCTCCTCGGCCGCTTGGTTCGATGCCGAAAACGATGGCGACCTCGATTTGTATATCGCCCACTACGGGATTTGGAGTCCCGAGACGGACAAACGATGCACGAATGGCTCAGGAGAACTCGACCGCTGCGCCCCGGCCGACTATGTCGGCGAGTCCGATGAACTGTGGATCAATCAAGGAGACGGTCGGTTCGAAGACCGTTCGGAAGACTTCAAAACGTTTTCCTATCGAGGAATCGGCGTGATCGCTTGCGATTTCGACCACGATGGGGATACCGATTTGTATGTCTCGAACGATGAGGACCCGAATGTCCTTTTCGATAATCAACACGAAAAAAAACTCGATGGGCAAGTCATCTGGCAGTTCAAAGAGGTAGGGGCCACCTCAGGCACGGCCCTTGGCTCTCGGTCGATCGTCGATGGGAGCATGGGATTGGCGTTGGGCGATTTCGACGGCAATCTCAAACCGGACCTGCTGGTGACCAACTATCAAAACGAATATTGCGAACTTTATCTCAATCAAGGCAAGCAATACTTCACGCTCGGCACACGGTCCTCAGGGCTCATGGCATTGGGCCAAGCGGTCGTCGGATGGGGGACGGCCTTCGGAGACCTAGACCTCGATGGAGACGAGGACCTCTTGGTGATCGCAGGACACACCAGTCGCAAGCCGATCAAGAGCAGCAATCTTCAAAAACCTTATTTGCTCGAGAACAAAGACCGCAAACGCTTGGTCTCCTGTGGTGAATCGTCGGGTGAATTCTTCCGTCAGGTCCATGCAGGCCGGGGTATGGCGATTGCCGATTATGACAACGATGGGGACATAGACTTTGCCGTCAGTATGATCGAACAGCAGATGGAGCTATTGAGAAACGACACGCCTAAGGGAAATTACCTAATAGTCGACTTGGTAGGACTCCGCTCCAACCGTGATGCGATTGGAGCATGGATCGAACTGGAGTTAAATGAAGGCTCGCTTGGGGGTGCCAACGGGCCAGAGCCAAGCGACTCGGGACGAAGGTTGTTAAGGCATCGGTTTGGGGGGGGATCCTATGCGTCCTCTCATGCGAGCAGTTTGCATCTGGGACTTGGGAATGCCGGGGGGATCAAACAACTCACAGTGCATTGGCCCGGAGGTAAAATCGAAACTCTCAGGGATCTACTCCCCAACCAACGCATCACCGTGATAGAATCGTCTCAGTGAGCACTCTTGCTCCGATTGCCGATTCACCCCCAAATTGTTTTTCGTCCAGATCCATGACCGATAAAGTATCCAATCAATTGCCGACCCAAGATGTACCGGCCGCGTCGTATCCTTTTTTTACTCAACTTGCCCGGACGATCAATTCCGGCCAGTCCCGATCGACCATCCTCTCCGGGAGCATCTACGATCTTTACTACGACGGCCGAGAGTATGTGCCTCTGATCCCGTTTTTGCTCAACAAGACCAAGGTTCCGGGGCTCATCCAGGTCGTCTACGAGCTCAATGGACCGATCCGGATCGCCGAAGAAGATCGCTCCAAACTTCGTGAAGCTTGGGCGGCTTGGAAAAACGGCGTCGGAATCGATACGGTAGCCACACGCGAGGTTCTCCAGGACGGGAGCAAGTTCGATCTGCGTCGCAAGGAGTTCGATCAATACCTTCGCGATGCGATTGGAAACTCGACGCAGGCTTTGGAATTCCTCCGGCAATTGACCATCTGTTCGAGGGCCTGCCTCAAAGAAAATCTGCTGATCGTCATCGAAGGGACGGACATCCTGCTACCCGCGGGCGACGGGGATGTATCCAAGATGAACGACGCGCAATTGCGTCGCATCACGATCGTGACCGATTGGTTTGGTGACCCTGCATTTTTCAACGGCAAGGACAACGTATTGCTGTTGGCGGAATCTCGAAGTTTGATTCACCAACGCGTCTCGAGGCTTCCTCAGGTCCTCTCCGTCGAGGTTCCTTCGCCCGACCTTGCATCCCGAAGGCACTACGCGCAATGGCATGCGGCAAGCAGTGGAAATCGGCACGTGATCGATACGCTCGACTCGGTGGCCGAGGCGACCGCAGGTCTTTCGTTGCATGCGATGCGCCAGTTGCTTCTGGCTTCGGATTACTCCAAGCAACCGATTCAGCGGCAGGATACGACCTTGCAGGTCGAGCAGTTCATCCAATCGCAATTGGGCGACGATGTCGTGGAGTTTAAGAAACCGATCCAAACACTCAAAGACGTGATCGGATTTTCCAAGCTCAAAGATTTCCTCCGAGATTACCTCATACCACGCATGAAGCTCCCCGACGATCGAGCCTTGCCAGGGGCGGCGATCGCTGGCCCCATCGGCGGTGGCAAGACGTTTATCTTCGAGGCCGTGGCCGCAGAGCTCGACATGCCTGTGCTGGTCCTTAAGAACATTCGCAGCCAGTGGTTTGGCCAAACCGATGTGATCTTCGAACGGCTCCGCCGGGTGCTCGAGGCCCTCGAGAAAGTCGTCATCTTCGTCGATGAGGCCGATACGCAGTTTGGAAGTGTTGGCGAAGGGGCCCATGAGACCGAGCGCCGACTGACTGGGAAAATCCAGGGCATGATGAGCGACCCGAAACTCCGAGGGAAAGTCATCTGGCTGCTGATGACCGCCCGCATCCACTTGCTCTCCCCAGACATCCGACGTCCAGGACGTGTCGGGGACTTGATCATCCCGATCTTGGATCCCATCGGCGAAGATCGCCTCGAGTTCATCCGCTGGATGCTCGGTCCGACAAAGCTAGCTACCGAGGAATTGGTCCAATGGCTCGACCAAGAGGGGCTTGAGGAGGACTACTCCTCGGCAGCCTACGCGGCCTTGCGCAGTCAATTCAAGGCGATTCCACCCAAAAACGCCGAGGAGTTAAAGACAATCGTCCGCGATTTTTTGCAGCCAGCCATCAAGCAAACGCGGCGTTACCAGACCTTGCAAGCCCTCATCAACTGTACGCGTCGCTCGCTTTTGCCCGATCCAGACATTTCCGATTCGCAGCGCGCCCAGATGGAAGAGGAAATCCGCCTATTAGAATCGATGGGGATTCGATAAGCGAAAATGGCAATCAAGTAGCCAACACCGTTTTGCAATTCCATGTACCAGGAGCATGCTATGCCACACGCCTTACGATTCCAACCACTGGCTCTTGTTCTTTGCCTCGCGACGGCCTTGGGGCTCGGGCAATCGGCTTTTGCCCAAGAGCTTTTTTCCAAATTGGTCGGGCCGGTCCAAGTCGGCGCTGTAGCCAACGGACCTAAGGCGAACAACAAAACCGTCGAAGTCCCCTACATCTTTTGGGGTGGCGACATCGCCACCTTCCTTGCCAACGGGGATCTCAAGACAGGCCAAGGCTCGACCTATCAGCAGATGGGCTTGGAAATGCAGTTGGTCCCTGGGGACGATTTTGTTGGCCAAGTGCGAAACTACTTGTCGGGCAAATCCCCGATGCTCCGCGGCACGATGCACATGATCGGCCTTGCGGGTGAAGTCCTCGGAGCAGACCCCAGAACCAAACCGGTCATCATCTTGCAACTCTCCTGGAGTGCAGGGGATCACATCGTTGCAAAGAAAGGGGTCAAGAACCTCAATGACCTCAAGGGCAAAAAGATCGCCTGCCAGCAAGGTGGCCCCCACGTCGGCCTCCTCTACGATTCCTTGGCGGCTGCCGGACTGAATCGCGAAGATGTTGAAATCGTCTGGACCAAAGACATCACCGGACCAGACGGACCGGCGACCGCCTTCAAAAACGACCCAAGCCTCGACGCTTGCTGCGTGGTGACTCCGGATATGATCGGACTGACGAGCGGACTCGATGGTGTCGGTACCGGCGCCGAGGGAACCGTCGAAGGAGCCCATGTGGTCAACAGCACCGTTCAAATGAGCCGCTCGATCGCCGACGTTTATGCCGTTCGAAGCGACTGGTACGAGGCCAACCGAGACTGGGTCGAGAAATTCGTCGCTGGAAACCTCAAGGCCACCGAGCAAATCGTCGCGATGCGCAAGGCGTATGGCGAGAGCGGCAAAATGACCAAGGAATACGAAAAGATCCTCACGACCTCGCAGAGAATTTTTGGCAAAGAAGTTCTACCGACGCTCGAAGGCGATGTGCACGGTCTGCTGCTCGACTGCGGATTCGTCGGGTTGCCCGGACAGATCGCGTTCTTCAAACAAAAATCCAACGCCAGCGGATTCGAAGAAGTCATGACTCGATCCATCAACCTGGCGACACAGTGGAAGTACGCACAAGCCCGAGCAGGATTTGAACCCAACGACTTCGACTACAAAAAACTCTCACAACTCGGGGGGATCGAGTACGTCGAACCGAGCACCGTCGAACGCTTCAACCCCAGCGCCGAATCGACCGAGATGTTCCTAGGCGAAAACCTCGATGCCAACACCATCGTCAGCTTCTCGATCAACTTCGAACCCAACGAGCAATCCTTTTCTAGCGACCGCTACGGTGCTGAATTCCTCCGCGCTCTGAAACAGGCCAGCCAGTTCGGTAACGCTGCGGTCGTCATTCGAGGGCACGCCGACCCCTCGAAAACCCTGATGGATCTGATCAAAGCCGGAACTTCCAAAGGAATCATCCAGCAGAATGGAACCCAAGGCAACTACAGGTACTTCATGAACGGAAAACCCTTGGATTTAAACCGCACCAAAGAAGTCGTCGATTTGATCAAAAACGGGGCCTTCGGCGGTGGCAATCCCGATCCGACCGTCACCATGCAGGCCGCCCTGACTTTGTCCCAAGCTCGAGCCGAAGCGGTCAAAAAATCACTTGAGAAATTCGCCAAGGAATCCGGGATTACCGTCGATCTGTCCCAGATTGTCCCCGTCGGCGCAGGCATCATGGAACCGGTGATTCCCAAGCCCCGGAATATCGACGAAGCCAAAGAGAACATGCGAGTCGAGTTTCGAATCGTGAAAGTCAATCCCGAAGCCTTAACGCCGACCGATTTCAACTTCTAATGGACTAATGGACCCTCGTCCTATGACAACCATCGCACGCTCCCTATGGACCCTCTCAACGCTATGCATTGGGCTAGTCTCCCTCCTAACTCTCAGCACTTCCAAGCCGAGTTACGCAGGAGCCAACGACTACGTTGTGATCGTGCTGGATGATTCCGGTTCCATGCGCGAGGTCATGCGCCGCGATCGACGAAGCCGAATCGATGCAGCAAAAAGTTCGCTCACGCAGGTGATCCAGCAGATCGCTCCAGGGACCAACGTGGGGGTGTTGCTTCTGAATGGAGCCCGTCAAAATGGAAATTGGTTCATCCCTATCGGGCCAGTCAATCCCCAGGAAGCCATCGAACGGATCAGCAAGTTGAGGGCCAACGGTGGAACGCCCCTGGGCGATGCCCTTCGAATCGCTTCGGATGAGCTTCTAGCCCTTCGATCCAAAAAAATCTACGGGACCTATCGACTGATCGTTGTGACCGATGGCGAAGCGTCCGACCAAGCACTTCTAGACCAGTACCTGCCCGATATCCTCTCCCGAGGCATCATCATCGATGCGATTGGGGTCGACATGCGAGGCGATCACTCTTTGGCCACGCGAGTCCACAGCTACCGACGGGCCGACGATCAAGCCTCCTTGTCCAATGCCATTCAGGAAATCCTGGCCGAAGGAAGTGGGACAGACCAAGGAAACAGCAGCGAAGATTTCGCCCTGCTCGAGGGCCTAGGCGATCTCGATGTGGCCGAGGTTCTCAAGGCCTTGGCCACTCCCAACAACGATAAAGTCACCGGCATCCGATCTCGGCAAGCATCGGGATCTGCGGCACCCGACGGCGGGTTCGGCAATCCGAACAACGGCCCAGGCGGATCGGTATCAGGATTCCCAACTTCCAACACTGCACCGAACCCTTCGGCCCAGAAGTCGGGTTTTTTCACGCAAGTCTTCGGGACCATCTGCACCTGTTGCGTCCCTTTGCTCTTGGTGATGTTTTTCATTTCTGCGTTCTTGACCAAGTCGAAGGTCAAGCGACAGTAATCTGTAGGGAATCTGTAGGGAGCGACGAGCGCCCCGGCGATTGCTAGCAATCCAAACTCGGTTTTTCGGGGACTCAGGTTGCATTGCCGTCTGATTTTTTGCTATGGAATCAGTTGGCGAGCAGTCCGACTCAGGGCTGTGAATTTCGTAGAGGCAAACAACGCGCAGCTTTGAACCATGGCATCCTTGACGCATCGACCGCAATGGAAAAGCGCGCTGATGCTCCTGGCGCTCTTGATCCTAGCGCCGTCGATGGTCGGTTGCACTTCGCAGCGGTATCTCCAACCGCGTCGCACGCCGGTGAATCCTTTGACCGACGCGTTGAGTCTGATGAATCGGTCAGGACCTCAGCCCACGGGTCGAACGATATCGCTGTTGAGGCATTACGATGTTCTGGATCTATTCCACCACAATCCGGAGTTGGCGTTGGAAAACCTCCAACGAGTTGCCACCGATGAGAAAGGGGCTGAAAAGACCTACGCGATCTCGGAGTTGGCTTACATTCTGGGGATTCGCTATCAGCGAAGCGGCAATCCGGGCAAAGCGCTCGACATGTATTCGGTGGCCGTGAGCAACGCTTATTTGTATCTGTTTAGCCCTGAGCTCGATGGATTTCGCAACCCTTATGATCCCCAGTTCCGGGGTGCATGCGATTTGTACAACACCTCGCTCGAGGCCGTTTTGCGGATCGTCAGCAGCGAAGGGAATCTTCGACCGGGATTGAGCTATCGCATCAGCACCGACAGCGCGTCTCACGATGTTCGAGTCGCCAATCGGGGGCCTTGGTCGGACGACGATTTCGGGGAATTGAAATTCTGCAGTGATTTTCAGGTCAAGACGATTGATGCGGGGAATGTGACCTATGGGATCGGGGTTCCGATGTTGGCCGTCCGCAAGCGGCCTGAGAATGAGACGGCGGCCGAGCAGTATTACCCTGAGGGTCTGTCGTTTCCTGTGACTGCGATTTTGCGGGTCACGACCTCGCCGCATCAGGGTCCATCGAGCGGTCTATCGGACGATCCCGCGACGTGTCGTCATCCGTGTGTGCTTGAGCTCCACGACCCACTCTCGGCCGCCGAGTTGGGTTTGAATGAGCGGTTGGTTCCTATCCAATCCGACTTGAGCACACCGCTTGCCCATTTCCTTGAGAATCCAAAGTTCAAAGAGCAGACCAACAGCACGACCGGATTGCTGTTCCCGGATCAATCGCAAAAGCTCCGAGGGGTGTACATGCTCGAGCCTTTTGATCCGAACCGCATACCGGTTCTGATGGTCCATGGTCTGTGGTCGAGTCCGATGACATGGATGCCGATGTTCAACGACTTGCGGTCGTTTCGCGAGTTGCGCAAGAACTACCAATTTTGGTTTTATCAGTATCCGACGGGTCAGCCCTTTTGGATCAGTGCATCGCAGATGCGAGCCGACTTGGCAGAACTTCGCCGGAACATCGATCCGAATGCACAGTCCCCGGTGCTCGATCAGATGGTATTGGTCGGTCACAGCATGGGTGGGTTGGTTTCGCGGATGCAGACGATCGAGAGCGGGGAGGAGTTTTGGCGGATCCTCAGCGATGCATCGTTTGATCAGCTCCGGGCCAGCGAAGAAGAAAAAAAACGTCTGGCCAGCGTATTGTTCTTTCATCCCAACCCCTCGATCCAACGCGTCGTGACGATAGCAACTCCGCATCGCGGTAGTGACTATGCCAACGACTACACGCAGTGGCTTGGAAAAAAACTCATCCAGCTTCCTTCCGGGGTCATCGAGGTGACCAACTCGCTGATCCGTCAGAATCCGGACATTTTCCGGGACACCGAGCTATTGATCACCAAGACCAGCATCGATTCGTTGAATCCCGACTCACCGATTTTCCCGGTCCTGTTGCGATCGCGCAGGGCGTCTTGGGTCCATTACCACAACATTATCGGAATGATTGAAAACTCGAGTTGGTTTTCGAAAGACACGATGGAGTCCGATGGAATCGTGTCGTTTGCCAGCGCGCAGATGGAGGATGCCCAGACGCAGATCGTCGTTCAGGCCAATCACGGCTCGGTCCATACCACGCCTCGAGCGATCCTCGAGGTGCGTCGGATCCTGATCGAGCATTTAAAAGAGGCCTGCCAGAAGCCTCAATTGGCCGAATGCCTAGACCTGCCGGAACCTTGGAAAAAGATTCATCGGCAAACACCTATAGGATCGACAGGGTATCTCGATTGGCCCGTTCGATCCGCCGCCGTGGAATTGCCTCTCGAAGGTCGCTCAGAGACCGGGCAAAGGGGACTCCATTCTTGGATCCCTGGCAAGACAATCCGCTAGTCCTGCTTGCGGCACTGACGCGCCCTCTGGAGGATGCGACGCTTTCGACCGATCGCGTACCGACGGCATAAGAAAGGCACGCTTCAGGTAGGAAAACGATGCCCTCGGGGAATTCTCCGAGAAAAAGTTGCGAATCTACAGATTGAGTGCCAGATCGTGACCCTGTTGGATTTCATCCCGTTGAGCTAAACTAGGAGCAGTGTCCTGCCCTAGATCGCACACTCGATGAGTCGCTTCGCTCATGATCGAATTTGAATTCAACGGTGCTTCGCATCAAGCCCAGCCCGAGACAACCGTCCGGGGGTTGCTCGATTCGGCCAAGATCGAAAGCCGCTTTTGTGCCGTCGAAGTCAACGAGGAGATCTTGCCCAAGTCACAGTATGACACCTACCGCGTTCAACCCGGCGATCGCATCGAAGTCGTTACCTTGGTAGGTGGTGGCTGATGAACCCAAAGTCCCCTCCTAGCCCAGCGAATGGCCCACAGAACACCCCAGAGACGACCCATCGGCTCGATGTCGCCGGGAAACTGCTTGCCTCCCGAGTGATCGTTGGCACGGGCAAATACGATACGCTCGAGCAGATGCGAGAATCGCTCGATGCGAGCGGCTCGAGTTGCGTGACGGTCGCGATCCGGCGGGAGAAACTCTACGATCGCGACGGGAAAAATCTCTTGGACTTTATCGACACAAATCGATTTACCCTACTGCCCAATACCGCTGGGTGTTTCAACGCCAAGGATGCAGTAAGGGTCGCAAGGATGGGCCGGGAGATCTTGCGCGAACTGGGAAACCCCGGAGCCGATTGGGTCAAACTCGAGGTCCTCGGAGACACCAAAACCCTCTTGCCCGACCCCCTGGCAACCCTCGATGCTTGCCAGCGACTCGTCGAGGATGGCTTCAAGGTCCTCTGCTATACCAGCGACTGTCCCATCATGGCCGTGCGATTGAAATCTGCCGGTGCGGCAAGCGTCATGCCTGCGGCGAGTCCTATCGGCAGCGGACAAGGCATCCTCAATGAGAACAACCTAAAGATCATCCTCGAGTACCTCAAAAGCGACGATCCGAATTACCCGGTGATTATCGATGCAGGGGTAGGGACCGCCAGCGATGTCGCCGAAGTGTTCGAACTCGGCGCCGACGGCGTGCTGCTCAATACGGCGATTGCTCATGCTCGCGATCCGGTAATGATGGCCAACGCCGTGCGGCATGCAGCCATCGCAGGGCGCGAAGCCTACCTTGCCGGCCGCATTCCTAAACGGCTCTATGCCATGGCCAGCAGTCCCGAAGAAGGCCTGATCTCCTCTCGACCTTGGTAAGACCCTTTGACGGATTCCCGACCGAATAGCCCCTAATTGACTAACGCCCCTATTTGACTAACGAAGGAGAGTTTCGGTGCAACCCAACCATTTCGACGTTGTCGTCATAGGCACAGGCCCAGGCGGCGAGGGGGCCGCGATGCAAGCGGCCAAGGCCGACAAGAAAACCGCTGTCATCGAAGCTTATAAAGAGATCGGCGGAGGATGCACCCATTGGGGTACGATCCCAAGCAAAGCCCTTCGGTTTTCCATCTACTCGATGATGGAGGCCATGAACAATACCATCGTCCGAGATATGGGTATCCACATCAATCCGACGATCGCCCAACTGCGGGCCAGTTCCCGTTCGATCATCAACAAGCAGGTCGAGATGCGCCAGCGTTTCTATGAACGCAACAACGTCCCTGTCTTCCACGGGTACGCCAAATTCATCGACGAGCACACTCTGGAAATCGATCCGGAAACCCACATCCGCGGCGAGAATATCATCATCGCGACCGGTTCGCGTCCGTTCCGACCCACGGGCGTCGACTTTAACCATCCCCGCGTTTTCGATAGCGATACGATTCTGAATTTGAAGACCAAGCCCCAATCGATCACCATCTACGGTGCCGGAGTGATCGGCTGCGAATATGCCTCGATGTTCCGAAATCTCGGAATCAAAGTCAACTTGATCAACACGCGTGCTAAGTTGCTTGAGTTCCTCGACGATGAAATCATCGATGCCCTGAGCTACCAGATGAGAGACTCAGGAGTCATTATCCGGCACAACGAGAGCTTCTCCAAGATCGAGCCCAAAGAAGACGGAGTCGTTTTGTACTTGGAAAGTGGCAAACAAGTCAAAACCGATATCCTCCTTTGGGCCAATGGGAGATCCGGGAACACCGACAAACTACAACTCGAACGAGTCGGCATCACCCCCGACTCCAGAGGGTTACTCAAAGTCAACCAAAGCTTCCAAACCTCTTGCCCCCATATCTACGCCGTCGGTGATGTCATCGGATTCCCCTCGCTTGCAAGCGCCGCATACATGCAAGGCCGAGCCGCAACGCGACATATCCTCGGAGCCCAAGAGGACCTCCATTTGACCGATATTCCAAACGGGATCTACACAAGCCCTGAGATCAGCTCGATCGGTAAAACCGAACGGGAACTCACGGCCGACAAAGTCCCCTACGAGGTTGGCCACTCCCAGTTCAAAAGCCTCGCACGAGCGCAGATCACCGGCCGGGCCATCGGGATGCTCAAGATCCTATTCCATCGTGAAACCCTGGAAATACTCGGAGTCCATTGCTTCGGCCCCAACGCTTCGGAAATCATCCACATCGGACAAGCCATCATGAAGCAACCCGCGCCGAACAACACCCTCGAGTACTTCATCGACACGACATTCAACTACCCGACGATGGCCGAAGCCTACCGCGTTGCGGCCCTCAATGGCTATAACCGTTTGTTCTAAACCACCGATCCACCCGCGAACCAATGACTCAAACACCAGCGACGCAACATCAGCCCGGACATCCCCATGCACCGGTGAATCTTCCCGAACCCTCCAGGGTTCCGGTCCAAGGCTGGCACTGCGGCCATTACTTCTACCGTTGGGATCGACGCGAACTTGCAAAGCTCAATAATCCTGTGGAGATCGCTGCAGCCAAACAGCAGTTCTCCGATTGCCTCAACGAACTCAACGACCGGCCAGAACGCCTGCAGTGGTTTATCATCAGCGGTCACAAGGCCGATATCGGCTTGATCGCCATGGACCCCGATCCCTTGCGCATCGACCGGCTCCACCAACGCTTACTATCGACAAGACTCGGACATGCCCTCGTTGCGACCTACTCCTTTGTGTCGATGTCCGAGATCAGCGAGTACCTCCCTAATAAAGAGCAATACGCCGAGAAACTCATCCGAGGCGGCGAGGATCCCAACTCACCGACGTTCCAGGCAAAGTTATCTTCGTACGAACGAAGGATCCCGGTGATGCATGCCCAACGCCTCGCCCCGGAATTCCCAACTTGGCCCTCGATGTGCTTCTACCCGATGAATAAATCGCGAGATGTCGGCGCCAACTGGTTCCTCGAGCCCTTCAGTGCTAGGACCGAGATGATGGCCGAGCACGCCCAGAGCGGGATGGCTTTTGCCGGGCGAGTCACCCAACTGGTAACCGCCTCGGTGGGCTTGGACGACTGGGAATGGGGAGTGACGCTTTGGGCTCGAAACCCTCAATTCCTCAAAGACATCGTCTATACGATGCGGTTCGACAAAGCCAGCGCCACGTACGGTCAGTTCGGCGATTTTTACGTCGGATACCTAGCAAGCGCCGACGAAATCCTCAAGCACTGCTGTATCGGAAACTGATCTCAAGCCAACGGCCAACCTCCATGAGCGACCTGTGTGTCAAAGACCTGTGCAAGACGTACAGCAACGGCCAGGAGCAAATTTCCGTGCTCGACGGCCTTTGCTTGGAAATCAACCGTGGCGACAACTTGGCCGTGATCGGTCCTAGCGGGTCGGGCAAATCGACACTCCTTCAGATTCTTGGTGTTTTGGATGCTCCAAGTTCAGGGACGGTCGAACTCCAAGGAAGCAATCCGTATCTGTTAGGCGAAAACCAACAGGCGAAATTTCGCAACCAGCACATCGGATTTATCTTCCAGGATCACCATTTACTCCCGCAATGGAACGTGCTGGAGAATACCCTTTTGCCGTCGTTGGCATTCGGCAAAGCCACAGCCGAGCATCAAAAACGAGCCAGAGACCTGCTCGATCGCGTTGGGCTCTCGCATCGACTAGGGCATGTACCGAGTCAACTTTCCGGAGGCGAACGAGAACGGGTCGCGGTAGCCCGGGCGTTGCTGCTCAAACCAACATTGCTTTTGGCCGATGAGCCGACGGGAAACCTGGATTCGGAGAATGCGAAGAAGATCGGCCAACTGCTCCTCGAGGTCCCTAAGGAGCAAAACGCGATCCTGATTGTTGTGACCCATTCGCTCGAATTGGCCGGTTCGATGGCAGCTTGTCGGGAACTTCGGCATGGGAAACTCGTCGAGATCACCTAGAGAGGCGCTCAGCGAGCCTCCTTGCAGACCGTCGAGTCCCCGAGAATAGCCTCCAAATAGTACTTCTCTTGCGCACGCATCTTTTTGGCTTGCGACTCGGTCGTATCTTCTAGTCCGATCACGTGCAGCATGCCGTGGATGATGTAGAGCAATAACTCGTGCGGGGCAGGCCACTGGTTTTCGGTCGCGATCCGATGGGCCGTCTGGGCGCTTGCGATCACATCGCCCTCAAGAAAGCTCTCCGATTCGGTGGTGTCAAAACTGATCACATCGGTTGGATAATCGTGGTTCAGATACTCAAGATTGACTTGGTGGATCTGAGCATCGTCGACGATGGCAATCGAGATTTCACCATCCTCCCAGCCATAATCGCTAGCAATTTGCGAAACGGCTTGTTCGATCGTGCGTTTCGGGAGTTTGACGCATCGGGAGGAAAATCGAATTTCGGTGACTATGGGCATAAAACGATAAAGGATTCGAGGGATTCGAGAGCAAGCCCGGGACAGGGGTGTTCAAGTTTACCGATTAGGGGACTTTTGTGCATAGCGCAAAGTTGGATGGGGACCGGAACGATCGGAGTTGTAGGAATCGTCCCGAAGCGCGTCAAAATTGGTAAAAACGTTTCGATTCCCGACCAGGATTGCCGAAACATAGGTTGTATTCGCAATCCAGCTAGGCTGGTCGAGTGTGGGGGGCCGCGTTCAACGGATAAGAGCCGATTGGGGACAGGGAATGGAATCCCGCCTGAATCGGAGGTTGAATGCGATCAGTCCCCCTGCAGTCTTCTAGTCAACCGGCTTGCAGGTGCCGAGGTTCTGAATGAATGGCTCCAAAGCGCCGTTGTTCCCGCATAACATATCGTAGGAGGATATCCATGCGACGATTCTTTTTGAGCATGGCGATCGCTTCGCTGACCGCCAGTGCTCCCTGGACGGCGTTTGGCGGGGATCGCGAGATCGCCGATGCCATTATCGCTACTGTGAAAAAGGCTCAGATCGATCTCAAGGGATTTGATGTCGATCTTACCGTCGAGAACGGTAACGTTACCGTCTCGGGGGCTGCAGCAAGTCAACAGCAACTTGACCGTGTCATGGTGGCCGCTCGCCAGACCGAGGGTGTCAAGTCGGTGGATTGCAAGGTCAGCGTGGCCGCCAGTGTCCAGGACGCCAAGTCCGACGACACATCGGGTGTGGTCCCTGCTTCGGCAAGCCAAATCCCCGCCCTTTTGACCGATGTCGCCGACGAAGCCTCGGCAACATCCAAACCGATGCCTGTGGCTGAGTCGTCCGTCGATTCGGCGATCACCACGGAAATCCTCAGCAAGCTCGGGTCGGCAAAGACTTCCGGACAGCTCAAGGGTTTTGATCTGGATGTATCGACCGTCGACGGAGAAGTCTGGGTCAGAGGCTACGTCTCGACTCCGGAACAAAAAGCGATGGTCCTCAAGACTGCTCAGTACGTCTCAGGCGTGCAACGTGTGGTCGACGAGGTGACGGTCAACCGAGTTCAACCAGCTAGCGGTCAGATTCCAGGAGTTCCCGGCGTGGGTATTCCCGGCGTGGGAGTTCCTGGCCTGGGAGTTCCTGGAGTTCCTGGTGTTCCTGGTGTTCCAGCGATGGCAGCCCCGGTTGCCCCTGGGATCAGCGGAGCGGCTCCTCGGCCCTTCGCCGCAAGTTCGGTCAACAGCGGTTCTGTCGTCGGCGGCGGGGTCGGTGGACCTTACACCGGCAACGTCGTTGCACCCCAGGCTCCCATGCCGATGCAAGGTGGACCTAGTTACGGTGGTGGCGTTGCACGCTACGACCAGCCCTACATGCCCAACTACGCTTGGCCGAGCTATGCAGCGTATCCCAACGCCGCCGCAGTGAGCTACCCCAAGCAGTACAGTGCTTCGGCTTGGCCATACATCGGACCTTTCTATCCTTACCCCCAAGTCCCACTCGGGTGGAGACGGGTCTCCTTGGAATGGGATGACGGACTGTGGTACCTCGACTTTACTCACAAGTAAGTCGATCGGATGACAACGAATTGAACCCAGAGGGCCTTGGTCGAAAGATCAGGGCTCTCTGCGTTTTTTCACCGTCAACGCAGGATCGCAAAATGGCCGTGCCGTCATCGCTTCTAGGGATCGACGCTGTCGATAGTACTTCAAGCCTGGGATAAAAAAGCAAAGGCCCGCGACTAGGGCAAAGATCAGATGAGCGATTGGGGGCCAGGCAAGCATCGCTGCGGCCGATAAAAACAAACTGGCTGCTTGCAGATAGAACGCACCGCTGAGAATCCCGGCCTTGATGAAAAACATCATTCCGGTGATCACCGCCAGAAGTGGCGTGAGCGTCAAGGGATCGAGTTTGAGCCCCCACTCGACAGGGAAGAGTGCTCCAATGCCGATCATTGCCGCCCCCCAGACGTGGGCGATTTGACGCTCGACAAACGTGACCGGTCCCATCCGTCGTCTCAAGGCCCAGAAGACCGCAGCCCAGCTCCCGAGCCCAACGGTCCAGAGTAGGGCATAGGAGAGTCGGCCGGCGTGATTCCATTGGAGAAGCTCGGCCAACACACTTGCGATGACTAAGACCAGGGAGTGCCACATCCAGAGCAACCCCCAGTTTTCTAGAACTGGAGCGTGATGGGTCTCGCGAAACCATCTTGCGACTACCTGTGCAAACTGACCAGACCTTGCTGAGATCGGCTCGTCGTTGAGATAGGCGCTCAGGTCCGACGCAAGCTTCGCTGCGCTCGGATACCGCAAATCCGGTGGTTTTTGAAGACACCGAACGAGAATCATCTCCAAGTCCCGATCGAGCTTGGGATTGAGCAATCGAGGACTCGGTGGGTCTTGCTCCATGACCTGCAAGAGCATGTCCATGGTCGTCTTGGCGACGAATGGAGGTCGACCGGTAAGCGCGTGGTAGAGAACGGAGCCCAAACTGTAGACATCCGAGGCGGGGCTGATCTGTCCCATCCGTCCGCTGGCTTGTTCGGGACTCATGTAGCTGGGCGTGCCTAAGACGACTCCGGTGCGGGTGAGCGATTCTCCAGCGTCGGTGTGTTTGGCAAGTCCAAAGTCGGTCAATCGAGCTAGTCCTTCCGAATCGACTAGGATGTTCGATGGCTTGATGTCCCTATGCAGCACGCCGTTTTGGTGGGCAAAGTCCACGGCCTGAGCGATCATCTCGACAATTCGGACCGATTGACGATCGTCGATGGCCGACGCATTGATCAGTTCCTGAAGGGTCCGTCCCTGGACATATTGCATGGCAAAGTAGGGACGACCTTCGATTTCGCCGACGTCGTAAACTGGCACGATACTCGGATGCTGAAGCTTGGCCGTCGCGCGTGCCTCTGCAAAAAAACGTTGACGCTCGGTATCCGACGCCAACTGGTCTTTGAGAATCATCTTGACGGCTACTTGGCGTCCTAGACTGATCTGTTCGGCGCGATAGACCACCCCCATACCACCGCGTCCGACTTCCTCGACCAAGCGGTAGTCGCCAAAGACGCAAGGAAGC
>Ga0082207_1000025_pt1 | contig 103130 bp, 98 predicted proteins | sample LakMenEpi10Aug09_FD_71540 | JGI IMG/M metagenome (GOLD analysis project Ga0082207, IMG submission 71540) | reverse complement strand
ATAATTGGTTCTTCTACTTATTATTTTCTTGAATCAGATCAATTCACTACTGTTCAAAAACAAAATCCAGAGAGTGTCGTTAGTCATCTTTTAAAACAACTTTATCCTTTTGTCCCGCCGCTAAATCAATGTAGTACAATGAGTGCAACAAGTACAACAAAAACCAAAGTAATAAAATATTTAGCAAAAAGTTTATTAGAACATAACAATTTTAATACTAAATCATTAGATAATTCTTATAAAAATTTAATTGATGCAGTATGTGTTCAATCTTGGGCTTTATTTAAAATCACTTCTCAAGAATATTCGGTGCAAATTCCTACTAATAAAAATGTGAGAGAAGCATGGGATAAAATTAGTCAATTGACAGAGTTAGAAGATAAGCCCAAAAAATATGTTCCCATCTCTAAAATTTGGTTAGAATTATCCGCACCTCCCTTTGGTTATAATGAATATACTTTTACAATGCTATTTTCTGGATGGATAGCTTATCATCGTAGTGAAGTCATGTTACAGGGAAATTTTGGGATTCCTAAAAATAGTAAAGAGCAGGTATCACCTCAAGAAAAATCAATAAAAAATTGGGCGACAACTAATGTATTTGACAACCCTAAATATTTTGTTGATAAATGGATTTTAGCCCCTGGAAAAACACCCCGATTAATTCGGAGTCAGACTGTTGCTTGTCCTGAAATACCAGCAATAATTGATTATAATAAAGCAGAAAAACTGATTAAAGAGATTGATCAATTTATCAATTCTGCTGATCCAGATCCAGCAAAAGTACAAGAAATCACACCCAAAAGGAAACAACTTTTAGCTGAAATCAAAAAAATTAATGATTGGTTTCAACCCGTAGAAGAAACCGAAAACTTACCCGATGATGTCAACCTTGAAACCTTACTAAAACTTTATCCTAGTCTTCAACAACAACCCCAAAATATTAATCTTGCTTCACCCCTTAAATCAGATACAGATAGTATTGTTGTTAATCGTACTTCTCAACAAAAGCAATGTCAAGTTGATGCTTTACAAAAAGTTCAAGATAAAATTGAAGAAATGGTTATACAATTAAGTGAAAAATCAGAATCTCTAAAAACGCAACAAGAATATGGACGCTATCAAGGAGAACTTGAAACAGCAATTGAGAAAATTACTCAAGTTTCTTCTTTACCCCCACGTTTAATTGAAACCTTAAATTATTCTCTGAATGTTGCTAGAAGAAAACTAGATGAAATTCAACATCAAACTGAAATCAAAGACTGTTTGGAAAAAATCAACCTTCGTTATAATTCTCTGAGTACAAATGCGAGTCAAGAGGATTATATTAAAGCATTGAGTGAAATTGAAAACTTAACTAATAATCTTGAAATTGTTAAACAAGAATCTCAGTATCAAACAATCATTCAAGATGTTGAAAGTAAACAAGCTGATTTAGAAACAACTCTTGAAATTTGGTCGGAAAGATTAACAGGTATAACTAAAAATGAAGCTCTTAAACTGTCGCAAGAAGTCAGTGAGCAAAAAAATCGTTTTACTCAAATTGAATCTGCTCAAAAAGTTAAAGAAATATTAGAACAATTAAACCCGATTATTTTAGAAATCTCAAATGAGGAAGAAACTCAAGCAAGAAAGCAACAGCAAGACAGTGAAATTATGCAACAGTTACGCCAAAATAATCCTAAATTTTTAAATACTATCAATTTATGTCAACAAGGAATTGAAAAAATAACTAATTTACGCTCTCAGCTTAATTATCCTGAAAGATTTAATACGGAAATCGAACAATTAATTAATGCTCTTAATAATCAAGTTTTAGATTTTCAACAACAATTTGAAAACTTAAAAGAGCAAGTTGATAAAATAGAAACAGATCAACAGTTAAGTCAGCTTCAAACCGACTTAGCTAAATTAGACTTGATTTTTAAAGACTCTGATGATTATTCCGAGTATCAACAGTTATTAGAAGTCCTTAAAACTAAATCTATAGACCGAAAAAATGAAAGTCAAGAGGAGAAAATTATCGATTTATTTATACAACTTCCTCCTGAAAGACAACAAATTTTATATTCTAAATTAGGACAACATTTATCCCATAATGAGCAAATTAATGAATAAAATTATCTTAGATCCTACGGGATTATATCAACCACTAACTGATTATCTAGTTATTACTAACGAAGTGGAGTGGTTACAATCTTTTCCGCTTGAATCTTCTGCTTATTGGATTAAAGGGAAAAGACTCTGTGATTGGACAAAAGAATGGTTAAGAGTATGGAATAAAGATGATTTAATTATTGAGATAAAACAACACCCCCGTCCAAAATTGGAAGCTATTTTTGCGCCTTTCTCTATCCCTAATAATTGGGATGACCAACATATTTTTACAATGATTACTCAGCTTGATAGTTATGCTTCAAATCATCCTATTGAATCTTTATTAGCTGGTGTAACGAATACGGAAGACAATTTTTGGTTAATAGATAAGCTATCAGTAGAACATTTAGCACAATGGTTATGTATTGAAGTTCCCCAAGTTCATCAAATATTTGAAAATGTTTGGAAACATAAAATTAGTCAAAACCATGACAATGATAATTTAATTAGTTATTATCAAAGCGAAAATAAGCATCAAATTTTAATAAATTGGTTGGGTTTAGGTTCGGATCTTGATATTATTAATATATTAGGGAAATACCACTTAAATATTCCTGATGTTTATTTGAAAGAATTTAGTGATTTTTGGCGACAAAAAATTTATCAAACAGAAGCTGAAATCTTAGATGAGTTAATATTACATCAACAAACTGGTAATGAGATAATAGCTTCTATCGCCTATGATATTTTATCGAATAAACCAATTTGGAACACTCCAGAAAGAATTAATAAAATTAGTTTCTATTTAGGAAATCAAAAAACATCCCAACTACAGCAACAATTACCGCCTATTCAACCTTTACTCTTGTCTATTGATGCGAGTCCTCAAGATGCTTTAGAATGGGTGACAGAATCTTATTTACCCTTTAGACGTTGGGAAACAACAATTAATCATACTCCCAAGGAAGAACAAATTAGTCAACAATTAGCAGATAATTTTGTTAACTGGATGCTTAAAAATTACCCAGAATTAAAAATAGATAATGTTGACAAGTCATTTTTAAATTATAATGGGACTTCTCAATTGCTAAAATTAGCACAGGAAAGTATTGTGATTTGGGTAGTTGTTGATGGTTTGGGATGGTTAGATCATCAAGAATTAGTTACAATTTTGACCCAAAATAATCAACTATTACTGGAAACAGATATTACCCCGCGCTTTAGTATCCTTCCTACCAAAACTGAATATGCAAAATGGAGTATTTATTCTCAACTTTTACCACAACATCCATCTTGGAAACCTAACGCAAAATCAGGTTTTTCTATGGTAAAATCAGGAAACCGTTATACCGATCAGAATAAACATGAATTAATCCAAGACTTAAAAGAGAATAAATATCAGATTTATTGTTGGGATACAGATCAATTAGATGAACTTTATCATCAAGAAAAAGATTGGAAAACTTTATATCAAGTAGAAAGAATCAGTCGTTTAGAAGGAATTGCTAGAAATATTCAACATTTTTTAGATCACTGTCCTAATTCTAAAAAATTAAAAGTTGTTATCTCTAGTGATCATGGCCAAATCATGGGAGATGTGCAAAAATTATCTAATTGTCCAGAAGAATTAGAATCAAAAGGTAGAATGGCGATCGGGAAAACAGATGATTCTCGTTTTGTTTTTCTTGACGCTAGACGTTTTGGACTTCCTCACGATATTAGTATTGTCAGAAATTCCGACTGTATTAGCGCGTTTAATTATACAAAAGACAAGCAAATTATTGGTTCTCATGGTGGACTATTTCCCGAAGAAGTTGTTGTTGGATTTTCAGTTTTAAGTCAATCTTTACAACGTTATCCAGTGATAGTAACTTGTAGCGGAGAAGGGAAAGCAAAACGACCAGGAGAATTGACGATTACGATTCATAATCATAATCCAGTATCCTTGACTAATCTTTGTTTATATATTAATCAATTAAATGATTTTAAAACAGGAAAAATGTTAGATATCACCATTAAACCAAATGATCAAGTTACTCAGAAAATATCTATTAGTGAATATCCAGATTTAGCACCCGATAAAAATGAAAACAAGATTGAATTATCAGGTCAATTAACTTTTAGCTTTTCCAATACTGATTCGAGTCAATCAAACCTTGATCCACAATCATATATTATTATCAAACAAATATTTAGTAGCGGTATTCAAGGAGGTTTAGATGACTTTTTCTAATAATTATAACAATGAGCTAGTTACTCAAGTTTTTACAACCCTGAGTATAGATAAAAAACGTTTACCCTCTAGTAGATTAACTACTTTAGGTATTCCTAGTTTTGTCGCTGAATGGTTATTGGATAAAATTGTCCCTGGAACTGGTACTTTAAATGACTCCGAACTAGAAAAAATTAATACTTTTGTGAAAAATGCTTTTCCCCGAAAAGATGATCAAGAAGTTATTAAATTTAAACTAACTCAAGGAGAAATACATAAATTAATTGCTTTACTTCAAGTTAGAATAAAATTAGAACCAAACGCTAAACAAATTCCTGAACCTTTAGCTAATATTCCCGTTTTAAATTTATCCGATTGTGAAATTTCTACCGATATCGTAGAACGTTATCAAATGTTATTGAGACAGGGAGTATGGGGTAAAATAACTTTAAGATATAAAAATACTACGGATGATAAATTTAAGGTCTGCGTGATTGATTTTGATCCCTTCCAATGTTCTGAAGTTAACCTCACTACTTATGCTGAATGTCGCTCAAACTTTACCACAGAACAATGGCAAGATTTAATGTTTTGTTCCATGGGTTTTAATCTCGAACATCCCAGCTATAATCATCGAGTAAAAACTTGGATTTTAACTCGTTTATTACCTTTAGTAGAATCTAATTATCATTTAATTGAACTAGCCCCAAAAGGAACAGGAAAAAGCTTTGTTTATGAAAATATTAATAATAAAGTTTCTGTGATTAGTGGGGGAAAAGTAACCCCTTCTCAACTATTTATTAATGGAAGAACGAAAGAAGTGGGCTTATTAGGACGTTATGATGTCGTGGTTTTAGATGAAGTTCAAAGTTTAACCTTTGACAATCCCGATGAAATTATTGGGCCGTTAAAAACCTATCTTGCTAATGGACGTTATAATCGTTCAGGATTTGCTGATATTGCTAGTGATTGTTCTTTAGTATTATTAGGAAATATTGAACTAAATGAATATCTCTGTCCTAAAAATGAATATAACTTAATGGCAAATTTGCCTAAGTTCTTCTCAGAAACAGCACTTTTAGATCGTTTTGCTGGGATTTTACCAGGGTGGGAAATTCCTAAATTTCAAAGCGATATGATTGCTGATCAAATCGGGTTTAAAATGGATTTTTTTGGGGAAGTATTATTATCTTTAAGAAAAGATAATCGTTTTAACCAATATGCTCAACAACATACTCAATTTGGTGATAATATCATGATCCGAGATCAACAAGCAATTATCAAAACAGCATCAGGATTTTTAAAATTACTTTATCCCCATCTGGAATTAACCTTACAAGATTATCAACGAGATTGTTTAGAACCCGCCAGAGAACTTCGCCAACAAATTCGCAATTTATTATATAATATTGATGACGAATTTAAGCAATACGAAAAAGATATTTATGTGGATGTTAAATAATGTTTAATGTATCTTGATTAATTTTTAACACCCAGTTTGGAATTAGACGATATAATAATAATTAATAGCGATCGCAATCTAAAACTAACAATATGGTTATTAGTCCTGTGATATTAAACCTAGATAGGGTTCAACTCAGTGATGAACAATTCTATCAACTCTGTCAAAATAATCAAGAATTAAAATTTGAAAGAAATACTCAAGGAGAATTAACAATTATGTCTTCAGTCGGGGGAGAAAGTGGAAATAGAGAATCTGAACTTATGATCGATTTGGGAATCTGGAATCGTCAAACAAAATTGGGTTATACCTTTAGTTCTTCAACTATTTTTAAACTTCCCAATGGTGCAGATCGTTCCCCCGATGCTGCTTGGATTAAAAAAGAACGTTGGGAAAATCTCACCCCCGAACAACGCCGGAAATTCCCCCCCATTGCGCCAGATTTTGTGATCGAATTAAGGTCAGCAACGGATGAATTAGAACCCCTGCGGCGGAAAATGTTAGAATATTTAGATGCAGGTGTAAAATTAGGTTGGTTGATTAATCCTCAACAGCAACAGGTAGAAATTTATCCCATTGAAAAACCCATAGAATTGAGAAATCTCCCCACAGAATTATCCGGTAAGGAGATATTACCAGGGTTTAGTTTGAATTTATCTCTTTTTTAGAGAATATTGTTTTTTATTCTATTAAAATTATCCTTAAACTATTGGGTGATGTGTGTGCTTACGCTATAGCAACCGCCAAGGCAGTTAGGACACCAGACGGATCTTTGAACCCATACGGTGAAGTGTTTCCCCCCTAGCTCCCCGTGCACGGAAGGTTTGGGGGGGCTGTTCCGGTGTTCCGGTGTTCCCTGCTATAACACACCCCAGAATAAGTTATTGTTGATTATCTTGAACCTGATCGGGAGTAGTTGGCAAATCGGGATTTGGTTTAGGGTCAGTAGCAGTATCAAAATATTGATAAATAGTAGAAGAAATTTTACGAATTAGTTCATTAGCTTGGGGATCATCTGCTTCTCGTTGCACTAAAACCCCAACTAAATAGCGTTTACCATTAGGCATATCAATTAAACCAACATCCCCAGAAACCGAGTCAATATTTCCCGTTTTATGAGCAATAAACGCCCCATCTCCTAAACCACGAGGTAACAAAGAACGATTGCGAGTTTGCTGCATAATTCTTAACATAAAATCGCGGGATTTCAAAGAAACTAACTTTCCTCGATTGATGTCCGCCATTAAATTAACTAAATCCCTAGCACTGGTTTTATTTGTTCCTTCCAAATCAGGAAGAATATTTTGCATTTGAGTTTGTTTTAATTGCCAAGAAGCAAACTGTTGATTCAAGGATTCAATCCCACCCAAGCGATCAATTAACATATTTGTAGCGGTATTATCACTATTTGTAATCATTAAATCTGCTGTTTCTAGGGCTGTAAATTTACTCCCGACTGGTTTATCTTGCAGTTCTCCAGACCCCTTAGCAACGTGTTTTTCTTCCATGGTTAAGACTTCATCTAAACGTATCCTGCCCTCATCAACCGCTTGGAAAAATGAGACTAAAATAGGAAGTTTAATGGTACTTGCAGCCGGAACTGCTTCTTGCCCTTGAATATCCACATAATTTCCCGTATCTAAATCCACTAAAAACACCCCAGGTTTTAACTTAGGTAAATCCTTCGCTAAACCCAGAATTGCTGTTTTTAAATCCGAAGATTCTTGAGTTAATTGTAGGGATGAAACTAAAGCATTAGAAGACGTAGAATTTTGTTGTTGTTCCAGGCTTAAATTTACAGTTTGATCGGCGGCGGCACTAGAACGACCCAAAGCATTTAAAACCGAAAGAATCGTCCCCGAAATCACACCAATTCCCAGTCCTAAAATCACCAAGCGGGCGACATAAATTATCGGAGAGACTCGACGTTTTTTTCTCACCCGTTTTACTAATTTATCCCTAGGGGCGAGGGGAGAGGTCGGAGCCGGAATCATGTCCCCCTCCGGTCTGCGACGGGGAGAAGGATCAGCAGGCTTACGAAAGGGCAAAACAGAAGCACCAGTAGCCGCATTAGGGGGGCGTTTACCTGGGGTCGGGCGGCGTTTACGAGATTTAGGCGGAACGGGTTTTTGTCGCAGTTGAGAAAGTAGAGGCTCAAAAGACTCCGAACGGCCTAAATCATTATTCTGTCGTGGTTCTGTTGACGGAGAGCGACGGGGAGCCGTTTTTACCGGATCATGACGAGATCGACGCCTCGGTTGCGGTTGAGACGCTTTTCCATTGCGAGATTTTGGCTCAGAGGAGTTAGAGCCAGACTTATTAAAGGAAAAGATCGAGAATAACGACTGACGAGGAGATCGTTGAGCCACACCTAAACACCTAACTAGAATTTTACTTTTCAGTTATCAGTCATCAGTCATCAGTCATCAGTCACCAGTTAACAGTTATCAGTGTAAGAGTTAACAGTTAGGAGTTAAGGGTAAATTGGTTCACTTCTAAACTCATTACTGATTACTGGTAACGACAAGGAGACTCAGCCCCCACGACTGATCACTTCTTGACTGTTCACTTCTGAACTGATAACTGATTACTGATGACTGATTACTGATAATGCCCATTCTACTTGACTCAGGATACCGCGTAACATCGCCACTTCTTCAGAGGTTAAATTAGCTCGATTATACAGACGCCGAAACTTTTTCATTCGACTACTGGCGGTATGGGGATAGACATATCCAATCTTGAGTAAAATTGCTTCCAACTGTTGATAATAACCCTCTAACACCTCCAAGGGAACCGTAGAAGCCGGAGGAATTTCTATAGAGTTGCTTACCCTCTCTTGAGGTTCTAACACACAATATCGTAATTCATAACAACACACCCCCACCGACTGAGCCAAATTTAAAGACGGATAAACAGAACTAGACCGAATTCGGAGAAACCTTTGAGCATAACTCAATTCATCATTATTTAAACCCCGATCTTCTGGCCCAAAAATCAAAGCAGAGGGACAGTTTAATAACCAAGGTAAAACCGTTCTGGGATCTTCTAAATCCGTAGGTAAAGCACCTGATCGGGATCTGGCGGTAGTGGCGATCGCCCGTTGACATCCAATTAAAGCCTCTGGTAACGAGGAAACCGTGATCGCCCCTGCTAAAATATCCCCAGCATGAACCGCCATTCGTTTCGCTTCATCCCCCAGGGGATCGCATTGAGGATTAACTAACACCAACTGCCCAAGCCCCATATTTTTCATCACCCGGGCAACAGAACCCACATTTAAAGGCCCTGCGGGTTCCACTAACACAATCCGAATCGGCGTTAAGGGGGTATAGGGTAAGGTCTGTGACATGGAAATGATATAATCATCCCTGATTAAAGCGACTTCAATAACTTAGCATGGCACGCCAGCGATCTAAGTCCGACTTACCGACGAAGACTTGTCCCGTTTGCGATCGCCCCTTCACCTGGCGAAAAAAATGGGCCGACTGTTGGGAAGAAGTCAAATATTGTTCCGAACGTTGTCGTCGTCGCCGTTCTGCTTAAAAATTATCCCTTATCAATACATTCATGGCCGTTCAACCCAAACTAATTATTCATGGCGGTGCTGGTAGTTCTCTCCAAAGCAAAGGAGGATTAGAAACTGTACGCAAATCCCTTTATCGAGTCATTGATCAAGTTTACCCCCTACTCCTCCGGGGAGCGAGCGCTAAAGAAGCCGTAGTGCTTGGCTGTCAACTCCTAGAAAACGATCCTCGGTTTAATGCGGGTACAGGTTCGGTACTGCAATCCGATGGCCAAATCCGCATGAGTGCCGCCTTAATGGATGGAACTTTACAGCGTTTTAGTGGAGTGATTAACGTTTCACGGGTGAAAAATCCTATAGATTTAGCTGTGGTTTTACAAGACGCCTCCGATCACGTTTTATCCGATTATGGGGCCGCCGAATTAGCCCGGGAACTGCAATTACCCCCATATAATCCCCTCACCGACCAACGTTTACAGGAATGGCTCGAAGACCGTAAGGACAATTTTAGACGCAGCATGGCGAATGTGGTTTCTGAACCCGCAGGCACCGGAACCATCGGGGTTGTGGCCTTAGATCAAAAGGGTCAATTAGTCGCAGGGACATCCACCGGGGGTAAGGGATTTGAGCGCATTGGCCGGGTGAGTGACTCCGCCACACCAGCCGGAAATTATGCTACAGATCAAGCTGGAGTCAGTTGTACGGGCATTGGGGAAGATATTCTCGATGAGTGTTTGGCGGCTAAAATTGTGATCCGAGTCACCGATGGTCAGTCTTTACAGACCGCCTTTAAAAAATCCTTCACCGAAGCCCACGAACATCAACGGGATTTTGGAGCAATTGGAATTGATCGAACTGGGGCACTCGCCTGGGGAAAAACCTGTGATGTGATTCTTTGCGCCTTCCACGACGGCCAAAATAAAGGAGATAGTTTAGAAGCTGATAAAGGAACTCAGGTCTTTTCAGATCACATTTAACTGCACCAACCATAAGGAAGAAAGTATAGCAGGGAACACCGGAACAGCCCCCCCTAGCCCCCCGTGCACGGGGGGCTAGGGGGGGAGGGAACAGGAGTAATACTTCTCGTTATTTGATATCAGTCGTAATTCGTAATTACCTATTACCCATTACCTATTCCCTGCTATATAAGCAATCGGATCTATTAATTCTAGTTCAGCAAAGGCGGCTAATCGTAAACGACAGGAATCACAAACACCACAGGCTTTTTCCTCTCCGGCATAACAAGACCAAGTAAATTCCCAGGGAACCCCTAAGCGATTTCCTAATTTGATAATTTCTGTTTTTGCTAAATGAATCAGTGGAGATTCAATCGTAATCGGATCACCTTCTCGACCTTGTTTTGTTCCTAATCTAAAGACTTCTTCTATGGCTTGAATATAATCGGGACGACAATCGGGATAACCCGAATAATCTAACGCATTAACACCAATATAAACTTTCCGGGCGGCGATCGCTTCTGCATAGGCTAAAGCAAAACTTAAAAAGATAGTATTCCGAGCCGGAACATAAGTAATTGGAATACTTCCAGCCATTATTTCTGTAGATCTATCCTGGGGTAAATCGAGGCGATTATCGGTTAAGGCAGACCCCCCCCATAGACTCAAATCAAAAGTTACGACTTGATGTTCGACAACTCCGGCAAATTCGGCAATTTTTCGCGCTGATTCGAGTTCCTTACTGTGTCGCTGTTGATAATCAAAAGAAATGGCATAACATTCACAACCATCTGCTTTTGCTTGGTATAAAACCGTCGAAGAATCTAAGCCACCGGACAATAAAATAACTGCTTTCACTTTAATTATTTATCCTTTTTCTTAGTGTTGATTATATCTGGGTTAATTTTAGCAAAAATTCATACCATATTACTATCCCCTCCGCAAGTAACAATTTTTACAATTAAGAAACCGTATTTTATCGGAAAATTTAGGCTGTCTAAAAAAAGATTTCAAAACTCAGCTTTTATCCTGTTTAAGAACCAAGACTTAAAGATTTATATTTTTTTGTAAAGTTTTGTTATACAAAATACTTCACATTCTATTGTGAAAATATTCGCTATTATAAAAAGTGAAGACAGCAATTATTATTCATACAAGGTAATCATTACTATGGCTACTATCTCTAAAGCAGAATATCATCCCACACGCTGGCTGACACTGGTGTTAGCCACTCTCGGATTATGGATGGCGGGAAGTTTGATTCTTGACTTTGTAATTATGCCGACGATGTATATTTCTGGCATGATGGAAGAAACCGGATTTACTTCGGCGGGAACTCTAATTTTTTCAGTCTTTAACCGGATTGAATTAGTTTGTGCGGCGGTTGGTTTAACGGGTTTAATTGCTTTAGCGATGAACCTTCCTGAAAAATTCAGTAGTCGCCTACGGACAATCACTGGATTATCGCTATTTCTGTTTGCCATTGCCATGGTTTATACCTATATTCTTACCCCTCAAATGAGTGCATTAGGAATTAACTTAAATCTATTTAATGGATTCAATACAATTCCCGAGGGCATGAACCAACTGCACTTAAGTTATTTTACCCTAGAAATGATTAAATTATCCGTTTTAGGGATTATTTTAGGCTGGTGTTATCGTAACCACAGTAAACTCGATCTCACATTCTAAATTGATCATCAAAATTAAGGTAGGTTGGGTTAAGAAAACAAAATCTAACCTATTTTTTATATATGAATTCCAAGGTTAGAACATAGACTGGTATATTCTTTCTGTTCCCTGTTGCCTGTTGCCTGTTCCCTATTATATAATTAAAATTAACTGAGTGTAGGATATCCCATGACAACCCAACTTTCTATCACAGAATCTAAACAAACTTCTGATTTATATGAAGAAGATTATCATTTGTGGTTAATGAATACTATTCATCAGTTACAACATGGAAAGTTACCTGAAGTTGATATGGTTAATTTAATTGAAGAATTAGAAGCTATGGGAAGAAGTGAAAAATCAGCAATTGAGAGTAATCTCAGAATTTTATTAATGCACCTATTAAAATATAAGTATCAATCTGAGAAACGAACCAACAGTTGGCTATTTACTATTCGAGAACATCGAAAAAGATTACGAAATGATTTTAAAAATAGTCCGAGTTTAAAGCGATATTTTCTTGAAGTTTTTCAAGAATGTTATCAGGATGCCAGAGAATTAGCTGCGGATGAAACGGGATTATCAATTAATACTTTTCCTGTAGAATCACCGTTTTCTCAAGAGGACACCTTAAACCCTGATTATCTACCGGAGTGATACTAATTCACGGTTTTCTTGATTCGCTAATTTCAATCGTTCTTTAATTGATAATTTTTGTAAATTTTCACTTAACTCATATAAATCAACACTCTGATATTTCCCTGTAAATAAAGGAATTAACGCTTCAATTAACGCTACAATCCCATCAGGAGGAACTGCATTTCCAATTTGGCGACGAATTTCTGTAAATGATCCTTCAAAGATAAAATCATCTGGAAAAGATTGTAACCGAGCGCGTTCCCGATTGGTTAATGCTCTGGGTTCATCGTAATGATATCCCCAAGTTCCCCCACCGCCTCCTGCGATAATAGTAGTTGAAGGTTGGTTAGGGTGTAAACGCCGATAAACATGACTAATCATGCCTTTAACATAATATTCGCTATCTTTAGGAATATCGGTAAAATTGCCACCGGGTTTAATCCGTTTTAAAATTTCAATAGTTCTCGGTTGGATTTTTTGATGTTCATTATTATTGGAAATATTTTCGACTCCTGCTAATGCGTCCGATGCAGTCCGATAGGGATATTTTCGATTTAACCCATATTCCGGTTCAGGATGAATAAAATTAAATCCCGTATCTTTTCTAATTCCTACTAATAATACCCGTTCTCGAAATTGAGGAACCCCATAATCGGCAAAATTATAGAGTTTGGGTTTAACTAAATATCCGGTTTCAATATTCTCAAAATCAGAAATAATCTGTTCAATTGCTTGATAATTATTAGCACTTAATAACCCTTTAACATTTTCAGCAATAAACGCTTTCGGTTTTTTATCTTGAACAAATTTAAGAAAATAAGTATATAAATTTCCCCGTTCTCCTTCTAACCCTGGACGTTTCCAAATCATTGAAAAATCTTGACAAGGAAAACCGCCCGTAATTAAATCCGCATCAGGAACTTCAGCAATATTAATATTTTCAATTTGATTATTAACAATTACATCCCCAATATTTCGGCGAAAAGTTTGACAAGCATCTCTATTAGCATCAATCGCCCAAACCACTTTAAATCCAGCTTTATGCAAAGGTAAATCCATCCCTCCACATCCCGAAAATAAAGACAGAGTTGAGGGAATATGCTCCCATTTAATTTTAGATAAACGTTCAGTTAATGGCATTATTTATTTTGATTAGTATTGAGTAATTACTATTATGTTGTTGGGATGAGAGCCTTTGTAAAGATTGCGCTTAAGCGCAACAACGATTAGGCTTTACCAATTGCAATAATAGCATTTTGTCCTCCAAATCCAAAACTAAAACACAAAGTATTTTTGATAACCATAGAACGAACAGAGGTAACAAAATCAAAATCAAATTCTGGTGTTTTTAAACCCACACAGGGGGGTAGAAGTTGATCCTTTAATGCCATTAAACAAAACGCCACTCCTAATGCTCCTGACGCCCCTAATGTGTGTCCGGTTGCGCCTTTTGTTGAACTAACAGAAACACCTTGGGGAAATAATTGTTTAATTAATTGAACTTCATGGTCATCATTTAATTTTGTAGCGGTTCCATGGGTATGAATATAATCAATTTCATCAGATGATAAATTACTATTTTTTAAACAGGTTTGAATCGCGGCGATCGCACTTTTTCCAACTCTATCAGGTTTATTACCATAACAAGCATCTGCTGTCAATCCAAATCCTAATATTTTCCCATAAATTTGAGCATTTCGCTGTTGCGCTAGATCTTCTGATTCTAAGATTAAAATAGTCGCCCCTTCCCCTAAAACAAACCCTTCTCGATCTCGATCAAAGGGATAGCAACCTGTGTTGGCTAAGGCTCCCATTTGTTCAAATCCTGCTAAGGTTAAAGGAGTAATTGGTGCTTCCACTGCTCCCACTATTACACGCTGACACTGTTGGGTTTTAATTAGTTCAAATCCCTGAGCGATCGCCCAAATTCCCGTAGCACAAGCCGCCATGGGTGATAAAATAATTCCCGTAGAACCTATTTTTTTAGCTGCATTTAAAGCAATATTAAAAGGTAAATATTCTACAAATTTGCTTAAACTAATTCCCGTATCTTCTCCCCCCCGCAGTAAGGAGGGGTAGGGGGGGTAAAATCTTGCTAATTGTTCTAATTTTCCTTGATATCCCCGACTAGAACCAATTACAACACCACAATCTAATAAAGGTGGAGTTAAATTAGCCATAATTAAGGCATCGGCGATCGCAGTTTCTAATAATTCCGTAGGATCAGACGGGATACTATGAATTAAAGCCAGGGGTTTTGTAGGAAGTTCACCGAAAGGTTGATGGGGTAATATTCCTGACTGACCCGATAACAATTGTTTCCAGGTTATTTCCAAATTTCCTAATGCCGAGATTAAACCAATACCAGTAACAACAACTTGCATTCTTTGTTAAGACTCAGCCAGGATAGCGGTCAGGGCGGGTTGATCAAGATGATCTGTCAAATCCGATTAATCTCGGTGAACCCACCCCTACAGGGACTTAATCTCTATGCCATAAATCGGGGATTCGTGTTGACATTTTTTAAGAGTTGATTAATTTTTCAGATTTTCTAACCCTTGGGTGACTTTTGCCGAGTCAATGCGATCGCCTTGTTGAATCTTATCCACAACATTCATCCCATCGGTAACATTCCCAAAAACCGCATAACTCCCATCCAGAAAAGGCAATTCCGCTAAAGAAAAATAGAACTGAGAAGAAGCCGAATCGGGAAATTGAGAACGGGCCATAGCTACCGCGCCGCGATGGTGGGATAAAACGGGTGCTGCGGTGATCCGAGCAATTTCTAAGGTTTTACTATAAATCGGCTGTTCCGCACCTTTGGGCTTAATTTCTAAGGGGATCATGCGTTCTTTAGAAGTAGCCGGATCAATAAATCCCCCAGTACCTAATCTAGCGCTGGGAAAGTTAGGATCTTTACTTTGAGGATCACCCCCTTGAACCACGAAGGGATCAGGCTCACGGACAACCCGATGAAAAGCTAGACCGTCATAAACTCCTTTATTGACCAGATCAACAAAGTTTCCAGCCGTAACCGGGGCATTAGTTCCATCCACTTCAATCGTAATCGGCGATCCGTTGACCGTCATTACTACCGTAGCTTTTCCGTTTAATTGAGGTAAATTTGTCATCGGTTGAGTCGGATTTTGGGAAATAGGTGTAGCAGATTGACTATCAGCAGAATTGTTATTCTGGATTTCGGTGGAGGTTGTATTAGAAGCACAGCCCCCAACAATTAATACACAAATCAGCAAAAAAGGTAAAAACCATTGCTGTGTGTTGAGTTTCTTCATCTTAGGTTTCAATGTTTTTGCGGTCGGAGGTTCTAAAGTCCTTCTAAGGGGACTTGTAAAAACTTAGCTAATTCTGCCCCTTGGTTTTCCACATCAGACAGAGGTAGGGGTTGGCCCACACGGGTTAAGGGAATTTGCCGACGGTCTTTGAGTTTTAGGTACAAAGCTCGACGGGGGTTAATTCCATCCTTGATATCAACACGAATGGATTGAATATCATTCAGGTTGCTACTGAACTCCACCTTGCGGTTTTTTCCAGGAAACCCCCATCGGAAAATACTTACTTTTCCCGTATCCCGGTTAAATTCATTGTATCCCCCGCCTAAATCCCAGAAAATCACTAACCATAAATACAAAGCCAGTAATAAAGCAGCGGCTCCATATAAACCCATGACAATGCCTTGGGGGATAAAGATCAGTTGAGTTGGATCGGCGAAGGGTAAAAGATTAATTTTCAAATAGCTAGAAATACCGGATAAAAGGAAACCCGTACCCCCAATAGTGATCACACTGGCCCACCAGTAGTTGCTGAAGCGACGGGAGCCCGTAACTTTCTTAGAAAGAATTTGATTCGTTGTAGTCTTTGTTTGGGTACTCATGAAAGTAAGAATGTGAACTTTTACAGTCAACACCTTTGCAAAAATTGTTAACTGTAATATATAGTTATGTTAACTTGCTTAAGAGTCTACCGCTAAATGTCCCCCCGATTAGACGAGGGAAAAAGTGGTAAGCTATAAGCATCCGACCAATTGCTGAACAGTTTATACCGCAAGGGATAGAAACTGCTTTGTCAGACCTTCCTCCGAACTCCGTTCGGAAGTATTCCCACAAAAGGTTAAGCAACTGAGAAGGTTAGCCCAAACAAAAATCGAGATTCCGATTGATTGCTGGGTACTTCACAAAGGATAATGTTTTTGATAAACCCAAGAGGATCGTTCACCAAATGACTATAGCAGTCGAAAGGCCGCAGGTTGAAAGAGGCGTCTTTGACGTCCTCGACGACTGGCTCAAACGCGATCGCTTTGTCTTCGTGGGTTGGTCAGGAGTTCTATTGTTCCCCTGCGCTTATCTAGCCCTCGGTGGCTGGTTAACCGGAACAACCTTTGTAACTTCCTGGTACACCCACGGTTTAGCAAGCTCTTATTTAGAAGGCTGCAACTTTATAACAGCCGCCGTCAGTAGTCCCGCTAACAGTTTAGGACATTCCTTACTGTTCCTCTGGGGGCCGGAAGCTCAGTGGGACTTCACCCGTTGGTGTCAACTGGGCGGTTTATGGGCTTTTGTGGCTCTGCACGGTGCTTTCGCGCTGATCGGCTTTTGTCTGCGTCAGTTGGAAATTGCTCGTTTAGTCGGCATTCGTCCCTATAATGCGATCGCCTTTACTGGCCCAATTGCGGTATTTGTCAGTGTATTTCTGATGTACCCCTTGGGTCAGTCCAGTTGGTTTTTTGGCCCTAGCTTTGGGGTAGCCGGAATCTTCCGGTTTATTCTGTTCCTACAAGGCTTCCATAACTGGACGCTGAACCCCTTCCACATGATGGGAGTGGCGGGAATTTTGGGTGGTGCGCTATTGTGCGCTATTCACGGAGCGACGGTGGAAAATACTCTGTTTGAAGATGGAGATACAGCCAATACTTTCCGGGCTTTTGAACCGACTCAAGCTGAAGAAACCTATTCGATGGTGACCGCCAACCGTTTTTGGTCACAAATTTTCGGGATTGCTTTTTCTAACAAACGTTGGTTACACTTTTTCATGTTATTCGTGCCGGTCACGGGTCTGTGGATGAGTTCTATCGGCATTGTTGGTTTAGCTCTGAACCTACGGGCTTATGATTTCGTTTCCCAAGAGTTACGGGCGGCCGAAGATCCTGAATTTGAAACGTTCTATACTAAGAACATTCTGTTAAATGAAGGTCTGCGGGCTTGGATGGCTCCTGCGGATCAACCCCACGAAAACTTTATTTTCCCTGAAGAAGTTCTACCTCGTGGTAATGCTCTGTAATTAGAGATTCTAATTATTCAGGACATTCTTAAAAACATCTGATTAATTTTAAAATCTCCTACAAGTTTTGTGGGAGATTTTATTATTGAAATTGATTTCAACCCACATTCTGCTAGAATAGGAAACAAGATGCTAAGATTAGCGAGTGCCTGAAGCGCAGAATCACGCAAGGCACTCGCTAACGCAATGTGTTAAAGATTCCATTTTGCTCGAATGGTTTCAATCCGTTTCCGATTTACTCCTAGATCGGATTCTCCTAAACGAGAGGCAGAACGTACTTGAATTAAACTATTTTTTTCATCCAAATAAAATTCTACATCATCCACAAATCCCATTAAATCTGAAGTAAATTCGGCGTAAATATAATTGGCTTCGGCTGTAATAATTTCGGCATTTTGAGTATTTGCAATAATGATTTTAAGATTTTCAAAGGCTTTTTTAGGTGTATCTTTATAGGTGAAAGGTTCAATTTGATGTTGGGCATCTAGGCTTTGACTGGAAACACAATTGGGAGAGGTTGGACAGGGGGCAAATTTTCCTTGTTTAATGCCGAGGTTTGTGGGTCGATTTCCTGAAAACGAAAATAGACTAGCTATGATTGGAGATACAGAAGTATGAGCAGCCAAAGCTGAAGGCACTAATCCTAATAGACTGCTAACAAATATAATCGCTGTTAACAATATAGAAAAACCGGGAATTTGACCGATAGACAAGACTGATTTTTTCATGGGAAATATTTAAGAACTTAATCTATTTTAAACTTAATTTAACCGATTAAATCCTTTCGATGGATTCAAACATTGGGCAGTAACCATCGGAAGTTACTTTGAAGCCGTAGAGGGCGGATGATTGATTCCAACAGCGTTGTCCACGATAGTATTGGCAGTTTCCACAACAATCAAGATCCCTGGGAATGGGGCGATCGCTTCCTTGACTCAAGAATTCCCGTTGGGAAATCCCCCGCAACACTAATTCTTCCCCTTGCCATCGGGCTTCTACTAACCCCGTATCGGCAAAACCTAACCAGCGCGGATCGGTGGTTAACCCTGGGGGTAGGGTAATGTGAATTTGAGTTTCAAACTCGGCAATTTCCCCTTCATACTCAATTTCAGCCAGGGGCGGCTGGATGAAGGTTTCGCCGATGGGTAACTCGACTAGGGTTCCCGGGTTGGGGGTATGGAGTTGATAGCGGTTTCTAAGTTCTTCTAAATTGGTCAGATCCCCTAAATAGGTGGGTGAGCCGTGAACAAAAATAATATGTTGGGGTCGGAGGTTATGAATTAGTTGGCTTGTCCCGGGGCCATCACAATGTTCGGAGATCAAATAGGTTTCAACCTTTGGTATGCAGGGACTAAAGCCTTTTTCTTCCGATTCGGGAGTCAGAATAATATCGAGGTTTTGACCGGGTTTTTGGCGCAAAAATAACATCCAAGGCCGGATAGAATCGGCCCAATAGGTATTCCAGTCGGCTGATTCGTCGGTGAGAACAATACAGGGCGTTTGACCGAGTTGAGATCTGTGTTCCGGGGTGAGTCTTCGGACTCTGGGGCGAATGCGGTCATCCCAAAATAGGGGCTGATGTTGGGCAAAATTCTGCACGCTGGCGGGGAAATGGGGCAGGAGTTGTAGGTAAATATCGCATCCGGTGGCGACACTGCCATCAACCCAAATATCGAGGTCTCGCCCGGTAAAATAATGGTGACTGCGAAGCAACATCAATAATTCCTGTCCTAAGCCTAAAGTTGGTGTTGGTAGGAGCAGGCAATATTGGGCTTCTATCGCTCGATATAAGCGTTCTGCCAGTTGGTTTTCCAGTTGACGACGATGGGGATGGCGGGCGGTTCCATAACTGCCTTCTAGGATTAAAACGTCGGGTTTGAGTCCGCGCAACTCCCCCAGGGGTAAGCCTTCGACTAGGCGAGAATTGGAGAGAAAAAAATCTCCGGTGTAAATTAATTTATAGTTGCGTTCGGGTGTTACATAATTGATCAAAATTACTGACGCCCCGGGTAAATGACCCGCCGGAAACAAGGTAACACTGAGTCCGGGTTGGAGTTGGATGGGAGAATCCCAGGGTAAGGGCTGACACAGGGGTATATTGGGATCGGGTTCCCAGTCTGGCCAGTTGAGGGCTAATAGTTGGGTTGTGACTTGACTCCCATAAATGGGAATTTCAGGAAAAGCCTGATGGAAGGCGAGTAAACCTTGAGCATGATCCGCATGGGCATGGGAACATAGAACTAAGTCGGCTGGAGGTTGATCTGAGGATGTTAATAGGGGTGAAATGTCCTGAATACCACAATCGAGTAGAATGCGATGAGATCCAATTCTCACCAACAGACATACACCTTCCCCTGCATGGCCAACACTATAGGCTAAACATTCCGGGTCAATCACAGGAGTTCATCAAGCGGGATAATTTATTAAATTTTAGAATTATTAGGGATTTTTACTAAAAAATGTTAAAAACTGTTGCAAAGATGATTTAAGAGGAGTGATATTAATTATGTCGATTGGACAATTCCAGGAATTTTTTGATCATTGTGTGGGTGAATGGATCACGGAGCGTACCTATCATTATGTGAGTTATCGGGAAGTTGAGCGATCGCATACGGAATTTGTGATTCATCCTTTGGAGAATTCCGCTTTCGATTACTTTGATTAATCCAATGTTAAGAATTCGTCGGATTATTAATTATCAACGACCGATTAATAATAATAGGTCTATTATACTCATACCAATGGTTAGCAATATCAACCCGACGACAGATCCAAACCCGATCATAATTTTGAATATAATCTAAAAAGCGAGCGAGTGCAGCCGCCCGTCCGGGTCTACCCACTAAACGACAATGTAACCCAATACTCATCATTTTCGGTGCGGTTTCTCCTTCAGTATATAACATATCAAAAGCATCTTTTAAATAGGTGAAAAACTGTTCCCCACAGTTAAAACCTTGATTTGTTGCAAATCGCATATCATTATTATCAAGGGTGTAGGGAATCACTAAATGGGGTTTACCATAATCATAAATCCAATAGGGTAAATCATCGGCATAACTATCAGAATCATACAAAAATCCTCCTGCTTCTACGACTAATTTGCGGGTGTGGGGACTGGTACGTCCCGTATACCAACCGAAGGGGTGATTTCCGGTAATTTTTGTATGAATAGCGATCGCTTTTTCTAAATGTTCTCGCTCCATTTCTTGATTAAAATATTTATAATCAATCCAGCGATAACCGTGACTAGCGATTTCCCAATCCGCTTCTAACATAGCTGCAACGGCTTCTGGGTTGCGTTCTAAAGCCATGGCAACCCCATAAACGGTCACGGGGATATGACGTTGTGTAAACAGCCGATGGAGCCGCCAAAAACCCGATCTGCTGCCATATTCATAAATTGATTCCATGTTTAAATGGCGTAGTCCGTGAAATGGTTCAGCCCCAATAATTTCTGATAAAAATGCTTCAGAAGTTTGATCTCCATGTAGAATACAATTCTCGCCACCTTCTTCATAATTAATTACAAATTGTACCGCAATTCGGGCTTGATTCGGCCATTTCGGATCGGGGGTGTGGCGACCATAACCGATCATATTTCTGGGATAATATTCAGACATCCGATCAATTTCCTCCAAGCAATTCGGTTAAATTAAACTTCCGGTTCAATACCTGCTGCTCGTAATTGTGCAGCTAATTTTTCCGCCCGTTGATGTTGAATTTCTGCTAATTCAAATCCCCATAATAATAGGTTTTCGCTTTCATCCCACCACCGCAACCAATATCCGGTTCTGTTTTCCCGGTTTCCCTGCCAAACCCCTAAATATAAGTTGATTTCGGGGATAAAATAACGGTTATCAGGATTAGCGGTTTGTAACTGATATTCTCCCTTTTCATTTAAACAGTAGACTTCTAAAATGCCCTGCTGGGGTTCAAAAATAACATAATACTTGACTCTTAAAATCGTTTGATAGAAAAACCATTTCCCCGGAGGATAGGTTGATTTGATTGAATATTCTCCTCCTTCAGTATCAGACATAAATTCTACAACTAAAAGCGGAATATCTCCTTGTAATTGCGGGGTATAACTGCGTTGAATATCGGTTCTGGGAACTCGAATTTCTGGAATAAATGCCCAATCTGGTGCTTTAATTACTATTTTGTCATTGACGGTGGCACAAATTCCATAATTTGTTGGGGTTAAACTATTAGGAGGGAGTTTTCCCGCATTTTGTAAACTATCTGTTAAAGCGGCAGCTAAAGCAGGTTGATTAATATTATCCACAGGGTCATCCGGTAAAATAAAATCATCGGGAAGGGGTTCCCAGGTTATTTTAAAACTGGCGATTGAGGTTGCCATTGTTCTTGAGAAGTTAAGCTATATATTAATATTTTAATTGATATTTTGATGATTGTCAAGTTTTTAATCAATTTTATAATTAACCAGGTTTCTAAATTTAATAATAGTTAGAAACTCAGTTTATGAATTATGAGTTAATTTTGATTTGTAGGGATAAATGAGCCTGAAATCTAGGCACAGCAAGGAGGCAATATTACAACCTATTTAGGATTGCTATAGCTTGCCAAACCTGATCTAATAAATTAGAACTATCGGCATCAAACCATTGAATTTCAGAAACAGCCCGAAACCAAGTTCTTTGTCGTTTGGCAAATTGTCGGGTATGTAATAAGATTAATTCCTTGGCTGTTTTTAAAGAAATATCCCCAGCTAAATATTGTTTTATTTCCTGATATCCTAAAGTTTCTAATAACGATAACTTAGTTCCATATTTTTGACATAAATTTTCTACTTCCTGCACAAATCCTCGTTCGATCATGTCTTCAGTCCGTTTTTGAATCCGATGAATTAATGCTTCTGGTTCACAATTTAAACCGATTTGTAAAATTGGATAATTCGGAGGATTTTCTCCTTGTTGTTCAGAAATCGGACGACCTGTAATATAATAAACTTCTAAAGCTCGTAAAGTTCTAACCTGATCATTAGCATGAATTTTCTGCGCTGCCATCGGATCAATTTGTTTTAACATTTGATAACATTGCACTTGACCTAAACCTTCAAGTTGCGATCGTAATTTTAAATTAGGTGCAACCCTCGGAATTTTCATTCCCCGCACAATAGATTTAATATATAATCCCGTGCCACCAACTAATAATATAGGAGCAGAAATATCAGAATTCATAATCAATTCTTGCGCTTGATCCTGATAATCTGCTACAGTTAAAGTCTGGGTTGGTTCACAAATATCAATCAAATAATGGGGAATCCCCCGACGTTCTTCAAGTGTTGGTTTCGCCGTCCCAATATCAAACCCTCGATAGACCAAACGAGAGTCCGCACTCAAAACCACAGACCCCAAACGCTCCGCTAACTGGATTGCCAAACCCGATTTCCCCGTAGCCGTCGCACCACAGATGACAATTAACTGGGGTGACTGTGGTATTGTACAAATAGTCAACTTTCCTTCTCCTTGCGCCCATCACGGATAACCGAATATATCAACCCTGTCCAAATTTCATTTGAGAATGCCCTACGATCCTCTCCAACCTATTTGTGCTACAATTTTTGAAAGTTTTATCATTTTAATGTAAGAACGCCATAAGGGACGTTTTTACTCAACCAATACTGGAGTCGTGATCAAATGACCAGCAATTACAGCGCCGACCAAATTCAAGTCCTTGAAGGTTTGGAAGCCGTTCGCAAACGCCCTGGAATGTACATTGGTTCCACAGGGCCAAGAGGACTCCACCATTTAGTATACGAGGTTGTAGACAATGCGATCGATGAAGCGCTGGCTGGCTATTGCACCCACATCGAAATCGACTTCAACGCCAATGGTTCCGTCACCGTCACCGATGATGGTCGCGGTATCCCCGTCGATACCCATTCTAAAACCGGAAAGTCCGCTTTAGAAACGGTGTTAACAGTTCTGCACGCCGGAGGTAAATTTGGCGGTGGCGGTTATAAGGTTTCTGGGGGTTTACATGGGGTCGGGGTTTCCGTTGTTAACGCTTTATCAGAATGGTTAGAAGTAACAGTTTTTCGTGATAGAAAAGAATATTCCCAACGCTTTGAACGAGGGACTCCCGCCACGGAACTCACCTCAAAACCGATCAAAGAAGCCCGCACCGGAACCTCCGTTTGCTTTCTACCTGATACGTCAATTTTTACCACCGGAATTGAGTTTGATTGTGATACCATTGCTTCCCGTTTACGGGAACTCGCCTATTTGAATGCGGGAGTCAAAATCACCCTCACCGATAGTCGTTTAGAACTCTTAAATCGTGAAAATCCCAGGATAGAAACCTACTGTTATGAAGGCGGAATTCGGGAGTATATCGCCTACATGAACAATGATAAACAACCCCTCCATGAAGATATTATTTATACTTGTGGAGAACGGAGTAATGTTCAAATAGAAGTCGCTTTGCAGTGGTGTACCGATGCCTATAGTGATACGGTTTTAGGCTTTGCTAATAATATTAGAACTATCGATGGTGGAACCCATTTGGAAGGGTTAAAAACCGTTTTGACTCGGACTTTAAATGCGATCGCCCGTAAACGGAATAAACTTAAAGAAGGAGAAGCAAATTTAGGCGGGGAAAATATTAGGGAAGGTCTGACCGCCGTTATTTCCGCGAAAGTTCCCGATCCTGAATTTGAAGGACAAACCAAAACCCGATTAGGAAATCCAGAGGTTCGGGGAATTGTTGACTCCTTGGTGGGGGAAGCTTTAACCGAGTATTTAGAATTTAATCCAGGAATTGCCGATGCGATAATTGAGAAAGCCATCCAAGCCTTTAAAGCCGCAGAAGCCGCTCGTCGAGCCAGGGATTTAGTTCGTCGAAAATCGGTCTTAGAATCCTCACCTTTACCCGGTAAATTAGCGGACTGTAGTACCCGAGATCCCCATGAATCCGAGATTTTCTTAGTCGAAGGCGATAGTGCCGGAGGCTGTTTTTTGGGTTCTACTTTGATTCGGTTAGCCGATGGTTCAGAGAAAACATTTCAAGAAATTGTTGAAGAACAAAATCAAGGGAAAGAGCATTTTTGCTATACTATTAATAATAGTGGAAATATAGGGATTGAGCGAGTAATTCATGCTCGACTTACGAAACAAAATGCCCAAGTCGTGCAATTAACTTTAGATAATGGAGAAACCCTGATTTGTACTCCCGATCATCCGTTTATGTTGCGCGATCGCACCTATAAAGCAGCAGCAGAATTAACCCCAGAAGATTCCTTAATGCCGTTTCATTATCAACTTTCCCCTGCGGAAAATAATGGGGAATTAAAGGGAAATCAAAAGGTTTGGAATCCCGGTTCTGATCAATGGATTGATACCCATGTATTAGCCAATAACTATCAATTAAAACAACGGGAAGATCAAGACCGCTTAGAATCTCAATATCAAAGCGATTATGCTCGAACCCTAGCATCACTCTATCAGATATATAACCCGTCAGCAAACTCTCTTAAACCGCAAAAAGATCAGACCTTTAAAACCTTTTGCGATCGCTATTTTGAAGGGGATGAAGTTGCCACCCGAACTGCTATTCGTAACTATAACCATCGGGTAATTTCTATCGAATGGTTAGAAGAACGGCATGATGTTTATGATATTGAAGTTCCCCATAGCCATAACTTCGCATTATCGGCGGGTATATTTGTGCATAATAGTGCCAAACAAGGACGCGATCGCCGTACCCAAGCCATTCTTCCTTTACGCGGAAAAATCCTGAATATTGAGAAAACGGATGATGCCAAAATCTACAAAAATAATGAAATTCAATCCTTAATTACAGCATTAGGATTAGGAATTAAGGGAGAAGAATTTGATGCTACCGGGTTGCGTTATCATAAAGTCATAATTATGAGCGTTGCGGGTGATGAACCAACGTTAGTAATGGAAGATACCGGAAAAACGGAATTTGTAGAAATTGGTAAGTTTATTGATGAGTGTATCGAGGGGAAACGTACCCCAGAACGCTATCAAGTGGTTGCCTTTGATCCCGTAACCCATGCCACCCGTTTTCGTCCGATTAAAGCCGTAATTCGTCACGGTCATGAAGAACCCATGTATCAACTGACGACTCGCTATAATCGTCAGATTAAAGTCACATCTTCCCATAGTGTTTTTGTTTATGAAAACGGGGAAGTTAAACTCAAAAAAGGCAATGAAATTAAACCCGGAGATTGGTTAGTTGCCAGTCGTCGTTTACCCCGTTCAACTGAACCCCAAACCCGGATTGATTTACTCCGAATTTTCTATGAAGCGGGTGTGACTCAATCCTTATATTTACAAGGAGAAGATGTTCGTAAAATTGCCAGTCGCCGGATTTTAGCTAAGGTTGAAAAACCGGAATTATTCAGTGAAACCCGGGTTGAATTAGATGCTCAAGGATGGCAAAAATTAATTGCCCAACGTCAAGCATTAGGCATGACTCAAAAACAATTAGCCACTGCCATTGGAGTCAAACAACCGATTACTATTAGTCACTGGGAACGGGGAATTAATCGCCCAATTTTGTCTAATTTCTTAGATTATTTAGAGACAATTGGAGGTAACGAAAATATTGTTTATCAAACCCTACCCTCTAAAATTGATCAACTCCTGACTCAAGATGACAGCAGTAAAAACGCCCGTTGGCGAGAAGTTAGTAATTACAAACCCTTTGAATATTTCACACCAAGCGAGTTAATTAAATTAGGGGATAACCTAAAAATTGTTCCTCAAGCCCACCAGAATAAAGCCTTTGATCGCTATTTACCTATTACTTCAGAATTGATGTGGTTTTTGGGTTGGTATGTGGCGGAAGGAACCCTATCAAAACATCAAGTCAGTCTGAATTTAAGCACAAAAGATGAGCGATTTATTCCTGAGTTAATTACAGCTATTCAAGAGGTATTTGGGGAAACCCCACGCCGCTATAATGATCCCGAAAGTCAGGGCATTAAACTCTACTTTCATAGTGTAGCCGCTGCCCGACTGTTACAAGCATGGGGATTAGGAAAAAAATCCCATGAAAAACAAATTCCCGATCTGGTTTTCTCGGTGACTGAACCTTTACAACTTGCCTTTTTAGAGGGGTATTTCTTAGGGGATGGTACAACCAGTGAGGCGAATATTTCTTGGACAACTAACTCCAATTCAATTAAGAATGGATTACTCTATTTATTCGGACAATTGGGATTAATTGCCAGTACCAGTGAACATCAACCTCAATTGAATCACACAGCCCCAATTCAAACCCGTTATCCCTACTATACTCTTACCCTTTGTGGGAAACAACAACTCGAAAGTTGTCGTTTAATTTGGCAACGTCATTTAGGAGCAGAAAAACTCAAAACCTATTTACAACTTCCCACTCAAAAACCGATGGATTATTTGCCCATTAGTGAAGATTTAATGGGATTAAAAGTTATCAAGGCAGAGGAGATTGAATTAGTTGGAGAGTATGTTTATGACTTTTCCGTTGATGGGGATGAAAACTTTGTTTGTGGTACTGGAGGACTCTGCTGTCATAATACCGACGCGGACGTTGATGGCGCTCACATTCGGACTTTATTACTCACCTTTTTCTATCGTTATCAACGAGAATTAGTGGATCAAGGCTATATTTATATTGCCTGTCCTCCCCTTTATAAAGTAGAACGGGGACGGAACCATCAATACTGTTACAATGAACAGGAATTACAGGAGCATTTGAGAAGTTTACCCGCCAATGCTAACTACAATATTCAACGGTTTAAAGGGTTAGGGGAAATGATGCCCGAACAACTTTGGACAACCACCATGAACCCAGAAACTCGAATGATTAAACGGGTGGAAGTGGAAGATGCCGCCGAAGCTGATCGGATTTTTACCATATTAATGGGCGATCGCGTTGCCCCCCGTCGGGAGTTCATCGAAACCCACGCTCCCCGCTTGAATTTGACGGATTTAGATATCTAAGGGGTTTGAGATTGCTTGAGGTATGATCTAAAAACCCGATTTCGTGAAAGTTATCGGGTTTTTAATCTTCAACGCATTTGCGATCGCGTGGAGTGAGAAACCGGGTTTGGTGAACACTCATCTCGGCGGCGATGCTTGAGTTATCTAAGAAACCGGGTTTCTGAAGTTGCGATCGCATGGTAATGGTTGTGTATTACCTCTTTATTTCTCCCTTGGGTTAGGAACGGTTTGCTGTTCACATATTGCCCCTAATTGTAGACTAATCTGATATGGGAGAACATTAACACTTGCACCAGTATCTAATAATGCCATCACTTCTACGGAGTTGCTACCGTTGGAGAGAGTAATGGGCAAATATGGCATGACACTCGATCGCCCAAGGCTATCAATTCTCTCTATAAAAATGACAAATTCAATCGGTATAGTTGAGCCGTTGAAGAGCAGAAATGTCAGGGTAATGGTTGCGTGTCTATCAGTTACAATGCCGGAAATCACCTGTAAACACGCTCCATAATTCCACCGAATGATACAGCTACATTGTATCCAATACGAATATCTGTATATATTAAACTATATTTTGCTTAATCATTTATAATACCGCAGATATTGATCGCTCCTTTGAAGATCATAAATTTTCCCATTTATCTCTCTGAATCATTGCCTGTCGCAATATCTCAGCCAAAAGCCCTCTGCCGATATCGCCACGATGCGGGTTCGGCACTCGCACAGTAATATCGCCCTTCTGCATATACTGGTGTTTGCTGCCAGCATAAGGCCCATCAAAACCCAGTTGCTTTAAATACTTGATTAAATCTCGACGACTAATTGGCCCAAAAGCAGGCATTATGCAACTTCCTTGATCGATAATTCTATTCCATCGACAACAGGTAAAGGCAAATTCTGCGAAATCCGCAACAAAATCCAATCTTCCAAAACCTCTGCCAATTCTTCTCTGCAAGTTTCGAGTGCATCTGCATTAGCCCATAGACCCTGAAAGCCGGGAATTTCCCCGAAAAAAGTACCATCATCTGTCAATATCTTGTACTTGGCTTTATGCAAAGCGGCTTGGAGGTATTTTGTCAACATAACAAGTGTCTTTGATTTCCCTGAAAACAGTCTATCATGGAAATAAAAAAATATAGAGAACTGATTAGAAACAGAGCGATCGCTCTTTGTCGATAATGACTATTTTACCGATGTTTTCTTCTGAGATGGCTATTACTTTGTTACAATCACTGGTATCATAACTAATCAGTTTGAACCCAGGAACACTATCAATCCGGGTCGCGTCATCAACTAACGGAATCTTTCATCAACCAAGTTCCACCCATGAGTCAATCTATCCCTATCTCCTGGTCTAAGGCAGGCGTCTCTATCCCCCTGGAGCAACTACCCCTTGAGCAACTCCCCAATACCGATTTAGTCCTGCGGTGTCAAGAGGGAGTCTGTCCAGATAAAGCAGCCTTTACAGAACTGCTGCGTCGGTATCAGTCCCATGTTGATAAGATTCTCTATCACCTGGCCCCAGACTGGCAGGATCGGGCTGACCTCGCCCAAGAAATCTGGATTCGGGTCTATCGTAATATTAAGCGTCTACAGGAACCCGTCAAATTTCGGGGTTGGTTAAGTCGAATTGCTACTAATTTGTTCTACGATGAACTCCGCAAGCGCAAACGGGTCAAACCCCCCTTATCTTTAGATGCCCCTCGCAATATAGAAGATGGGGAAATGGATTGGGAAATTGCCTCCGATGGCCCTGGCCCCGATGAAGATATGGCAACCCGTGAATTTTATAGTCATCTTCATGAAGCGATCGCCGATTTACCCGAAGCATTCCGCACCACGATTGTTTTGCGGGAAATTGAAGGATTAGCTTATGAAGAAATCGCCGAAATTACCGGGGTTTCCCTGGGAACGGTAAAATCGAGAATCGCCAGAGCCCGTCAACGCTTACAAACCGATCTGCAAGTGTATCTCAATCCCTAAAATCTGTGCAGGCGAGCGGGTGAAATTCCTGTTAATAGGGATATAATAGTTCTATAGGTTGAACCCCAATTTCTCATGTCTGATTTCATATTTGGTGAACGGGGGTGTTCGGATGAAGCATAATCTTGAGCCAGAACCACAAACTTACTCAACCATCGGGGGATATCTATCTGAGGAACACTCGGATCTTGACCCTAAAATCCAATTACTCAGTGCCTACCTGGACAATGAAGCGACGGTTGCAGAGCGCCGTCAAGTTCAGTTGTGGCTGGATACTGATCCTAAGATTAAAGCAACTTTTCTACAATTACTACAACTGCGTTCTCGCTTGCAAAACGCTCCTGTTCCTGCTTCTGGTACTTCGGTACAAAAACTAACCGCCCGCGTTTTCCAAAGTTTAAATCAGAGAACCCGGAGGATGGCAACTTGGGGAGGAACTGCGATCGCGGCTTTATTAGTGATGACTTTTTCTAGTACAATTTCAGGCAATTCCGGGCGTTTTCCGATGTTTGCCCAGTCTGAAACCCTGAACAATTCGGAACCCTTACAAATTGCTTTAAATGAACCTCTGATCCCAATTATTACTCCGAATGCGGTTAGTATTAGTGTGGATCAACCGATTATTCCGATTCCTAAAGCCGCAGTTTCAAGACCCATCAATTAAAATAATATAACCCCAGAGACTTTAAAATATAAGGTTTTTTGGGGTTATATTTTAGGTCTAATCTTGGTTTTTCCAACACCCATCAGGAATTAAAACCCCGGAATAAAACTCAACGGTTTTAATATCCATCAAATAAACCCAAACTAAGCCTAAAGGTTGATGGTTGAGATCAAATACAGAAATTTGTTGTCGCTGATATTCGTTTTCTTCAGCAGGGCGATGGGGTTGGTAATCTTCTAATTGATCTAAATCTAAAAAAATATTAGGGTCTGCAAAGGATAAAATCACCCCCTGTACCATACCATCCCCAGCTACCATCCCTGGATAACCTAAAGATAGAGCATAGAGTGTTCCCACCGCTAAAGCCGGACGCTGGGCCAGGACTCGCCCCTGACAATAGCGTTGATAGTTATATTCCCCTGGCTTGAGCGTACCATAGACAAATACATCAATCTGATTGGTCATAGTTAAGTTGCAATGTCTGTAAGAAAAAGAGATGATTGTACAGTAATTGTCAAAACTTTTTGTTAAGATGATCATCAACAGATCGTCTTGACCGTTGGATGAAGGCGATGATTGGTTTGAATTGAGTTTATTTCCTACTTCTGAATTTATTTATGTTAATAGCCATTAATTTAATTGATTTTTCATTTCATACATTACCGTTAAGTACGTTTTTCCCTGAATTTCCGGTTTTTGACGGGATTTTTTCGACTCAGGGGGTGATGGTGATGCTACTGGCGGCCTATGCCGTGGCCATGTGGATGTTTCTCACCAGCGCACCGAAAGTACATACAATTATGGTTTCTGATTTGAATGTAGCCAGGGATTTTTACGAGGGTTTATTAGGACTGTCCGTGGCAGATGTGCCTTTACATTATTACTATAACTATGAACAAACTTTAGGAGCGACCGGAATTGATCCCCTGTATCTTTCTGCCCCCGTCGGGAACACTGTAACATCTAAAATGCAGGGTACGGAGGGATTATGGTATCAACTAATGAAAAACACTCAGTTACATATTATTAGCGGGGCTAGTTATGGTTCCAAAGATCAAGAACGTCATGTTTGTTTTGATAAAGACTGTTTAGAACAAATTTTAATGCAGGTACAATTGCGCGGGGTAAAACATAAAATTCGCAGTGAAAGACCGTTAAATTTTTTAGTGAAAGATTTAGATGACCGTGTTATTGAAATGACGGAAGTTAAGAGTTAACAGGGGGAGCAGGGGAGGTAAACTTTTTCTATTACCCATTACTCATTACCCATTCCCTATTTCCTTAAAAATAAACACAACGTTCTCCTGTCATTTTAGCTTGTTGTAGGGCTTGATTTATTCGTTCAATGCAGGCGCGATAGTGTTCATTGGGTTGAACTTTTGTATATCCAATATATACAGAAGAATTAGAGGGATTATTTTCAAGGGATTCTTCTTGATTAACTAAACGATCTAAAATTCGGTTGAGTGCTATTTTTGTTCCGGGTAATTCCGAAAAAATAGCTAATAGAAATTCATCCGTTTTCCATTGGGCGACCCAATCACTTTCTCGCAAAATTTGTTTTAATTCCTGCATTAAATTAATAATTTGGCAGGATGGAGTTGCTAAAAAATCTGGGTTTTCATCAGTTAACTGGCTGTCTTCGACGTTAATTATAGCAACACATAGGGATAAATGGTGACGGTTTGCTATACTTAAACACTGGCGAAGATGGGTTTCTGCGGTTTCTCGTTCCAGAACAATTTGCAGGGATTCTTCCTGACGAGACAGAATAATATTTTCTAGGTCTAAAATCTTTTGTTCGTTATTTTTAATTCCCAATTCAATCGCTTGGTGAAGTTGATTTATTTCCAGATAAATACTGGGAGTAAATTTTGGAATTTCTCCTTGATTAAAATATAAATTTAAGGCTTTTGTTATCAATAAAATAGACTCTTTCATATAGTTAATATATCGGGATAATAAAATAATACCAGCTAGATAGGAGTAGGTGAACTACCATAAAACCCTGTCGTCGAGGGACAGCGCACCTTGAAAACTAGGGTTATGGGGTTCTGTATTACTTCAGCATACTATCTACTGAAGAACCAAACTAACTTTTATCTGAAATTAAAGCAACATCAATCTGTTCTTCTCGGGGTTGGCTAATTTCAACTTGTAAATTAGGGCCAAAAAATTTAGCAATTTTGTCTTGTTTTTTTTGCCAATTTTCCAAAGACATAAACGGAGAATCAAACTCTAAAATCAAAGAATAGGAATCATTAATGAGGGTTTCTCGAATACCCTGGAGGAGGGGACGTTCTTCACGGTTGGGGCTAAGTCCCAGACGTTCTAGGACATCGGATAAATGGGCTTCTTGGCCATAGCGATACCGGGTGACATCCTTGCGGACTTGATTTTGGGTGTCTGTAGCCTGTTGTTCTCGGCGAGCTAAGACCTCAGAGGAGGTGGCTTGAGTAAATGGGATGGGTTTGAGTTCCGCCGCTTTCAGGGCTAACCCTCCCAACAATACGGGAATTCCATAGAAAAATCCAGCTAAGTTTAAGGTGGCATTATCCGCAAAATAGGCGGCAAAACCAACTACAGTTAAGATTCCACCCACCACTAAACCTAGGGCGCCCAAAGAAGTTTGACGTAACATATTAATCAAAAGTATTCTGCTAGAACTCACTGTGTTGATTCTAAACTGCTACGCCCTTTTATTAAACGTTCAATATGAACACCAACGACGAAGATCAATCTATTTCTAGTATAAAACGCAAGCTCCTAGAACAGATCAATACCCTCAAGTGCGAAGATGAACGAATGTACAACATCCTGGCCATTGATGTTTGGGCTTTAGCGAAAACGATGGATGAGTTTCAACCCGGGTTTTGGGGGGCGTTTATGAAAAATCGTGAAAAAGCCTTAAAACGTTTCCTGGCTGAGTCGGCTAAAAATAAAACCGACACGGATAGTAAACGCCCTCCATTTTTGCGCTAATCTGTTTAATTTCTAACTAAAATTGGTTTGAATATTAACGCCACGTTGATTCAGAGTGGCTTCAAATAATGGAGTCGAAAGTATTTGTTCTACGGGCCAAACTCCGGGCTTTTGCAGTTTACCCTTTAAGCAAAGTTCCGCAATCGTTCCGGTGCCAATTCCGGCAATTTTAGCGGTATTTTCATGAACAATTGTAGAACAAAAATCAACGGTTTTTCCCTGTTTAATTCCGGTAACACAGGAACGAACTGCTACCCCGATACCACTCCAAAGATCGGTTACATTGGTCATCCGATAACTTACCTGGGATAAAAACTCAATCACGGCGGGATTTTTCAGCCAACTTTCTGGCCACCAATGGGCAACACTCCAGGTTAAATAATTATAAAAATCGGGAATAGTGCCAAATTTGGTAATCACAGTTTTAACGGGAAAAGAGTCTACTAAGGTGAAACATTCTGGCATATCAAACCAATAAACTCCGGTTTTTCCATAGGGGGAAGGAAATTCAATGGTTTCCCTTTCGCTATAGGGTTTAATCGTTTGCCATTGTCCGTTTATCCACACTTGAAATGGAGATTGTAGCCCTAAAAAAGTAGTTCTCATCACGGTAATTCCAGCCCCTCCAGACCCTCCCACCACATAACTTAGGTGGATTTTTTCGACTTGATCAAATTGTTCCACTCCTTGACGCACCATGCTATTAGAAATACCGGGGAAAATACCTGTATTAATAATAGCGGTGACTCCGGCATTTTTAGCTGCTTCAGAATGCTCTAAAATCCGGCGGGTAAAGTCTCGATTATCACTGACATCAATATAGTTAACGTGATGTTGAATACAGGTTTTTAAAACTCCTAAATCTCGATATTGAAATGGCCCGGCACAGTGAATAACTAAGTCAGAATTGGCGATCGCATTTTCTAATTTATCCTGATCTGCTAAATCTAATTCTAACTGTTGAAATCGGGGATTAATTCCTATATTTCCCGTCAATTTTCGTCCAGTAATGGTAATCTCGGCGGCGGTATGTTGGGCGAGATATTCGGCAACACTATTGCCAATTCGTCCTCTACCTCCTAGGATTAAAACTCGTTGATTCATGGGATTATCTCCTGAGTATTATGGGTTTTATTCTAAATATTGAAAAATAGCATTTGCAGTTAATAAATTAGTCGCAAATAAAACCTGTTGTAAGTCACATAACCGCGATATGGCTTCAATAGAGGCGGGGTTAGATTCGACTTTTACCGGATCTCGTAAATAGATAATCGCTTTAACTTGATCTAACAAAATTTGATGACCAATAGCGGTTTCACCTAAAATTAAACTTTCGGGTTCAATTACTTGACTAATGGTTAAATTTGTGCTTTCTATTAAGGCTATTTTTAATTTTTCCGAGGTGACAATGGAAAAGTTATTAATAATATGAAGATGATCCTTGATTAAATTAATTAAATCCGAAAATAAATGATCGTCGGCTAATAATACCAGGATTTCTGTATTATCTTTTTTGTCATTTTTTCGTAAATTATTAATCAGATTACTGGTGACAAAATTAACTAATTTAACCGCTAAATAAGGTTGTTTGAGTTTTAATTTTTCAATATCATCAAAGGTCATAATCGCGATCGCCCCATCACTAGCAGCAATAAAATCCGATCGCAAGCCATGAATAAATGCCATTTCCCCTAATATATCCCCTTTAGTCCGACTGGAATTTTCTATCTGGTCATCACTGATGCTGACTTCCCCAGATAGAATAATCCCAAAGGATGAATCCCGACCTGTTTGGGGCATAATCACTTGTAAATCAAAGAACTTATGAATCGAAAAATATTCGCTAATAGTTTCGATTTCTTCTGTATAAAATTCTTGAAGAATATCGAGTTTTAATAATAATTCTGTTCTATGATCCATTATAGATGCTCCGCCTTTTTACCTAAAATAATAATTGATAATTAATAATTGATAATTGTCAATTATTAATTTCTCTATCTTAATCTATTACTGTTACTCGATGATTTTTTCCCAATTGCAGAAAATGGTAAGATTTGATACTCCTGAAAGCCAGTGGTTTTCCAAGGTGTTATGGGTCGGTGTCGGTTGTGGACGGTTAACCCCAAGAATTTTAATTGAAATGGCAATTCAGCAGGTTTTACAACAGTATAATTTAGGGGAAAATGCGATCATCGGGATTGCCACTTTAGATATCAAAGGGAATGAACCTGGGTTAGTGGAATTGTGCCAAGCCAAAAATTGGCCCTTACGCACCTTCTCCTCAGAAGTATTGCGGGCTGTGGAGGTTCCTAACCCTTCTGCGGGGGTGGGAATAGTAGTCGGAACAATGAGTGTAGCCGAAGCCGCTGCCTTAGAAGCCGCCGGAGTCAAAACCTTACTGGTTTCTAAGCAAATTTATCGAGTATCAACGCCTGAGAGCAGACAGGCGGTAACGGTGGCCATTGCTCAAGTTCAACGGAAAACCCCAGAGGAATTTTGATAAAGTTTGGTTAAATATTTTAGCAAAATGTAAAGGTCGATGAGTTTTACAATATCCCTGTTGTTAAAGTCAGGTAAGGGTTTAGACACTTTCAGGGTTTAATTCGGGTCAGGTGGGGAAGATCGGAACTTGGTACAATGCAACCAGCGAATGATTCTTGGAATTCTGAACCTTTTAATTTTTATGACAACTGCAACAGCTTATCCTAACGCCCCGGATCTCTCCACCGATGATTATGTCGTCATTGGTTTAGCGACCTGTTTTGTTAAAGAAGATGGGGAAGTTCATCAAGTGAAAGTGGTTGAACCCATTCCCTCAGCGGCTTTAGAAGCAATTCTGAAAGGAGTTCCGACTTCTTATGAGGTAGCTTTGGCGGTGACATTAGGTTCTATTTTGATGAACGCAGAGGCTAAAATTCCCGCAGAATTAACAACAGATGCCCATTTTTGTGAGAATTTTAGCGATCGCGCGATCGCCGCAACTCGCACTTACAAGAATCGACCCCAAGCTAAACTTCATATTCCTTTAGGAACAAGTTTTAAAGAATTTAATTACTCCTTAGAACGAAAACGGGTTTTAAATTCCGAGCGAATGATTCGGACGGAAGATAATGTCAAACAACACGCTTATACTCACCAAGTTTTGTAATTCTATTTAAGAAATTTCAATGGGGGCAAAATCCCTTGATATTAGCTTGATTTTCAAGAAATTGCCTCCCATTTTTTTTAATTATTTTGATTGTCCTGTTCTTGGGTTGGTTGTAACTCTTGAATTTGCGCGACAGTTAATTGTGTTGTTTCGGCAATTTGTTCTAAACTCATGCCCATTTTGAGTAATAGAATTGCCACTTGTTTTAAGGCTTCAGCGCGACCTTCGCTAAGACCTTCAGCACGACCCTGTTCTTTCCCTTGTCGTAAAATTTCTTGATACATGGTGGATTCTTGCATAATATCACTCCTGATAATCCGTTGAATGACTTCGGGTTCTAATACTAATCCGGCGAGAATTGCAGATGCGGCCATTAAATTACTTTGAACTCGCTGATCTGCAATTTGTTGAGTTATTTGGGAGATTTGAGTTAAGACCAGGGCGGGATCATTAGTCTGACTTAATACCGCAAAAGGTAATAACCCAGGAATTCTCAAAAACTCCTCTGTTGGCTGTTCCCAAAGACGAATGACCTCAAATTCATGGGAGGTTTTTTCTAATCTAAAGGTATTTTGTTGAACTAAAGGAGATTTTGTTGGTTGTAAATAAATCACCACCTGACGCATTGACTTTTGCGGAAACCGTCGATATACCCTAACTCGATAATCTAACATCCGAAATGGCATGATCGCATCCGGTTGAGTTTGGAATTCCGTATGCAATACCAACTCATCAGATTGGAGTAAAATTAAGGAATCTGCGCGAATTGGTTCTAAGGATAACTCGGTTGGGCTCAGTTGTGTTAACTGAATCGGAAAACCTAATAACCAACTGGCTAAATCCTCGGAAAAATTCTCCGCTAGAAATTTGCAGATATTATCAAACACGGTTTTTTTCCTGGGTCTGAATATTAATCATGTTTTCTCCTTCTAATTTTATGATAAACTTTTTGAGGAAGTTCTCATCTTAAAAAAGGATAAAGATTCATGTTAAAACTATATGGTGGCGGTCGCAGTCGGGCTTCAATTGTTCAATGGTATTTAGAAGAAATTGCGGTTCCCTACGAGTTTATTTTGTTAGATATGGCGGCGGGGGAACACCTGCAACCTGAATTTTTATCAATTAATCCAATGGGTAAAGTTCCGGCTATTGTAGAAGATGATTTTCAACTCTGGGAGTCGGGCGCGATTTTATTATATTTAGCCGAAAAACACGGTAAATTGCCCAATTCTGTTGAAGAAAGAGCTATCATTACACAATGGGTATTATTTGGTAATGCTACCTTGGGAACGGGGATTTTTATAGAAGCGAATCGGGAAAAAGAAACTCCTCGTTTACTCAATCCTTTAAATAAAATTCTGAGTCAACAACCCTTTTTAATGGGTGATGAATTGAACATAGCTGATATTGCGGTAGGTTCAATTTTGGCTTATATTCCCCTGATGTTGAAGTTGGATTTAAGCGCCTATCCGGCGGTTTTAGAATATATTCAACGTTTAAACGAAAGACCTGCTTTCCAAAAAACAATTGGTGGAAGCAAGTAATATTAACGGGAAAATGCTATCAGCGTCGAGTTAAAAAGATTGGAAAGTCAAACCCCAAATTTTCTAACTCAACGCTGATAGCTTAAACTTGTTTTCTTATTTGAATCCCACAGAGGCTTGCCAAACGAAAGCCAACAACAGGAAAAATACGGGGATAACGGGCAAAATGTCAACAACCGGGCTAAAAATAGAGTAAGCTTCGGGTAGCTTTGCTAACAGCAGTGTTGCTTCCATGAATTAATATACCTCTGGGAAAAATTATTTGGGCGAATTTTTACACATTTTACCACGCCCGGTCATGGCAACTGACGAATTTTAAAAGTTGCTGCTCAATCCCAATTTTGGTGATATAGCAGGGAACACCGGAACAGCCCCCCCAAACCCCCCGTGCACGGGGGGCTAGGGGGGAAGGGAACATCCGGAGAAAATACTTCACTGTCTGGGTTCCAAGATCCGTCTTTGTCCTAACTGCCTTGGCGGTTGTGATATCCTCCAAAATCCGTTAACGGCTACTAAGTTATTATGGGCTATTGAAACGGAAGGTTTGAAAGTCTTGGGGGCTGGATGGATCATGAACTAGCCTGAGTTTGACTCGATAAAAGGGGACTAACAACTGGTTTTAGAGCAAAAAAATCTTCATAAATTCGCTCACCAACATGATTCATCCGATGTTGCAAATCATCTAAAAATTCATGAATTCCTGTTTGCATAATTTCTTCAATCGTCAGATAATCGAGTTCAGAACGTAACCGTCCTAACTCCCGTTCGGCAGGATTTTGCCAGGTTCCGGGGCTAGTTCCAGTAATACATTGAAGCGATCGCTCCGCTTGTAACAAACAATATTGAATTGAACGGGGAAACTCCCGATCCAAGATTAAAAATTCTACCACCCTAGAGGGTGTAATTCGGTGTTGTTTGCGTTTCCGATACATTTCATAAGCACTAGCAGATTTCAACAATGCAATCCACTGAATTTCATCAATAGTTGTTCCCACATCCTGTACGGAAGGTAACAAAATATAATACTTAACATCTAAAATTCGAGAGGTTTTATCCGCCCGTTCTAATAATCTCCCCATATTGCCAAAATGCCACCCTTCATTATGGGACATCGTAGCATCCATCACCCCCGCAAACAGGTGTCCGCGCATTTTCACTTGATAGAAAAAGTCGGAGAGTTGAGAGGAACTATCTCCCAAAGCCGCATCTCTAACCATCATATAAAATTCATTCACCTGTTCCCACATTTCCGAGGAAATAATTTCTCGAACGGAACGAGCATTTTCCCGGGCAGCCCGTAAACAAGATAAAATAGAACTGGGATAATTACTATCAAAGGTCAAAAATCGGATCACATTTTCTGCGGTCGCCTCTCCATAACGTTCTTTAAACAGTTCTAAATCTCCCGTTGTGACAATAATTGGTTTCCACTGTTGTTGAACACCAGAAGGAGAATCTAATAATAAATTTTGATTAACGTCAATAAAACGAGCAATATTTTCCGCCCGTTCTACATAACGATTTAACCAATAAATAGAATCTGCAACACGACTTAACATATTAAAAATTGTTAATGGTTTACTGTTTAATAAGATGAAGCCACCCCCAAAAAATCCATGAAATCCGATCACAGATTTATTCACATAAAACCCAAGTATCCTTAGTCCCTCCTCCTTGAGAAGAATTAACAACTAATGACCCTTTTTTCATCGCCACCCGGGTTAATCCCCCTGGATGAACATAGATATCCTCACCATATAAAATATAGGGTCTTAAATCAACGTGACACCCTTCAAAAGTATCTCCTAATAAGGTTGGAACGCGAGATAGAGATAATGTTGGTTGTGCAATATAATTTCGGGGATTCGCCTTGATTTTTTGGGCAAATTCTTGACGTTCTGCTTCGGTAGATTGGGTTCCAATTAACATCCCATATCCTCCCGCTTCATTCGCCGCTTTAACGACTAATTTATCGAGATTATCTAGCACATATTTCAGTTGTTTAGGTTCCCAACATAAATAGGTCGGAACATTGGATAAAATTTGTTCTTCTCCTAAATAATATTGAGTCATTTGGGGAACATAAGCATAAATCACTTTATCATCTGCAATTCCAGTTCCCAAAGCATTCGCCAGAGCAACCCGACCATTTCGATACACTTCCGTTAACCCGGGAACCCCTAACATTGATTCAGGATTAAAAACTAACGGATCAATGAAATTATCATCAATTCTGCGATAAATCACATCCACCCGTTGTAAACCCTTAGTGTTTCGCATCTGCACATAGCCATCACTGACCACTAAATCCCGTCCTTCGACTAATTCCACCCCCATTTGTTGGGCTAAAAATGAGTGTTCAAAGTAGGCGGAATTGTACATCCCCGGAGTTAAAACAACAACCGTCGGATTAGTAATATGATCCCCCACTAAATTGAGCAAGGTATCTAATAAATGACTAGGGTATTCATCAACGGGTTGAATCCCTAATTTAGCAAAAAGTTGGGGAAATGTGCTTTTCATTACCCGGCGATTTTCTAAAACATAGGAAACCCCCGATGGACAGCGCAAATTATCTTCCAGAACGTACCATTTTCCCTCTTGATCTCTAACTAAATCTGTACCTGTAATATGACACCAAATTCCTTTAGGAGGTTTTAACCCCATACAGGGTTTAAGAAATCCTTTAGAAGACAGGATTAATTCTTCGGGAATAATTCCATCTTTAACAATTTTTTGTTCCCCATAAATATCATTAATAAATAGATTTAATACATAAATACGTTGCTTCAATCCGCTTTCTAAATGAGACCATTCTGAAGCAGAAACAATTCTAGGAATTAAGTCAAAGGGTAATATTCTTTCTGTTCCTTCACTATCATTATAAACGTTAAAAGTTGCTCCTAATTTCATCATTGCTGTTTTAGCCGCTTCCTGTCGAATTTCTAAATCCCCTGGGGATAAAGAATTAATTCGATCAATTAACTGGGCTGCATAGGAACGAGGTTGTCCTTTCGCCACAAACAGTTCATCGTAAAATTCACCCGGATCGTAAGATTGAAATTGCACAGCCTTTAGCCCCTATCTTTTAGAGTTCTAGTAGTCACCAGAAAGGTCAGAACATAGAATCGTGCCGAAACCTATATGGTACATTATTTCTGTTCTCTGTTTCCTGTGCACTACTATACTTGAAATTTGACATCCTCCCCGCCGCGAACGGGCAGGAATTCCGTACATTTCAACAAATCAAAACATGATAACGGTTAACTGTAGCTTTTGATACTAATTTATAAAGCCTTAATTTTAACTTAACCCACCGTTGGGAGGTACTGAAGTTATTGGCTGAACACAAATTCTACAATTATTGGCCAGGTACTCAGGGGAAAGGCAAATTCTTGAATTGGGACTGGACTGGTCTTTGATCAATAGCAGTTTGGATCACCTTGCTTGTTTTTGGGTATAGTAGTATCCTAGCCAATGTATTTGTCTTCAGACAAAGATGTGAGCGCAAACAGTGATGGATTTAGTTGACATTTGGATTGACGATTCAAAATAAGCAACTTATAGTCTATAAAATCCTAAACTAATATTTTGGGATTTATTCTGTTTAGTTAAGATTTGTAATACATATCGTGAGAGAACTACGTTAGGTTTCGATAAAATAGGAGTGATTGTATGGCTTTCGGCAATTTAGTGGTTACGTTAATTATTGGATTCGTGGTAGGTGTAGGACTTGCCTACTGGTGGTTTGACAAACAGATCTCCAATCAAAAAAAGAGTATAGAGGAAAACAATCGTCAGCAACGAGAGGAACAAGACAAATTATATCTGATTCGGACTCAACAAACTATTCAAGAGTCAGAACAAAAATATCAAAATCAACTTCAGCAAGCAATAGAAACATCGGAAAATCAATATCAAGCTCAACTTGAACAGATGAGTGTGCAGTTACAGGAGAAAGATACTCAAGTTCAACAACTGAATCAATCTCTTTTTGAATCTGAAACTCAGGTTGCACAACTGACAGAACAATTGCAAGAAAGTGAAGCTGAAGTTATAAAACTCAATGACTTTTTGATTCAGTATCAAACAATGTTAGAGGAGGTAAATTCTGAATTAGAAGCCAGTCAAGCACAGGTGAGTCAGTTTTCTACAAATCAAGCGGTTGAATCTGAAATTCAACCAGAATCTCCGATTTTAGCATCTCCTACCATTGAAGAAATTGTAGAAGAATCTCCGGTTTTAGCATCTCCTACCATTGAAGAAATTGTAGAAGAATCTCCGGTTTTAGCATCTCCTACCATTGAAGAAATTGTAGAAGAATCTCCGGTTTTAGCATCTCCTACCATTGAAGAAATTGTAGAAGAATCTCCGGTTTTAGCATCTCCTACCATTGAAGAAATTGTAGAAGAATCTCCGGTTTTAGCATCTCCTACCGTCGAGGAAATTATAACATTACCCACGACAAATATTCAAACAGAAAATATCACATTACCTCCAACCAAAACTTCATCAGAAGAAGAATTGATTCAACAAATTTCAGCAATTGGATCATCAGGAAATTTTGGATCTACTAACATATTAACTGGATATTTACAACATTCTAACCCTCAAGTTCGTTATGCTGTTGCTTCAACATTAGGGAAACTTACAGCTTCCGGTCGATTAAGTCGAGAAGTCCAACAAAGCATTCCTCTTTTAACTCGATTAAGTCAAGATATTGATCCAAGTGTTCGTCAAGAAGCGATTATTGCATTAGGAAAAATACCCTCTCATCAAGTGATTCCGATTTTACAGAAAGCACTCCGAGATCCTCAGATTTCAGTCGCACAATCGGCTAGTATTGCATTAAACAAATTCAAAGTTTATCGCGTTCAGCCGAAATCTCAGCCTAAATCTCTAATGTTGAGAAAACCGAATATATCCAGCAATCCTAAATAGATTGTAATACCTATTATTTGTGAAGTTGCCAATAATTTATCCCCCCCAAAAACTATTAAAAAAAAGGGGGGAATAAATTTTACCACCATTAAAACATAGCACTTAATCTATTAAAAATAAATGCTAAAACGGCAATACCGACAATAGCAATTAATATAATTAATAATAATAATCCCCCCAATAATAGAAAAACAAACCAAGGATCGGCTTTTTCCCCCAGTTCAGGGGAATTAACGTAATCTTCTAAAAGTTCAACGTTTTTAACATTAGCTTTCCAAGCGACATCAAAAATATCTCCAAATACCGGGACAGTTCCCGTAATAGTTTCTAAGGCAATATTGGATACCATTGTAATTAAAGTTTCCCTGGGTAAACCCAACTTAAATGCCTCAAATACAATATAAATAGATAACACTCCTCCTAATATATCCCCACCCCCAGGAATTAACCCTAAAATCGGATCAATTCCAAACCCAATTGATGTACCAGGAACCCGAATAGCATTATCTAAAAGGGTACTCAGACTTCGCATTCTGCGGACAATAATAGTTCTTTCACGATCAGAATTTGAGGGTTTTATAGATTTCATTTTGTTTGTATTTTATAATAAAAATTCCTCCCTACTTAAAATAAAGGAGGGAGGAATGATGGTGCTAAAGCACAACAACTAAGATGGTGCTAAAGCACAACAACGAAATTATTTAGATTCGGTGAAGTCAGCATCAATCACATCATCACCGCCCCCTGGGGGGGTGGAACCGCCAGCACCAGGGCCACCGTCTTCAGGAGGAACACCGCCACCAGCTTGTTGATAGATATTAGAACCCACCGCAAATAACGCTTGTTGTAAATCCGTAGTTAGGGTTTTAATTTTATCATCATCATCCTGGGCGATCGCTTCCCGCAATTCCTTCACCATCCCTTCAATCTTGGTTTTATCGGCTTCGGGAACCTTATCACCTAACTCTTGAAGCTGTTTTTCCGCTTGATAGGAAAGGGTATCGGCTTGGTTTTTGCGTTCAATGCGTTCCCGACGTTCTTTGTCGGTGGCGGCATTTTGTTCAGCTTCCCGTACCATCCGTTGTACTTCGTCATTGGGGAGGGTAGACGCGCCCGTAATACTGATAGACTGTTCTTTTCCAGTCCCCTTATCCTTGGCGGTAACGTTCAAAATCCCGTTGGCGTCGATATCAAAAATCACCTCAATTTGAGGAACACCACGGGGCGCGGGGGGAATACCATCCAGGCGGAAAGTTCCCAAACTCTTGTTATCGTTCGACATTTCCCGTTCCCCTTGGAGAACATGGATTTCTACGTTAGTTTGACCATCCACCGCCGTTGAGAACACTTCCGATTTCTTAGTAGGAATAGTAGTGTTACGCGGAATAATTTTAGTCATCACCCCACCGAGGGTTTCCACACCCAAGGACAACGGAGTGACGTCTAACAGCAGAATGTCTTTAACTTCACCTGATAACACCCCAGCTTGAATAGCAGCACCTAAAGCCACCACTTCATCGGGGTTAACGGTTTGGTTTGGTTCTTTACCCAAGGCATCCCGAACTAATTTTTGAATCGCAGGAATTCGGGTAGAACCTCCGACTAACACCACTTCATCAATATCAGATTTCTTCAGTTTAGAATCAGTGATGGCCTTCTCAACGGGCGTCAAACAACGGTCAATTAAATCAGAACATAACTGCTCAAATTTTGCCCGGGTTAAGGTCATATCCAGATGTTTCGGGCCATCTTGGGTAGCCGTAATAAAAGGCAGGTTAATTTCGGTTTGGGTAACGCTAGACAGTTCTTGTTTAGCTTTTTCCGAGGCTTCGGTTAACCGTTGCAGGGCTTGTTTATCTTTGCGAAGGTCAACGCCCTCATTTCTTTGAAATTCTTCCGCTAGGTAGTCAACAATTTTCTTATCAAAATCATCTCCTCCCAGGTGAGTATCTCCAGAGGTTGATAATACTTCAAAAACCCCATCGCCGACTTCTAAAATTGAGACATCAAAAGTACCGCCCCCTAAGTCAAAAACTAAAATAGTTTCGTTACTTTTTTGTTCTAAACCATAAGCCAAAGAAGCGGCGGTAGGTTCGTTAATAATCCGTTTAACTTCAATTCCGGCAATTTTACCCGCGTCTTTAGTCGCTTGACGTTGGGAGTCGTTAAAATAAGCAGGAACGGTAATAACAGCTTCTCTAACGGTTTCGCCTAAATATTTACTGGCATCATCAACCAGTTTTCTCAACACTTTGGCGGAGATTTCTTCCGGGGCAAATTGTTTATTGCGGGCGGGGGAATCTAATTTAACATTACCACTGCTATCACGCAGCACCTTATAAGAAACTTCTTTAGATTCGTTGTTAACTTCTTCTGATTTGCGTCCGATAAACCGTTTAACCGAATAAAAGGTATTTTCGGGGTTCATTACCGACTGACGTTTGGCAATTTGACCCACCAGTTCGTCACCATTTTTAGCAAAAGCTACCACTGAAGGTGTGGTGCGTAACCCTTCCGCATTAGCAATTACGGTGGGTTTTCCCCCTTCCATCACGGCGACGCAAGAGTTAGTGGTTCCTAAGTCAATGCCTACTACTTTTCCCATATTCTTTAGTGTTCTCCAATTTACTACAAAAAAGTTAGATTCTGTTTGAGGTTAGTCGTTTTAATTCGACTTCTGGACTCGGCGAGTCCAATTTCCATACAGTTTTTAAGATACGATTGCTTATCTCTATACTGCGGGCGGTTTGTCCATTTCTTGAAGGTGTGTTTACCGAACCTGTTTCGGACGGTTTGACTTCAACTTTGGACGGTTGCCCTTTGTGGTTCACATTTACTACTGTAGGGAGTGCGATCGGTTTTTGTATTGTGGCTAACCGTATATTTTAGGTTGTAGTTTCCGATATAAATTGTAGTAAGCCCTTTAGGGCTGAGTCCTGAAGGACTCACTACGAGGGGAAAAAGCGATCGCTAAAATCCCAATAAAAAAATAATAGGTAATATTTTCAGTCAATTAATATGGCATAATAACCATAGCTATCAATTTGAGAAAATATGGCTTGGCAACCAGGTACAAAACTTTATGGCGATCGCTATACTATCATCAGAAAACTAGGGGAAGGCGGTTTTGGCATTACCTTTTTAGCGCGAAACCGCAAAGGGGAAGATATTGTGATCAAAACCCTACTAGATAAAATTCTAATAGACGCCGATTTTGTTGAGTTTCGGGATAAATATTTACGCGACTTTAAAGATGAAGCAACTCGACTCGCGGTTTGTCGCCATCCCCATATTGTACAAATTGATAATGTGTTTCGGGAAGGTTCCTTACCCTGTATTGCGATGGAATATATTGCTGGACAGAACCTTTGGGAGTTAGTGAGGGGAAAAGGGGCGCTTCCAGAAGCGGAAGCAGTAAGTTATATTCAACAAATTGGTAATGCTTTAACAGTGGTTCATGATAAGGGGTTATTGCATCGAGATATTAAACCCCAGAATATTATGAAACGGGACGGAAAAACCGAGGCGGTGTTAATAGATTTTGGTATTGCTAGAGAGTTTATTCCTAATATTATCCAAACTCATACCAATCTTTTGACTCACGGTTTTGCCCCCTTGGAACAGTATGACGAACACGCTCATCGGGGCGAATATACAGATGTTTATGCTTTAAGTGCAACGTTATATTTTTTGCTAACAGGGAAAGTGCCAACTCCCGCTCCCAATAGAAGTGTGGGTTTTAAATTTATACCCTTAAATCAAGTTGTTAATGTTAGTAATAGAGTTCATGAAGCGGTGATGAAGGGGTTAGAATTAAGACCAGAAGATCGTCCTCAGTCGGTGTTGGAATGGTTGGAAATATTGGTTTATCCCGACCCCTTCAAAACCGTTAGTTTTGAAACCGTAACCGTCAACTCCACCGGACAAATTACCAACCGTAGGCAAGCCCAATAAAATAGTTAGTTTTATTTTGATAATCGGGTTGAAAGATGCAAATATAAATGATATACTATTAAAAGAAAAGGCATTAGGATGAAAGTAAAAGATATTATTAAACGATTAGAAGAAGAAGGTTGGTATTTAGCAAGGACTAGAGGAAGCCACCGACAATTTAAACATCCTGTAAAATCTGGTCTGGTCACGGTTCCTGGTAAACTATCAGATGATTTAGCACCAGGAACATTAAACAGTATTATTAAACAAGCTCAAATTAATCTTTAAATTTTAGGAGAAATTAACCCATGAAACGTTATGCAATTGTTATTGAAAAAGCGGCTATGAACTATTCTGCTTATGTTCCAGATTTGCCCGGATGTGTGGCGACAGGTTACACCATAGAAGAAATTGAAACAGAAATTAGAGAAGCGATTATTTTTCATCTGGAAGGGTTAGAAATCGAAGGTTTACCGATTCCTGAACCTGTGGCTATATCCGAATATGTTGAAGTTTAATCCCAGAAATTATTAGAATTACCCCTACATTTAGGGTTACATCCCCAAATTTGCGTAAGTCCTGGAAAATTAGGACGTATTCGCAACTTAGAAAGATAGTTTGGGCTTGAAATTTGTTTAAGTCCCATTAATACTGTTAGAGGTTTAATTTCTAAGGTAATTGAATCCTCAATTGCTTGAATTAGGCCGAATCCTCCTTGATAGTAATTGTTTCTTTAAAAATAGGGGTAGCAGATGATATTTAATTTACCCATGAATTTGATTAATATTGAATTTGTACAGACTATTTCTGAATAATTGAGACTAACCAAAAAAGACCGTATTGGATTTTAAGATAACAGAATTAGCAAGTCATGGCGAAGACCTCGATTGACAAATGCTCTTTACAATACTTAATATAGGCAAGCTATAACTGATGAAACTGTGGGACAAAGAACGTATGCCGACTTTTTTGCTGGTTTGGTTGGGACAAATTGTTTCTATGTTTGGTTCCAGCTTAACCGAATTTGCCTTGGGGGTTTGGGTGTATCAAACCACAGGTTCCATTACCCAGTTTGCCCTGATTTCTGTTTGTATTCATCTTCCTAACCTGTTGATTTCCCCCCTCGCAGGGGCTATTGTAGACCGTTCGAGTCGTCGCGGCGCGATGATTATTAATGATATTATTGCGGCGGTCGGAACGCTAATTTTAATGGGTTTGGTATTTTCCAACCGTTTAGAAGTTTGGCATATTTACGTTGCGGTGTGCGTGAGTTCCATCTCAGGCGCCTTCCAATGGCCCGCTTATATGGCCTCCATTCCCCAATTAGTTCCCCGCAATGACTTAAATCGTGCTAATGGCATGGTACAAGTTTCTAGGGCGATCGCTAAAATTTCTGGCCCAACTGTTGCAGGAATTTTAGTTAGTAGTATTGGCATTGGTTCGATTTTAATTATTGATTCAGGAACCTTTATTTTAGGGTTAATTACCTTATTAATTGTACGTTTTCCTAAAGTAGAACCTTCAAAATCTCAACAACAACCCCTAAACTTTAAACGACTTTGGCAAGAAAATCTGTCCGCCTGGAATTATATTCTCATCCGTCCCGGTTTAAAAAAATTATTAAGCTTTTTTGCAATAACTTACTTTACAGAAGGAATGCTTGCTATTTTATTCTGGCCGGTGGTCTTAACCTTTGCCAGCAGTAAAGAATTAGGATTGATTTTATCAATTAGCGGTTGTGGAATGCTCCTCGGAAGCCTCGCTGTCAGTGTTTGGGGCGGCCCTAAAAACCGAATTAAAGCAATTTTATGGTTAGTCGGTTTACAGGGTTTATGTCTTTGTTTAGGCGGGTTTAGACCTTCGGTTTTCTTGGCTGGAATTGGAGGATTTGGTTATTTATTTGCCCGTCCCTTTATTGTTAGTAGTAACCATACAATTTGGCAATCTAAAATCCCCTTTGAATTACAAGGACGGATATTTTCTTTACAAAGTGTTGTTGAGCGATCGCTTTTAATTCTATCCCATTTAACCGTTGGGCCCTTAGCCGATCGAGTATTAGAACCCATGATGAAACCCGGTGGACTTTTAGCAGATAGTATCGGTCAAATTATTGGAGTCGGCGCGGGACGAGGAAGTGGGTTATTATTTATGTTAATTGGTATCCTCAATATTGTAGCCGCTTTAATTGCCTATCAAATGCCTCGTTTACGTCGAGTCGAAAAAGAAATTCCCGATGCGATCGCGGTCATCAGTTAACAGTTATCAGTTATCAGTTATCAGTTATCAGTTTAAGAGTTATCAGTTAAACTGTATATTCACGCAGCGCACTGAATTATGAAAATTTTGCAAATTGTTCCTTCAATTTCTTTAGTATATGGTGGCCCCAGTCAAATGATCCGGGGTCTATCTTCAGCGTTAGGAAAACTAGGAGTTGAGGTGACGGTTTTAACCACTAATTCTAATGGCGATCGGGGACAACCGCCCTTAGATGTTCCTTTGGATATTCCCCTACAGGAAAAGGGTTATCAAATTCGCTATTTTCCCTGTTCTCCCTTTCGTCGTTATAAATTTTCTTTAGATTTATTAAAGTGGCTAAAAAAACACGCCTCTGAATATGATTTAGCCCATATTCATGCCTTGTTTTCTCCCGTAACTTCGGCGGCGGCAACCGTAGCCCGTTATCAAAAATTACCCTATATTTTACGCCCGTTAGGAACCCTTGACCCCGCCGATTTAAACAAGAAAAAACAGTTAAAAAAAATCTATGCCGCATTATTAGAACGCCCTAATCTTGCCGGGGCAGCAGCGATTCATTTTACCAGTCAAGAAGAAGCTAGAATATCTGAACGATTTGGAGTCAAAACCAACGATTTAGTGATTCCTTTAGGCGTCACCTTACCCGAATTAACCCAAACTCCCCAAGCAATTTTATCCCATTTAGAAATCAAGCCAAATATTCCAATTATTTTATTTTTATCTCGAATTGAACCCAAAAAAGGACTCGATATTTTAATTCCCGCTTTAGAAAAAGTCTTAAAAGCCGGATTAGAATTTCAATTTATTTTAGCAGGATCTAATCCCCAAGATCCCGAATATGAGGCTAAAATTAAACAACAAATTCAACAATCTCCTTTAGGCGAAAAAACTATTATCCCAGGGTTTGCAACTGGAGAAATCAAAACAGCTTTATTAAAAATAGCTGATTTATTTGTCTTACCGTCCTATTATGAAAATTTTGGAATTGCAGTGGCCGAAGCGATGGCCGTGGGAACTCCGGTAATAATTTCTAAGGGAATTTATATTTGGGAAGATGTGGAAAAAGCCCAAGGAGGTTGGGTAGGAAATGGCAATATTGATGAAATTTCAAGTTTAATTGAAACCGCATTAAAAAATTCCCAAGAACGTCAACTGCGAGGTTTAAATGCTCAAAATTATGCTCTAAATTATTATAGTTGGGATGCGATCGCTCAACAAATGATTCAAGTCTATCAAGGATTAATTCTTAATTCTAAACAATGATACAGTAATCCTAAATGATTTGTGATAAAAACCCGTATGATTTTGTGTAGAAAATGCTATAATCTTAATAATTCCTAATAAAAAATAGCTTATGATTCAAGCAATATCTACAACCGTAACATTTGATGAATTTATCGCTGGGTATCCAGAAAGATCGGAATATCACTACGAATTACACAACGGAGAAATTGTAGAAATGCCTAAACCCACAGGTAAACATTCACGGGTTGCAGGTTTTTTGATTGCTGAACTTAACTTTGAAATTAGACGATTAAAACTTCCTTATTTTATTCCTAAAGAAAGCGTGATTAAATCTGCTCGTGATCAGTCTGGATATGAACCTGATGTGATTGTAATTGATGAAGGACGGGTTATAGATAATCCTCGATGGGAAAAAGAATCGGTTATTACTCAAGGAAGTTCTGTACCATTGGTGGTTGAAGTTGTTTCAACTAATTGGAGTGATGATTATGCTTTAAAACTAGAAGAATACGAGATTTTGGGCATTTATGAATACTGGATTATAGATTATTTAGGATTAGGAGGAAGAAGATTTATCGGAAATCCTAAACGACCTACTATTTCCGTCTACCAGCTTGTTGAAGGAGAGTATCAACTCCACCAATTTCGAGAAAATCAACGCATTGAATCACTGATTTTTCCAGACTTAAATTTGACAGCTTTAGAGATTTTTCAAGCAGGTAAATGATGCTTAGCCCTCGTCAAAGTAAAAATACCACTGATAAATGCTATATATCGCTTTTATTCAGATATTTTAGCACCATATACCTCATAAAAGTATTGATTTAATTCTTGCAAATCTTGATCATTAATAATATTAGACATAGACTGATCAAATAATCTTCCATCAATCAATGCTCCCGTAATTGCAGAAGATGATATCATTGGTACAGCGATTCCCTGACGGAAATAAAATTGGGAGTTCTGAAATCTGGCTTTTTGCTTATTAATAACTTTATAATATCGAATTTTTTGTTGGTGTTTACCAGTATAAAATCTTGATGTATAATCTCAATATTTGTTAATTTATTGTATTTAAAATTTAACTTATTTACAGAATCAATATTTAACTCATAGGCGGTAATTTCTGGAGTTAATTCCTGTTTAAATAACTCGTCAATAAATACACCCTCACCCGCACAAGGTTCAAGCACAGACAAATTAGAATCACATTCCAAAAGTCCTACCATATAGGAAGTAATATGATGACAATTAGTGTAATAGGCTTGGAAACTATCTTGCTTTCTGTTTGCAGGAGCTACCATGATCAAAAAGCGATCGCTTTACAAAATCGGCGATCGCACGAGGGAATTATTTAAAGAGAGACCGTAATCAAGTCTTATAAGACAATCACATTCACTGCGGAGGGGCCTTTTTGACCCTGTTCGATCTCAAATGCTACTTCCTGGTTTTCAGCCAGAGTTTTAAAAGTATTGCTTTGAATAGCCGAGAAATGTACAAAAACATCTTTCGAGCCATCAGAGGGAGTGATGAAACCAAAGCCTTTGGACTCGTTGAACCATTTGACTTTACCTGTCAGTTTAGCCATGTTTTGACCTCTAGGGAATGATGATTACAATAACCATGCGATCGCCAATTTTATAGAGCGATTACAGGAGGGAATTATCTGAAGAAAGATCGTGATCAAATCTCATAAAAGGATCACATTCATTGCGGAGGGGCCTTTTTGACCCTGTTGGATCTCAAATTCCACTTTCTGGCCCTCAGTTAGGGTTTTAAAGCCATTGCTTTGAATAGCCGAGTGGTGTACAAAAATATCTTTAGAGCCATCATCGGGGGTAATGAAACCAAAGCCTTTTGAGTCGTTGAACCATTTGACCTGACCTTTAATTTTAGCCATGTTTTAACCTCTAGGGAAATAAAATTAACCTCAAACCATTATTCTATAAGAGTTTGATTGAAATTTTTGGATATGTCTATTATAGTCTAGCTTACTCAAGGATCAAATTCCGAGAAATAAAATAAGAAACCTGGTTTTTGCACTAACTTAATACTAAAACCCTAAAAATCAGAGGTTATACAATGGATACTTTAACAAATCTCAACTCTGACTGTTCTCGCTTCCAAGGAGATAACCGGTGATTTAGCCAATTATAATGGTAACTATTAGAGTTTTATATATGGATACTTTAACAAAATGCTCAAATTCCCTATTCTACAAATTTAATTTATCATGGTTGAATTAATTATTTTATTAGCTTCCCTATTGGTGGCTTGGTTAGTGTTTACCTGGGTAGTTCAGGTGTTGAAAGCCAGTGTTAGTACAGCAATTGCGATCGCAGTTATTGTATTAATTTTACAACTGGTATTTGGAATTGGGCCCCAGGAATTATTAGACCATTTGATTCAGTTACCGCAAAGGTTATGGGATTTAGTTGTTAATCATCGTTTTTGAGGGAAAATATAATAAATATAATAAGAGAGTCCTGAAGGACTCACTACGGGTTAGAAGTGGAATTTTAGTCGATCTGAATGATTTTGATTTAACTGTTTGTCTAGGGTTTGCCAGTCTTCTTGTTCAATATAATTGGTGATTTGATCTAGGGTTTGTTTGTAGGATTTGAGCGATCGCAATAGGGCTTCCCGATTATATTTTGCCATCATTAATCCTAATTCTGGATTTCCCCCCCCGACCCGACTGGTATCCCTAAATCCTGAACTAGCAAAATAGTGGGCTAATAGATCAACATCGGGATTATTTTCTAATCTTAAAGCCGCAATTAAACTACCACTAATAATTACAGGTAAATGGGAAATCCAAGCTACGGCCCGATCATGTTCTTCTGGTTGACAATGGTAGATTTTAGCTTGTAATAAATTTACAATTGATTCTACAATTTTAATTGATTCGGTGGGGGTGTTGCTAGTCGGTGTAATTACATAGGGTTTATTAATGAATAAATCATGTTGGGCTGCGTTAATTCCGGTTTCCGTATTCCCCGCCATCGGATGTCCCCCGACAAAATTCGGCCATAGGGCGGAACAAGTTTCTACAATTGGTTTTTTCACAGAACCCACATCGGTTAAAATAGTATGGGGTTGTAAATGGGGAATTAATTCTATAATGGTGGGAGCGATCGCAGCAATAGGGGTACAAATAAAAATAACGTCAGCTTGACCCATCAAAGATAAATCCACACTAGCTTCATCCACAACCCCGCGTTCAACAGCAACCTCGCAGGTTTTTTGTTTAAGACTGATACCCAGAATGCGATAGGATGGGGGTGGAGATGTCGCGGAGTCAGATTTGTGAATTTGGGTTTGGGTTTGTTGTCGATGACTATATAAATCTAAACCGAGTGATCCGCCAATTAAACCCAATCCAATAATACCAATATTCATAGATAAAGACTCCACTCAAATTATTAGGGAAAAGCGTTAGTGAATCTATCACTTAAAGCTCAATTTTAGAATATTTTTGTCAAGTTTAGTTAAAGCTGGTTAATCGGTGATTAAACTATTCAGCATTAACTGGAATTTAAAAACGATTGTTTAAGGTTTGAACTAATATTCTTAGAGCAATTTCACCCTTTTTATAGGTAGATAAATTCTACCCCATTTTGTTATAATTTTCTATAATCAACCTCACTAATTTGGAGAGTTAGAAGGCATGGATATCGAAACCGCAATTAAACAGTGTTTAAGCCATAACTAGAGAATCAATAATCATTCATTTAATTAGGGTTAAAGGATTACTATTATGATTGAAAGTGAATTAGTAAAAGTCTACCAAATTGTTAAAAAATATCAAGAAGGGGAGCGGGATTTTAGTGGAATTAACCTGAATGAAAATAATTTAAGCCGGATTAAAGCGAATTTAATTCAATCGGACTGGGTAGGGGCGGATTTATCGGGAGCTACCTTAACCGGAGCCAAACTTTATAATGTTCATAGATTTAGTTTAAAAGCCGAAGATCTTAAATGTGAATGGATTGATTTAAGCCCCCATGGAGATCATACTCATGTTGTAAATTTTAATCCCGAAACCCTGAAAAAGTTTTTTAATCAAAGTCTTCCCTTGGTGCAAATTTTTGTGGATGCTCCGTTGGATTTTGAATCTAAGAAGAAAATTTAGGAAAAAATCGAAAAATTCAAATTTTAACTGCCATGAATCAAGTTATTGTTAAGGCGAATGAATTTAAACTCTTAGTTAAAGAAAGTCAAAGTGATTCTCGGTCTATATTTTTTAAATCCGCCACTCAAACCCTATTAAAAAATAGCAGTCAACAAAGTTTAATGGTTCATAATAATGCTAATTTTGGTAAACGATTTGATGACCTATCTAGTCGTCAAACCGATGCCGATTTAACTCTCAATTCCCGTCAATCTAATCTACCCGATTTTAAAGAAGTGATTGATTTTATCGAAAGTTTTGATTATCTTAGTAATTGAGGATGAATCTAACCATTACTGTTTGTATTTTTGAACGAATTTGATAGAAGTTGAAGTCCATAACTTACTGCGAAACCTGCTCAAGTCCAAAACCGAAGCCCTGTGGCCCCATCATCTGACGATGGCCCGCATAGTGGCTAGGGCGTTACGTTTGGGACGGGATGCTTTAATTCAAACGGGGATTCCCCCCAGCCACGATCATCATTCCTATCGGTTGAGTTACTGGATACCATTATTAGTCTGGCATCAATCGGTAATTGTGGTGGCGCCCGATGGGATTTTGGACGAACTCCAACGACTAAATTTACAACCCTGGATTAATCCAGAAACCCTTAACCATCCTGATCTAATTGCCAATAAACCCATTCTCCGAGGGGATTCCTGGCCTGATGATAGCTTTTCCGGGGTTTTATTAACAACACCTTCAGCTTGGTTATCCAGTCGCTTCAGGGATGATCACAACTTTCCTCAGCAAGTCCTGACTGTGATTGATGGGGTCGATGATTTGGAAACCTGGACACGCCAAACCCTAACGGTTAGTTTGCATCCCCAGGACTGGAATCATCTCATGGAACAGCAACCCGAACAGGGGGAAACCATTCGAGATACCCGGATACACCTAACTCGGATTTTGTTCCAACATCCCCCTAATCCCTATCAATGCTATGTTTTGGACAATCCAGAACAGGAAATGATTGAGCAACTGTATGGAGTTATCGATCCCCAGTTGTCTGAATGGCAGGGGTTTTGGCAACGTTGGCAACGACCTGGACAGTTAAAATGGGCCGTGGTGGATCGGATATTGGGAACCTTTTCTCTGTTTTGTGGCCCGGTGGATGTGGCATCGGAGTTAGGCCCTATCTGGCCCCAACAGCCCGTGGTTTTGATTGGAGGAGCTTTGGATTTAGACAAACAGGCTCCGATTTATCGCCAAGCGGTGGGACTCGGAGAAATTACCGGGGTGAAATTTACCCCAGATCGACAAAGCCAACTGATCCAACTTTATATCCCATCGGGTTTTCCTTTACCCAATACTCCTCAGTATCAATTGACTTTGATTAAAGAGCTTTATAATATTTTATATATAAGCTTATCAGTACAAGGATTCAGTGTTTTATTAATTGGAGATGTTCCGTTAAAAGCCCAAGTCAGTACAGCGATGGCGGCGGAATTTGGTTCTCGGGTACGGGTAGAAACCACGGATTTGCCGGAAAATGCTGTTTTAGTGACGGGTTGGGAGTTTTGGCGACAACATCATGGCCGTTTACCTTCACCCCATTTATTAGCGATCGCTACCTTACCTATTCCTTCTTTAGAAGATCCTTTAGTTGCCGGACAGGTCGCCTACTATAAACAACGACATCTGGATTGGTTTCGGTTTTATTTATTACCCCAAGCATTAAGTGAACTCCAACGGGCCGTTGCTACGGTGCGGGATAGTCAGGGGGTTGTAGCCCTATTTGATAGTCGGGTCTTACATCGCAGTTACGGAGAACAGGTCTTAACCGCCTTGAGTCCCTCCGCCCGGATTAATTACTTAGATCGGTTGTGGTTAGTTCAGTAGCCATTCCCCCTTGTCCTGATTCAAAGATTCGGATCAACTCCTAAACTTTTCAACCGTTCTTCTAAGGCTTTTAATCGAGCTTCTGCTTGTTCAGCCCGTCGCTTTTCCTGTTGTAATTTTTGCCCCAATTCTACAAAGGTTAAAAACCGTTCTGCCGTGGGGGTAAAAATTTGTAATTCTTCAGCCATTTCAAAACGAACTCCTAAACGGGGACTTACCCAACCTTGAATTTCTTCAATAATTGTTAATTTTCCATCCATTATTTGCCACCCGGCAAAATCCACTTTTTCAGGATCATAAAGATAATATTCCTCCACACCATACCATTGATAAAATTGCAGTTTAGCCGCCATTTCTTTAATTGTATTTCCAGGGGAAAGAATCTCAAATACCACTTGGGGTGGGATATTATCTTCTTGCCATTGTTGATAGGAACCTCGATAACCCTTGGGGCGACCAAAAACCACCATAACATCCGGGGCGCGACGAATCGTATTATTTCCTTCAATGGGATACCAGAGTAAATCCCCCGCTACAAATACATTAGAATTGTCAGCAAATAATAGATCTAAATTTTCCTTGATGGTAACAATCCATTGAAATTGTCGGGTATTATCAGCCATTGGTTGACCGTCAGTATCCGAATAAATAATCGTGGTTTGGGTTTGGGATGGTCGTTGTTGAATCATTAGGATTTTTCCCTGGGATCAATGATTTTTGGGAATCCGTTATTTTAAAAAATTCTAACAATTTAAAGCGCCTCCCAGACGGGAGGACAACTTCAAAATTGATTAACTCGCAACCGGATTAGCCGCCGAGGGACGACGGTTAATTACTTGGTCAATTAAACCGTAGTGCATAGATTCTTCCGCCGACATGAAGAAATCCCGTTCTGTGTCGTCTTCAATGCGGGATAGGGGCTGACCCGTGTGGTCGGCTAAATGTTGATTCAGGCGTTTTTTTATATACAAAATTTCCCTGGCCTGAATCTCAATATCCGTCGCCTGTCCTTGGGCGCCCCCTAACGGTTGGTGGATCATAATCCGCGAATGGGGAAGACTCATCCGTTTACCCTTGGCCCCCGCACTCAACAGAAACGCCCCCATACTAGCGGCTAAACCCAGACAAATAGTGGAAACATCGGGGCGGATGTGGTTCATGGTGTCAAAAATCCCTAAACCCGCCGACACCGAACCTCCTGGGGAGTTGATGTAGAGGTAGATATCTTTTTCTGGGTCTTCAGCATCGAGGAACAGCATCTGGGCCACAATTAAGTTAGCTAAATCGGCTGTTACCTGTTGTCCGAGGAAAATAATTCGATCGCGTAATAGCCGAGAATAGATATCAAAGGCTCTTTCGCCACGACCCGATTGTTCAATAACGGTTGGGATCATAACATTTTGCTGCTAATGGTCATTCTTTGATATTGTAGCGATTTCGGGTTTCAAACTTTCACAAACCATTCCTGACGGTACATCAAATAGGATACTAGCCACCAAAATATTAGGGTAGCGATCGCAAAGGCTAGAGATCCATTCATCGCCCCGAACCCCGACTGGAATAGGGTTTCATACAGCCAAGTTTTCGCGCTGGGGGCCTGGGGAGAATCGCCAATTTTAATTAAATTTAAAATTCTCCCGACAAAACCAGAAGCCACAAATATTGTTAGGGCGTTTAATCCCATAACTTTAAAGGGAAATCCCCATTTTTTCCACCCTTGGACTTCGATGGTTTCATAACAGAATGCGAGTAGTATTAATGACCAACCCACGGTAACTATTACAAAGGAACTTGTCCACAGGGATTTATTCAGGGGAAACAATTCCGCCCATAAATAACCAATCACAAAACAACTAATTCCAAATACAACTAAACTGGCACTGGTATCAGTTCTAATTGGTTGTTTTCTAATCCAATTTCCGGTTAAATAACCTAATATAACCGTAACCACGGCGGGAAAGGTACTAAAGAGTCCTTCGGGATCATAAAATCCTCCTTTCCACAAATGTTTTTGACCTAAAATTAGGCGATCAATATAGGCGGCAAAATTTCCTTCCGGGGTGAGGTTTCCGATTCCATAACCCGGAACAAGAACGAATTGCATCAGAATATAATAGCCTAATAAAATCCCGCCACAGAGTGCCCATAATCCTTTTCTGGAGAGGTAAAAAATTGCGATCGCAGCTAAAAAATAAGCTACCCCAATCCGTTGTAAAACCCCCATAATTCTAATTTCGGCGAGATTATAATAAGGGAATCCATTTAGGAGTAATCCTAATAAAAATAATATCCCAGACCGTCGAGCAATTTGTAGATAAATTGATTTAGGAACAATTGTTTCTGGCGCTCGATATTCTTGGGTATATTTAGACAAAGAAAAAGCCATGGCTACCCCGACAATAAATAGAAAAAAGGGAAATACTAAATCCGTCGGAGTACAGCCATTCCATTCCGCATGATCCAGCCAAGGATAGACATAATTCCAACTACCCGGATTATTGACTAATATCATACTGGCGATCGCAATTCCCCGAAATACATCCAAAGCCTGTAGCCGCATAAGTGCATCCTCAACCTTGGAAGTTATTATTTCATAAATTCCTAATTATAATAAAATTCCGGATCAATTCTTCCTCCATCCTAGATATTAACTTTCACAAAGCATTAACTAGGGGTAAAAAAATCCTGACCCGGTGGGCTATGATTAAATATAGTAATAGTCTATGGACGAAAATAATAGATTCCCATTCGACTTGACACCCTAACCCCATTGAGTTTGAATGTCATCAAGTCCATACCGTTTGTCTACAACCCCATCCGTGAGTCTGAGGATGCTTGTAGCCCCTGATTCACGGAAAATGGTGCTTACACATCAAAAATCATCTAGGACTGTATGAGTTGAGTTGAAATTTTATCCCTTGTAATGGGCTGGTAGACAAATGGAAACAGAAACCAAAAAACGTCGCGTATCAACTAATACGATCGTTCGACGACAGGCGACACCGAAAGAACGAGAGTTAATTCATCTGTTAGCAAATTTAGGCTGTTCTCAAGCGAAATATGGGTTGAGACACGCCACTAGCAAACAGTTAATTAGTCCTGAAGAACGCTTAAGATTAGCAGAATGGCATTACCTTCGTTTACAACAAATTCGCCGCGTTGAACGCAGTTTAGACCCGGTTGCTACCCTGAAGCGAGTCTATTTTAAAAGTAAGTTAAGTCCCCGCAATTTAGAGTCTTTAAAACTATTGTGGGTCGAAGATGAAAAAACCCGGGTTAAACGGGTAGATCCTGAACTCGATGATCTGCTTTGTGATGCTTTGGATAAAGGAGATACTCTCAAGCAAATTTTTCGGATCATTGAGGTCAAGGAAAGACAATTTGCTCGTACTCCTGAACCCGGAAAAATTCCCCTTTGGGTGCAAGAATGGGAAAATTCTAATTATGAAATCAACTACTTTCCCCCATCTTTCCCTGATTGGGCGCAAATCGTTGATGATTAATTAAAAATGCAGCTTGTCCTAGGGCTAGTCCTCCATCATTAGGAGGATTTTTTTGTGACCAATAAACCTGAAATCCTTCTTGACAAAGCCGAGATATTGTGCGTTCAATTAAATATTTATTCTGAAAACATCCCCCACTTAAAGTTATAGTTTTTTCGCCTAATTTCTGACTAATTTCTACCACCGCTTCCACTAAACTATTATGAAATTTAGCCGAAATTAAATTAATCGGTTTTTCGTTAATTTTATCCTCTAATATCCCTTTAATTATTAGTTCCCAATTAAGATAATACCTAGAATTATAACTCATATTACCAATATTATCCCCCTTTTCCAAGGGGAGTTGGGGGGTATCTAACCATGCAAACAGATAATATTCATCGGTTTCTAAATTATCAATGGCAAATTCTAAAGCCATAGCCGCTCCTCCTTCAAAACTCACCCTTTGACAAATTCCTAATAAAGCCGCCACTCCATCAAATAACCTTCCCACACTGGAAGTTAAGGGAGTATTTAATTTCCGGTTTAACATCGTTTGCATAATTCTTAATTCCTGGGGTTTGAAAGATTCCATAAACTCTAAATTCATCCCCGAATTAAATAGATCATTTCCCAATAATTCATATAATAATCCTAAAGCAATTCGTCGAGGTTCAGATACCGCTTTATCTCCCCCCGGAAGGGGAAACCGACGAAAAGAAGCAATACGTTGAATTATAGTTTCTGTAACTTGAAAAAACTCTCCTCCCCAAATTGTTCCATCGAGTCCATATCCGGTTCCATCCCAAGCAATTCCCAGCAAGGGAGGTGGTAAATTATGTTCAGCAATGACAGCAAAAACGTGGGCGAGATGATGTTGAACTCGGACTATTGGATATTGATTTTGTTGAGATAAATTTTCTGCAAATTGGGTGGAATAATAGTCGGGGTGATCGTCACAAACAATAATATTTGGTTGAAAATCATAGATATTACTCAGACTATTAATCACTTCTTGAAATGCTGCTAAAGCTAGGGGGTTTTCTAAGTCCCCAATATGTTGACTCAAGAAGGCTTTTTGATTAAATGCGATGGGCTCCGCCCAGCCGAAGGCTATCGCAATTGTACTCTTTAAATGTCCGCCCAAAGCTAAAATTTTTATTGGCTTTTCTATTGACAAATCCCCAGACTGTGATAAACTAAGGTTAGTTTGATATGATGGGGGTCTGTTTGCGCCTATAGAGTCAGGTAGGGAAATCGGTAACGGCGCGTAACCCCTCGCCCGACGCAGCACCATTTCTTGATTAGCAATAATTCTAACAATCGAATCATCAATCGGTCTAACAATCGGGCGGTTATGAACTAAGAAGAAATCCGCGATAGTATTCAGACGAGTCACCACTTCCGCTTCATCAATACAAATCGGTTCATTTGCAAAATTGCCACTGGTTGCGACGATAGGAAAGTTCAATTGAGCTAATAATAAATGATGGATGGGTGTGTAGGGTAACATGACCCCTAAATAGGGATTTTCTGGGGAAGTTACCCCCCCTAGCCCCCCCTTAGTAATGGGGGGAAATGTTTGGTTTTCTTCTCCCCCCCTTAGCAAGGGGGGGTGGGGGGGGTCAGACTTTAATTGATTAAAAATCCGACGTAACAAAACAATCGGAGCAGCAGGAGAAGATAATAATTTTTCTTCCAATTCCGAAACCAAACAATCCTGTTTTACCTGTTCTAAATTAGGATACATCACCGCCAAAGGTTTTGCGGGACGGCGTTTGCGTTGACGTAAATTTTGCACGGCGGTTTCATTTCTAGCATCAACAATTAAATGAAATCCACCTAAACCTTTTAATGCTAATATTTGACCCGAACGAATAATATCCGCCGCCTGTTTTAGAGCTTGATTTAAACTAGCAATAACCTTACCGTTTTTATCCCATAATTCTAATTGTGGCCCACAAACAGGACAAGCATTAGGTTGGGCGTGAAACCGACGATTTAAAGGATGACTATATTCATTTTGACAATCGGAACACATTGTAAATGTTGCCATTGTGGTATGATTTCGGTCATAGGGTAAATCGCGAATAATCGAATAACGCGGCCCACAGTTAGTACAATTAGTAAAGGGGTATTGATAACGACGATTTTCAGGATCAAAAATATCTTGTAAACAATCAGAACAAGTTGATAAATCTGGTAGAATAATTGCTATTTTTTGAGGATGGTTTGTAGATTCAGAAACCCGTATTTCAAATTCAGAATAACCCACCGGAGGTAACCAAACGATGTCTAAAGTTTGAATTTCAGATTGAGGCGGTTTTTCCTGTAAAATTCGATATTTAAACTGTTCTAAAACTTCCCACAATCCTTCTACTTCAATCAACACCCCCGACACAGAATTATTAATCCATCCCGTTAGGTTTAATTCCATTGCGAGGCGATAAATAAATGGACGAAACCCCACGCCTTGGACTGTTCCTTGAATGGTTAGTTGGAGGCGATGTTGTTGGGAATTGAGATCGAAATAATCTGGTGACATAGCTCAGAATCAGAACTATTATATTATAGCTATATTGGTAAGAGATTGCACAAATTATATTAATTTAGGATAAAATTTATCTAGGTTTGGAGATTTAACCCCCTCGTCATCGGTATAAAATTGTGGTATGAAAGGTACAACATAATTGTCATCTACTAGACCCGCCGGGGTAGAATGATTAGGAAAAATGCTAGAACCAAACTCAAAAGAACACTTTGATTCCCCCAATCCCTTATCCAGTTTAGAATCACCGGATTTCAGCACAAAATCCAAGGCTTTAACCCGATTACCGAAGAAAACGATTGCGAATATAATTTTTCCAGTTGTGGCGATTTTGAGCACATTAATTACGATTTGGATTTGGGTAGAAAATAGTCGCCTGAGCCAACGTTTACAAGCACAACAATCTCGTTCAACAACATCATCTTCCAAAAATCAACCCCTAAATCCCCAGGAAACTGTATTAAAAACCAAAAAATGTTCGGAATGTAATTTAACTGGAGCTAATTTAAAAAAAGCCAATTTAAGGGAAGCCTATTTGTGGAAAGCTAACTTAGAAAACGCAGATTTGAATAATACTAATTTAAGGTTTTCTGATTTGCGGGGAGCCAACTTAGCCGGGGCAGATTTACGAGAGAGTCAACTAGCAAGTGCTAATTTAGGATATGCTAATTTAATCGGAGCGAACTTAAATAACGCCAATTTACAACAGGTTAATTTATGGCAAGCTAACTTAAAAAATGCTCAACTCAATAATACTATATTTATACAGGCTGATTTACGTCAAGCCAATTTAGAATCGGCTAATTTAGAATCGGCTAATTTATTAACCGCTAATTTAACCAAAGCTAATTTAGGAAATGCTATTCTAAATGGGGCTAATTTAAAAGATGCAAACTTATCAGAAGCTGTGTTATGGTTGGCACAATTAGAAAAAGCCAATTTAGAAAAAGCCAATTTAGAAAAAGCTAAGTTAGGCTATGCTAAACTGAATCAAGCTAACTTGAAGCAAGCTCAATTAATTGATGCGGTATTAGAAGGAGCGAGTTTAGAAGATACGGATTTACAAAAAGCCAATTTAAAAGGCGCAAAATTAGAACGAGCTAATTTATTAGGGGCGTATTTAGAACGGGCTAATTTGCAAGAAGCTAATTTGGCGAAAGCAGATTTACGAGGAGCAAATTTACGCGGAGCTCACCTAAAAAATGCCTATTTACAAGGAGCAAATTTACGCGGAGCTAACTTGAGGGGCGCGGATATAGAGGGAGCAAATCTACGGGATGCACAGTTAAAAGGAGCAACAATGCCCAATGGCAAAATTTATATTGACAACAATAAATCCAACCCATTTTTTTAAGATTCAACCCAATAGGGCTGGCTATACCTATCCCCTGAATATAATTAAAAGTATATCGCAAATCAGGCAATCTTAGAATAGGCAATATTAAAATCTGCGGGATATGGGGTTGAAAGTTTCACCCAACTTGTGCTACAATTATGACAGCATGGTTAGAGAGCGTCGAAGAATAGTTTGTCCAAATATTTACTCCCCCAATGCCTAATTTTAACGCCAAAATTAGCACCTTGACTGTGATATTTTTGTTTTCATCTTTATTAACAGTCTGTTCAGCCAAACAACCCGAACATCTGACCCAAATGCAACTGCTAATCCCCTTATATTCCTATCCAACTTGGTATAATTCCCAGACTTATTTTTGGCCAGAAGTTGTCAAAGCAGCCCAAAAAGTACCCGTTACAGCAGTTATTAATCCGAATAATGGCCCCGGTGGAAGTCCGCCCAATCAAGATTATGTCAAGGGTCTAAAGGATCTGCGTCAAGATAATATTACGATCTTAGGATATGTTGCTACTAACTATGGTAAGCGTGATATTCAGGAAGTCAAAAGCGATATTGATATTTATAGTAAATACTACGATCTTCAGGGCATTTTTTTCGATGAAGCCGCGAGTGGAGCGGATAAATTAGACTACTATCAAGAGATATATAACTATACCAAAGCTAAACCAAATTTAGATACCGTTGTACTGAATCAAGGAACTCATCCAGACGAAGGTTATCTAAGTAAACCCGCCGCAGATATTGCTATAATTTTCGAGAATTATTCTAAAGAATGGCCTAACTATCAACCTTCTCCCTATGTCAATAATTATGATCCTAAACGTTTTTCCGGTTTAATTCATACCGTACCCGATGTAGATACGATGAAAAGTCATATTGACAAAGCCGTAGAACGTAATATCCAATATATTTATATCACAGATGATAGCCCCGATAGTCCAGACAAAGACCCATGGAATAGCCTACCATCTTATTGGCAAGCAGAAGTCAATTATATTCAATCCTTAAATCAAAAAAATCAGAGTTCAAAATGACAAATCCTGAGTTGATCATCTTCATAATAGATAGAAGCACCAGAATTATGTTTTTGATAAAGTTCACATAATTTTAAAGCTTCAAATTCTAAACTGGTGCGCCCCGCCAAAGAACGATAATAGAAATAGGTTGGGTCTGATAAAATGGAGTTAGCAATGGCTAAATGCAAGTTCAAAGGATTAATAGCCAGAGGTTGTTTTTCCACAAATACAAATAAATCTGGGACTTCGTAGGGAAACTGAAAATCATCAAAAGTTACCTCGGTCAAATATTGTTTGACAAATTTGGCTAAATCTTCATGCCAACCCGCACGATAATTTTGAGCTAGTTGTTCCGGTGGGGCGACAATAATCCAACGTTTGAGCGGAAATCTTGTGCGAATTTCTAGGCTTTTACGAGCAGCGATTTCATGTTCCAAATAATTAATTTTAGCTGGGGGTGGTAGCAAGAAATTGAAAGCCAAACAAAATAGTAAAATCAAACAAACTATTTCTGAATTTCTTCTCAATACTGGGAATAGAAGCCAACTGATAAATAAAAATACTAGGCCAATGAGTAAACTGAGTCCCACAGGTAAAGTAATCAGAAAAACTCGTAAAAAATCAAATTTTTCTGGAGAAAAAGCAAATAATAAAGCCAACAATAACCAAGAGATGGCAACCGCAGCCAATCCTAAAATCCGGCCCCCCATGACTCCTACTATTCCAATCAAGGCGAGAATCAGTAATACAGGTGCCGCCATCGCCACCATTGCTAAACAACAACAGGTATCAAGTACCGCAGTTGGGCGCAATTTTCTGATATAAACCTTGGTAAAACAAGCCAGAGAAAGAACTAAAAACATCGCCGCAATTTCTTCATCACCCGTAGCCCACTGTCGAACTAGGGAAAAGTTCAAACTTCCGATCAAAGTTCCTAAAACTTGCTGATACCAGAGGGGTAACTGTTGAGAAATTTCTGGAGACCAGGTAAATAGATAGGCTCCTAAACTGAACATTCCCACCCAAGCAACGATATTCTTTTGAGTCAAAGTTTGCAGACTGTAACCGACACTCAAGACCAGCAAAAACCCAAACAGAGGTTGAAGAAACCGGAAAACCTGCATAGCATCGACCGAAGCCAGCAGCGACATCAGAGCAGTTATAGCTGAGAAGACAGGTAAATATTGAACTTGATGTCTAATCTGCTCCCAGTCTCCCGCTAAAAATTGCTGAGTCAGGAGTAAGTTCTGGTAACTATCGGGAGTTGTTAGGCGCATTTCCAGAAGGGGGTGTTCAAAACGCAGTAATAAAGTGAAGCTCAAGATCACGGTTAATGCTAGGATTTTGAGTTTTCTTTGAGGACTGTTAATGGTTTGAACACTGATTATCATTAACAATCTTTTTTTATATTGCTGATAAATAACAGAGAAACTCTTGAAAATCTGTTCCGTAGGGAGTCCTTGGTCAAGTATATCCAGGAATAAAAACAATAACCCCTGAACAAATATAGTTAGTTTTTCCCTAGCCCTTGAACGTTGGGGATAATACCAAACACCAAGTAAAAATGTCGTATACAATACCACCAAGGTTAACCAACTGAACAGATGGAAAGCACTGAGCGTAAAAGTTCCAACTGTTACCACCAGTAGAGTTCGGGCGAAGGCACTCACAATTCTACTGTGCCAATGATGATGATAAGAGCTAGAAAAACTTTTATAAGGCAACCCCAAGAATAAAACAGTCCACAGGGTATACAGCCAAATGGCTGTGATCAAGTCCAGAGCCAATATTTTCATACTTAAAAAAATATGCGGTACTATACCACACTAGCATTAGTTAAATCAAGCCAAATTTTGATTTTTCATGAAACATTCATATAAGAACCCTTAATTCTTATTTTTCTTAAAGAATTGGTAAAGTTAGTCTGGGACTATTGCAATCTTCGGGTAGTATCAACCATGATTAGCTTAAGTAAATACACTGATGCGAACAAGTAGTCGGTTTAACTCAAGGTTAACTGTGAAAACCAGGAAAGAGTAAAGATATGTAAACACCTTTACAGTTCTTTACATAGCTGAGTTGATTCATTTACGACTACTTAACCACTTTTAAAAGTAAAGGAGGTATCTGTGATGCAAACAAGTAAAAAGATATTAGTCACTGGAGGAGCCGGTTATATTGGCTCCCATGTCGTCAAACAACTAGGGAGAGAAACAGATTACGAAATCGTAGTCTATGATAACCTCTCTACCGGATCACCCAAAGCAGTGCTTTACGGAGAATTAGTCGTAGGGGATTTAGCAGACCTGCAAAAATTAGCTCAGGTATTTGCCGAACATCAATTTGATGCGGTTCTGCACTTTGCGGCCAGCATTTCCGTCCCCGAATCCACAGCCAATCCCCTAGCTTACTACGGAAACAACACCCGTAACACCTTAAACCTGCTACAATGCTGTGAAACATACGGAGTCAAAAAGCTAGTTTTTTCCAGTACCGCCGCCGTTTATGGAGAAACCGCCGAAAACCCGGTGCGGGAGTCAACCCCCACCACACCCATCAATCCCTACGGTTACTCCAAACTGATGAGTGAACAGATGATTCAAGATTACAGTCGAGCATCTGGATTAAAGTACATAATTCTACGGTACTTCAACGTTGCCGGAGCCGACGACCGTGGGCAGATTGGTCAAACCAACAAAAAAGCCAGTCATCTGCTGAAAGTCGCTTTAGATGCCGCCTTAAACCGACGGGAATCCGTGAGCATCTTCGGTACAGACTTTCCTACCCCCGACGGTACGGGTATTCGTGACTACATCCACGTCGAGGATTTGGCCGCCGCCCATATTGATGCCTTACGTTATCTCGAAAACGAGAATGAAAGCCACATTCTCAACTGTGGTTATGGTCAGGGGTACAGTGTCAAGGAAGTCTTAGCAAAAGTCACAGAAATGTCGGGACGACAATTCCCGGTGATTGAAATTGAACGACGAGCCGGAGACCCCGCCTGTGTGATTGCTTGTTCGGATAAAATTCGTCAGATTTTGGGTTGGAAACCTCAATTCAACAGTCTGGAGAAGATTGTGAGTAGTGCTCTGGCTTGGGAATTAAAATTAATGTATCCCGAAGAGCTAGTAAAAAAGATGCCCAAAACTCCCCCAGCTTTTGTTCTGGGTACAATCTTACTCCAAAAGCAATTTATTTCTCGGAATCAATTGCAAGTCGCCTTGCAAGAACAAGCTAATACAGGGAAAAAACTGGGGGAAATTCTGTTGCGGAAGTCTATGATTTCTGATCAAACTCTGCAAAACTGTTTGCAAGAACAATTCTATTTAAGACAACGTAATTTATTAGCCAGTTAACCAGAGCAATTTAGACAAAACCCCTTTTAAAAAACCAGAGTCAAATTAAAAAAGTTTAGCCACAACTTCAAGTGTAGCAGGGAACAGGCTAGAGGATAGAGGATAGAGGATCTAATACTCTTTCTCTTTAACGGTGCAACTTATTCCCCCCTTCTTTAATCAGATCGGGGGAGGAGTTCCCGACAAATTCACACCAGATTAATATGACTAATCTTTGATTAGTCACTCATTGAGTATCCGTTTTTTATCCAAAATATAGGAGTCATCATGGCAAACCAATACGAAAATATTACCGTTGACGGAAAGCTGACGGATTGGACACAGAATGAGCGCTTAGATTCTGTCTCCGGGACAGGAAAAGCCGGATATGAAATTTACGGCAAATATGCCGCAGATACTTATGTTTTTGCCTTCAAAGCTGATAGTACGACCATTGGAGCTAATACCACTTTATGGCTGAATACAGACCAGAACATCGGTACCGGCTATAAAATTTGGGGCTGGGCAGGGGGAGCCGAATATAACGTCAATTTTGATAGTAATGGTATCCCGGCTCTTTACACTGGGGGTGAGGACGAAACTAATCCAAGAATTAAAGTTTCCGACCTCGATTATACCTTTGATCCCGACAAAAAAATCGTAGAATTTGCCGTTCCCGTGAGCCAATTACAGGGAACACCCAAAGCTGTCGATGCCTACATTGACATTAACAATACTGACTTTTTACCCGGGAGTTATGCCAGTCAAAAATATACGGTTTCAGCACCAAAAGTTTTAATCCCAAGAACGGATCTGAGTAAAAAAATAGGCATCGTTTATTCAGACACCACCGCAGCCAAATACTTCGATAAAAAAGCCTATACTCAACTCTTTCTGTCCGCCCAATCCCAAGCGATGCAGGCTGGAATTCCGTTTGATATTTTAAACGAGGATGATCTAACCGATATTACAAAACTGGTTAATTATGACAGCTTAGTCTTTCCTTCCTTGCGCAACGTTCCCACCAGTAAACTGCAAGCCATTGAAAACACCTTATCAGATGCCGTTTATGACTATAAAATTGGGATTGTTACCGCCGGAGATTTCCTCACCAACGACGAAAATGGTAATGCTTTACCCGGAGATTCCTATAGCCGGATGCGGAAACTCCTAGACCTGACCAGGGTTGATGGGGGGGGGCCGGTGAATGGGACTCTCACAGCCACAGATGTAACTAATCCAGTCATGAAAGGGTACGCCGCTAATGAGGCGATTCTTAACTATAATAACATATCCTATAACACTTATGGCGACGGTGTAACAGACAATAAGCAACCCACCGTTGTCGCAGATTTAGTTGCCAATGGTAAAAATAGCGAGGCAGTGATTACCACCGAAACCGGAGGCCGAAATGTTCACTTTGCCACGGAAGGGTTTTTAGCCGATAGTAACCTACTTTGGCCAGCATTACAATGGTCTGCGAAAGGGGCTGAACCCACGGTACGACTGAATATGAGCCGAGATCAAGGAATCTTTGTTTCTCGTAATGACATGGATCAGTCTCAGGAAACCTTTGACGTTAATAATGGAATTTACGATAAACTCCTGCCCATTTTAGACAAATGGAATAAGGACTATAATTTTGTCGGTTCCTACTATATCAATGTGGGCAATAATCCCCCAGACCAAACCACGGATTGGAACAAGTCTGGCCCCTACTACCAAGATATGTTAGCCCAGGGGAACGAAATTGGTACCCACTCCTACACCCACCCGGAAGATACCAATCCCCTCAACCCCACCGATCTCGAATTTGAATTTAATCAATCCCAATTGGTGATTGAAAAAAACTTAGGAATTAATGTGACTGGTGCAGCCATACCCGGAGCCCCGGAAGGATTCCAAGTCAGTCAAGAACTGAAAAAATACCTGGATTATGTCAGTGGGGGATATTCAGGAGTTGGTGCGGGTTATCCGAATGCCTTTGGCTTACCCTTTAAAGGAGAAGACTATGTTTATTTAGCTCCGAACATGAAGTTTGACTTCTCTTTAATTGAGTTTGAGAAAAAAACGGTACCGGAAGCAGAAGCTGTATGGAATCAAGAATATAACGACATTGCTAGTCATGCCGCCATGCCCATCTTCCACTGGCCTTGGCATGATTATGCCCCAACACTTTGGAATACCAATCCCTCTGGCGCGGCACCTGGTTACACCGAGCAGATGTTTACCAATTTGATCGCTAAGGCTTATAATGCCGGGGCAGAATTTGTCACCGCCAACGATTTAAGCAATCGGATTAAAACATTTGAAAAAGCCAAAATATCTACATCAACTACAGAAAATACGATTACCGCTAAAGTCGAAGCCGCAACCAATACCGACGTCGGTACCTTTGGTTTAAATGTGGAAAAAGGTCAGCAAATCCAAAGCGTTAGTAACTGGTACGCCTACGACGCAGACACGGTATTTTTACCAAAAGCCGGGGGCGAATTTACGATTAACTTAGGGACAACTCCCCAAGATGTGACTCGGATTATTGACCTACCCATGCGCTCAACATTGGAAAGTGTTACGGGCGACGGTCAGAATTTGGACTATACCTTTACCGGGGCGGGAACGGTCAAACTGGATTTGAAGATTCCCCAAGGTCAAGACGTAGTAACAACGGGTGCGGATAGTACCACCCTTAACGGCGATATTTTGGAGATGGTCTTTAAAAACGGAGGCTCCCATACTGCCAAGGTTAGCTTTGGTGTTGCACAAGATCAACCCCCCACGGTGATCAATCCTATTACTGATGTTACCGCCGAGGAAGATGATCCGAGCAAAACCATCGACTTAAGCAATGTCTTTGATGATGTTGATAACGATAAAAACCTGATTGTCAAAACCGTTACAACTAACAGTAACGAGACATTAGTTACTTCTAGTATTACCGACAATACTCTTACCTTAAACTATCTAAAAGATAAATCAGGTACGGCAGATATTACCGTAGAAGCGACATCCAATGGGCTAAAAGTAACGGACACCTTTACTGTCAATGTTAATTCTGTCGATGATGCCCCCACGGTGGCTAGTCCCATTGCTGACGTGACTGCTACTAAAAATGCACCGCAGTCTACTATTGATTTAGCCAATGTATTTGATGATATTGACAACGATAAAACTGCCATTAGTAAGACCGTATTAACTAACAGCAATACCGGATTAGTTACCCCCAGTATTTCTGGAAATACGCTGACCTTGAACTATTTTAACAATCAATTCGGTACAGCAAACATTACAGTTCAAGGTACATCTAATGGCAAAACCGTAGATGATACTTTTACTGTCAACGTCAATGACTCCGTGGTTACTAACCCCAATGATCCTGTAGTTACTAACCCCAGTACACCTTTGAATATTATTAACGTCACCAGCGCCAATAATAATGTTACAGGAACTGCCGGTAATGATCAAATTAACGGTACTGCTGGGAATGAGACCCTGGCAGGAGCAAAAGGGAATGACGTCCTCAATGGTGATGGCGGGAATGACGTCCTCAAAGGTGGGGATGGGAATGACATCCTCAATGGCGATGGTGGGAATGACAAACTAACGGGTCAATTAGGCGATGACGGATTAAGTGGAGGTATTGGTAACGATACCCTCAGTGGGGGTGTAGGTAACGATTCACTCAGTGGGGGTGCAGATAACGATAAACTCAATGGGAACGCAGGTAACGACCTCCTCAATGGGGACGCAGGCAACGATACCCTCAGTGGGGGTGTAGGTAACGATAAACTCAGTGGGGGTGCAGATAACGATAAACTCAATGGGAACGCAGGTAACGACCTCCTCAATGGAGACGCAGGTAAGGATACTCTCAATGGTGGAGACGGCGATGATACCCTGATTGGCGTCGATTCTACGAGTGCAACACCCGGAAAAGAAGAAATTGATGTTCTCACAGGGGGTCAGAACAAAGACCGCTTTGTATTAGGAGATTCAAGTCAAGCCTATTACAAGGATACCGGATCGGGTGATTATGCTCTGATTTCTGACTTTAAACTGAATAACGATACTATCCAACTGTACGGAAGTGCCTCAAATTATCAATTACAGTCCCGATATAGTCTCAGTGGTAATACGGGCACCGCTATTTGGTTAACAACTTCCGGCTCCAAGGAATTGATTGCTATTGTTAAAGCGGATAAAACCCTCAATTTAACAGATAGTAAGGCTTTCAGTTTCGTTTAGCAGTAAAGGGATGGAACCATCCTAAATCAATGTCTAGCGGGCATCTTGCCCGCAGGACAAACTTTTTTCTCCTCAACCTCCACTGATCATTATTCAATCAAAAATTTTTTCATAATCAAGGCTAAATCATAGCCTGATCTGATCACTTTAAATACAACAAAACCACAATATTAACAAAGGATAAAAGTCATGTTTATATCTACGACTCACAGTATTATTGACCGTTTTCGTGTTAATTTACCCAAAACACCCCTATTTGGAACCGATGGGATTCGGGGAAAAGTCGGAGACCTTCTCACACCATCCCTAGCTCAACAAGTCGGATTTTGGACAGGGAAAATCCTACAAACTGAGAATCAGAAAAAAGGGCCTGTAATTATTGGGCAGGATTCTCGCAACTCCAGCAATCCGTTAGCCTTATCATTATCTGCGGGTTTAAGAGCCACCGGATTAGAGGTTTGGTATCTCGGTTTATGCCCCACTCCCACCGTTGCTTATCTAACTCACATTTCCGAGGCGATCGGTGGGGTAATGATTTCCGCCAGCCATAACCCCCCCGAAGATAATGGAATTAAAATATTTGGAGCCGATGGGACAAAGTTAACCACCGCCCTACAAAAACAGATCGAAACTGGCATCCGAGGAGCCGGGGGAAAAATTGGCTACGAACCCGAACATCCTGTCAAGTATGGATATCAACACGCTCGACCCGAATTATTAAATCAATATCTTCAGTCCCTACAAGACTCCCTACTGCCAACCGTCGATTTGTCGGGTCTGCGGATTGTTTTAGATTTAGCCTGGGGAGCCGCCGTTAATTTAGCGCCCCAAGCCTTCGCCCAAATGGGAGCCGACGTCATTTGTCTGCATAATCAAGCCGATGGAGATCGGATTAACGTCAACTGTGGCTCAACCCATCTCGCCCCCCTACAAGCCGCCGTGCGGGAAAATCAAGCGGATTTAGGTTTCGCCTTTGATGGAGATGCTGACCGAGTAATCGCCGTCGATAGTCAAGGTCGCGTAATTGATGGTGATTATATTCTTTACTTTTGGGGCAAAATGTTGCAACAACAGCAACAGTTACCCGGAAATACGATTGTTTCAACGGTGATGGCCAATCTGGGTTTTGAAATGGCCTGGAAACAGTTAGGCGGGAAGTTGATCCGAACTGCGGTGGGCGATCAATACGTTCATGCAGAAATGATCCAGACAGGTGCAATGTTAGGGGGCGAACAGTCCGGTCATATTCTCTGTCGTCATTACGGTATTTCTGGAGATGGCTTGCTGACAGCATTGCATTTAACCGCCTTAGTCCAACGTTCGGGCTATTCCATGAGTCAACTCCGAGAACAAAGTTTTTCCACCTATCCTCAACTGTTAAAAAATCTGCGAGTAGAAGACCGGGAGCGGCGTTGTAATTGGCAACACTGTGAACCCTTACAAAAAGCGATCGCTAAAGCCGAAACAGCCATGGGAAATCAAGGTCGGATTTTAGTTCGGGCGTCTGGAACTGAACCCCTAATTCGGGTCATGGTCGAAGCAATTAATGCCGACATAGCCCATTATTGGTCTGACAATTTAGTTTCAGCCGTTCAGCAATACCTGTAAATATAAGCAGCAGAAGATTTTGAGAGAGATCACTCTCAAAATCTTCTGAATGACTGCAATTGTTGTTAATAAATCAACCAATTTTTTTAAAAACTCTTTAAAAACACCCTAAAGCTATGGACGCCAGAATTCCTAATCAACCTTCTTCTTTTGAACCCGAAGGAAAAGTTTCCTTGTTTAAAACCGGAGCAATTTCCGGTTCTCACAGCAACTCCCCGTTCATCAGCCTACCCAGCTTTTTAAATAAACCCTATCCTAAATCTGAAGTCGGTTTTGTCAATGAGGGGATGAATGGCGATAGATCCTGGCAACAATTGTTAGTTTTATTCATCATGGCTGTCAGTGTCACCGCCGGAGTTTATTTCGTGCGTTATCGTCTGCGGGAACCCCTACCGATTTTAACTAAATCAGAACAAAATCACCAAATTGGCAAAACAAAATTTACGGGAAAAATCCAACCTGGAAAGACATTTGCGATCGCTTCCTATTATTCATCCATCGTTGAAGATATCAAAGTAGAAATCGGCGATCAAATCCAATTCGGACAACCTTTATTAGTCTTAAAAAATATCGAAGCCGAACGGGAACTAAAACAAGCCAAAAAAGAACAACAAACCCTGCGCCGAGAAAGAAAAGTTGCCCGACAACAACAGCAAGCCTTGAAACAACAGCAGAAAATTGCTCAACAGCAACAGTTAGCGTCTTTAAAGCAAAAAGACATGGATTTGCAAGAACAACAAATGGGTCAACAACAGGAAATCCTCAAGTTAGAACAGAAAATCCAATATTTTGATCAAAATAGTGCCCCCCTACGGGCGAATGCCGCAGAAGCGGAGGCGGAACTCAAAATTGCCCAAAACCAGATGCAGCAAGTCCCCTTACCTCAACGGCAAGATTCTGTGGAACGGGCTGAGGCTCTGTATCAGAAGGCTAAATCTTCCTACCAGCGTTACCTGGAATTGCGGGAACAAGGGGCGGTTTCTGAGGAAAAACTCGAAGAAATCGCAGCCGAAATGAAGGTAGCCCAGGCGGATCTCGACAGTGCAAAATCGGCGATTGCAGCTTCAGAAACCTTTACAGAAGCACAGACAAAACAATCTCAATTGCAAAGTCAACTGGAGGTTGATCAACAGCAACAAGAACTAACGGACATGAAAGCGAAGTTAAAATTAGCTCAGTTACAATACCAACAATTAACCGAACAACGTCAGATTGTTCAACAACAGTTGGCGGAATTGAGAGCTATAGAACTTCCATCTGAATCAATAGAAACTAACTGGTCAGACCCAGAAGAAACGTTGACAGAAATTAAAACGACAGAAGTAATTACAGCGACTCGCTCTGGAGTTATAGTGGATTTACCAGTGGCGGTTGGGAATCAAATTTTTGCCGGGACAAAGGTGGTAGATCTGGCGGAAATGGAAAATCTCAATGTAGAAATTCCCGTGAGTTCCCGTTTAATTAATGCTTTACATCTGGGTCAAAAGGCGATTGTCGAAATCGGCGGGGGAGGCAAAACCCAGGAATTTGAAGCTACGGTTGCGAGAATTAATCCTTTGCCTTCGGAAGACCTGAACCATCAAGTTATTTTACAGTTTAAAAATACTAAGAATGACTTGCTGGCGGGTCAGTTAGCCACAGTTTATTTCTCTGATCAGCAAAACTTAGGGGGAATCTAAATTATAATGACTATGCCGTAAAAAATTCATCCCCTCAATGAGCCGAAACCGCCCTTCTGTACTCTTGACCACTGAAGGTACTTATCCCTTCCACAAAGGCGGGGTGAGTACCTGGTGTCATGTCTTAACCCAAGAACTCCCAGAAATTGATTTTAAACTGTTTGCCATTGTTGCCAACCCTTACCTCCCCCTACGATATAACTTATCAGCCAATGTTAAACAAGTTGTAAAATTGCCTCTATGGGGAATAGATGACCCGGTTGAATATTCTTGGCATTCGCCATTTTCTAATGCAATTAGAAGTAAATTTCAGACGACCCCAAAAGTCATCGCCACTCAATTTTTACCCAGGTTTGAGAAATTTATACAAGCTATTCTTTTTGAAGATTTAGACATCAATCAATTGGGCGAACTACTGTTAGATATTCATAAATACTTTCTACATTATGACTACCATATAACCATGATGTCCGCCTCAGTCTGGTCAGTTTATCAACAGTTAGCCTGTAGTAACTGGCAAATTGAATCGGAGCGAGTTGAACCAACTATTAATGAATTAGCTGAAGCAATCCGTTTACTTTATCGTTTTTTCCTGGCAATTAATATTCCGGTTCCCCACACAGATATCACCCATTCCTCAGCCGCGGCATTTTGTGGTTTACCCTGCGTGATTGCCAAATTGGAACGGGGAACTCCCTATCTATTAACTGAACATGGGATTAATATTCGTGAACAATATCTTAATCTTAACCGTAGTATTCCTTCGGTGTTTGTGCGCCGATTTCTCTATAAAGTTGTGGAAGCTGTGGTCAGACTTAACTATCATTTTGCCGATCAAGTTTCACCAGTTTGTGAATATAATGCTCGTTGGGAAAAATGGTGGGGAGTACCTCCTGAAAACATAAAAGTTATCTACAATGGTGCAGACCCGGAACAATTTCATCCTACACCTCCAGTGCAAAAAGAACGCCCCCAGGTGATGAATATGGGTTTAATTTTTCCCTTAAAAGGTCAGTTAGATTTAATTGAAGCTGCTGCAATTGTGCGGGATAAAATTCCCAATGTGGAATTTCGTTTTTATGGCAAAGCATCCGATGAGGGATATTATGCTGAATGTTTAAGACGGGTAGAAAAATATGGGATTGAAAAAAATATCAACTTTGCGGGTTTTACCAGTGAACCTTGGCGTGCTTATAGTGAAGCTGATGTGGTAGCCATGTCTAGTATTTCGGAAGGGTTTCCCTATGCTGTGATTGAGGCAATGTTGTCTGGTGCTACGATTGTTTCTACTGACGTCGGGGGAGTCAGTGAAGCCCTGGGAGATACCGGGTTAATGGTCAAAGCTGGTCGCCCCCCAGAGTTAGCCGCTGCCATTCTCAAGTTATTAGAATTACCGGAAACTGAACGTCGCCAATTTGGTCAACGAGCTTGCGATCGCGCCTTGGATTTATTTACTCAAAGGCGGTTTTTAGATTTACATTTAGAGAGTTATTATCGACTCATAAATCAACCTGTTTCCGATTTAGAAAACCAGCTACAGGAAGTGGAAGTTTTGAAACATTAAAATTATGATTAATCCCGATGAAAAGCTACAAGAATTAATTAATGCTGTCCAAGAAATTAGTCCTCATTTAGCTAACTATTGGCAAGCCACTGCTATTATTGAATCCCTTGGTTATACAGATAGAATTATCAGAGCAGAATTTGGTTTTGATAATGCTAGGGATTTGGGTCAGTATGTTTATGAATATTTGAACAATGCACCCGTTTCTCCAAAACCAACAAAAAAAGATGATATTTGGAAAACAATATCATATCAAATTCTAACTTTTATTAATGAATTTTCTCAAAGTTTTGTTTATGCCCTGCCGTTGATTATGATGTTAGCAATGGAATATCTCGGTATTGGAGAAAAAAAGCAGGTAATATCACCGGAATTAGCTTCACTTTTTACAATAGTAACCATGGCTAGTCTGACCACAGCAGGTGGATTCGTGCAAATGATTAGTCGCCGAGGTCTATTCTACATGACATTAGGTGAAATTCATCAAGCCCAACGAGTTTCTACTTCCCTATTATCCTTGGGAATTATTACAACTATTTTTCTGGGATTCTTCGGCCTATGGTTTGGATTTTATCGAAGCTTATTTGCCGATAATTATATCATCATTGCTGTATTTTACTACCTGTTACTCAGCATTTTATGGATGTTTTTAGCCGTTCTTTCCATTCTATCCCGATGGAGTGGGCCATTAGTTTTAATTGGGTTAAGTGTATTGTTTCTATTTTTAAGATTACAGTTGGGTTTAGGCACATTAATCGCACAAATATGGGCAATGTTTGTCGGCTTATTAGTGGTTATTGGATTGGTTTTATTTTGGTTTATTAAACACAAAGATACGGATACTGGTTCTCCCGTTCAATTACCTCGCCTCAGTGCGGTAGTATATTTAATGTCCCCTTATTTTGGCTATGGATTAGCCTATTTTAGTTTTATTTTTGCTGACCGTATTGTGGCGGGTTTAACCATTAATCCTGCTTCTGGGTTACTGTTTGCTATAGATATGAAATATCAAAAAGGCATGGATTTAGCCTTGCTAAATTTCTTAATATTAGTGCCATTAGTGCAGTATTTGGGATATATATTTATTAGTTATTGGTATAGTAAATCTAAAATTTTAACCGTTCATAATTTAGCTAAATTTTCCTCTAGGTTATTTTTCCTTTATTGGTTAGCAATTATCATGGCAATAATATTTTTTGGGCTATCGGTTTTTCTGACTGTGGGTATTCTTAGACCCGACAATTGGACACAACCAGAAATAATGCAAGCACTATGGGGCTGTTTAGGCTATTTTTTCTTTGTTCTGGGTTTATTTAATGGATTAATTTTATTTAGTTTAAATCAAGGTTTTGCTATTTTTAGAACATTAATTATTGCTTTGCTTGTGAATATTGTAGTCGGTTACACTTTAGCCCATACAATTTCCGTCTTTTTTACTGTTTTTGGTTTAATAGCAGGTGGATTTGTATTTATGATTTTATCGGGAAAAAAAGTTTTTAAAGCTCTTAAAAAACCTGATTATGCTTATTATTTAGGTGGCTATTAAGTCTATAATAATCCTAGGTAGAACTTAGGAACTTTAACCCCCCTTTTTTTGTAATTGATTATGAAATTTGCTAATCGTTTAGACCTACTACGCTCTAATGTTTTTGCTGATATGGATCGAGCCAAATCCAAAGCAATATTGGCAGGACAAGACTTAATTGATTTATCCCTGGGTTCTTCAGATTTACCAGTTTCTGATCATATTATTCAACCGATCCAAGAATCTTTATCCGATCCAAGTACCCATGGTTATCTATTATTTCGCAATACTCAGGAGTTTCGAGAAACCGTAGCCCAGTGGTATAGCAATCGTTATGGTATTACCCTTGATCCCGAAACCGAGGTTTTACAATTAATTGGTTCCCAGGAAGGAACGGCCCATCTTCCCCTGGCCATTCTCAATCCAGGTGATTTTGCCCTACTCCAAGATCCGGGTTATCCCTCCCATCTGGGCGGGGTCTATTTAGCCGGAGGTCAAATGTATCCGATGCCCTTAGTCACGGAAAATGACTTTTTACCTCTGTTTGAGGATATTCCCGAAACCGTATTAAAACAATCTCGGATGATGGTCTTGAGTTATCCCCATAATCCCACCTCCGCCACGGCTCCTTTATCCTTTTTCCAGAAGGCTGTTACATTTTGCCAAAACCATGATTTAGTGTTAGTTCACGATTTCCCCTATATGGATTTTGTCTTTCCCCAGGGAGAACAAACCATTGCCGAATTAGCCCCATCTATTTTACAAGCCGATCCCAATAAAACCGTTTCCATTGAGTTCTTTACTTTTTCTAAGTCCTATAATATGGGGGGCTTTCGGGTGGGGTTTGCGATTGGCAATGCAGAATTAATTTTGGCTTTGCGCCGGATTAAAGCAGTGGTTGATTTTAACCAATATCAAGGAATTTTGAATGGAGCGATCGCAGCTTTAACCGGGCCACAGGATCATATTGCCCAGAATATGGCGGTTTTCGCAGGGCGGCGGGATACCTTTATTGACCGAATGCAGACTATTGGCTGGAATATCCCAAAACCCGAAGCGACCCTCTATATTTGGGCAAAACTCCCTGAGCCCTGGTCAGAGGATTCTATGGGTTTCTGTCAACAACTGGTGGAAAAAACTGGAGTCGCGGCCTCTCCGGGGGTAGGATTTGGCCAATCCGGTGAAGGATATGTCCGATTCGCCTTAGTTCATCCCCCAGACGTCTTAGCAACAGCAGTAGACCGGATTGCGGAGTTTCTGCAAACCTCTCGACCCGACCTTAACCCTTGATAGGTTTGAGTTTCTACCTCTTTTCTTCCCATCCCTAGCTCTGGCAATATGACCTAGAACCAGGGTTTTTTTCAGTAAATTTACGGATATTCAGGAGCCTTAAACCGATTTAAAATCCTAACTCCGTAAATTTACTGATGTTTAGTAATAGCATTTAAGCCCGAATTAAAGATTTACCTTAACTTTACAAAAAAAACGATAAATTCATCAAAGTTTTATAGACATTTCCCGGGTATTGTTTATAATAGCAATAGATAAAGTCAAGAACACCCAAAGCCAACTGGATCAAAGCGTTCACCAGACTAACTGTTAAACGAGGGTGCTAAAGTTCCTCCCTAAAAGTGGGACTTTAATATATTAAAAAAAACACAGTCAACAATCACCGTCTGAAGTGACATGAATCACAAACCTATCTATCCCAATCGGTTTTAATCAGATTCAGCATCACCGATAGACAAAAATTCTAAAGAAACCTTCTACTTCCTGGAGAAAAGATTATGGCAACTTCATTAAAAAAACTCTTAATTGGCACTTCCGTCGCAGTGGGAATGAGCGCAGTGGCTAGTCTCCCGGCAAAAGCCGCCTCTTTTGACTTTGACAATAGCGAAACCAATTACGCCACCTACACACACAACAGCAACAACCTTTGGATTCAAGGAAATGAAGTTGCCGCCATCAGTGCGCTGACCGATGGTAATCTCCAAACAAACGTTGAACTCAACTACACCAATGAAACCAATAGTTCCAGTGTTGGTTTTACCGCGACCGCCGGAAAACACACCGCTAAAGTATCCAGCGTCACCAGCACCGAATTCAACGCTTTCCAAGGGGAATGGTTAAATGGCTTGTTGAATGCCTATCAACCTCTGAAAAATGTTTGGAGTGCTTCATCAGCAGTGTTTCAAGATGTGGCATTAGGTGTATTTAAGAGTTCAGTCGGCTTTGGAGATCCCAATATTGCTGAGTTCTCCTTAGATAGCACAGGTGCGATGTCGATGAAAACCTTGGGTTTCTTTGACCTCAAGCCAAAAGTTAATACCCTAATTGGTGCATATAGCAACACCCAAATTAATTCGCCCCTTTCTCAAGCCAATGCTGCCCTCGCTACTGTTAATCAGGGGATCAGCACGATTCAAAACAACAATGTATACAAGTCATTAACAAGCGTACCCTATAACAGTCTGAGTCCCAGTCAAAAGGGCGCACTCAATGACTTCAATACCCAACTATCAACATTAAACACTCAAAAAACAACACTGACCGCCGGAATTGCCACACTGACCGCAGCCAAGCAACAGGTTGATTCCTTCACTACTGCTCTGAACGGAATTCAGAACTTACAAATCAGTGAAATCGTTAAAGTTGAACTCAATGGTGTATCAGAGTACGTCTATAACTTCAACGCAGAAAATTCCGGCTTTGTCGCCCTTGACGATGTTGCTGGCAAATCCTACAGTGGAGTCTATTCTTGGAGCAAGGCAGGTACAACCGCCGCAGTTCCCGAACCCTCTACCATCTTAGGACTGATGGCCGTCGGTGGTTTGTTCGGTGCAGCCAAACGTAACGCCAACAAAAAAGCCTAATTTCGGTTTTCGGTAAGTTAATCGGAGAAGTAGAAAAGGAGAGGAAGCAAATTCCTCTCTTTTTTTGTCCATTTGTCTTAAATTCCACTTTCTGAGTTAGATTTGGGCTGAGGGTCTGGGGTTTCCGAAGGTGGAGAAGTTGACTCGGTAGACTCCGGGGGTTTTTGTTCAACGGGATTAGTTGGTGGTTTTTGGGTTTCTGAACTCGGAGGAGAGGACTGTGCTGGAGGTGGAGAAGCGGTTGCTGGAGGATTAGGAGATTTGGGAGTCTGGTTATCAACGGTTCTGCAATTCTCCTGAGCGTTAAACTGAAATTGAATTTGATAGGCCTTGGGTGAATTACTCGGGTCAAAGGTCATTTCTCGAACGGCGGCAATCGCAGCATTATCGAGAACCGGATAACCCGTAGCTAATAAGGGTTCTGGCCCTCGTAAAATTTCTCCCCCTGTCCCAGCAACCACCCCAATTAAAGCCTTCCCTGTTAACTGTTGTTCACAAGCCGCCGCCGGATATAAACGGTTGGCGACCATCGGAGACGCAGTTTCTAAATTGGGATAGTCCGTTAGTAAACTATTCACCCAGTTTAAATAAGCCCCTCCTCCTTGTAACATCGCCGTTTGTTGCTCACTGACAACACCTTCAGGAGTTTCTGGTTGTTGGGCTGGTTGTTGGGCTGGTTGTTGGGCTTTAGCCCCTCCTCCCTCTTGCAAACCCTGTTGAAGTCCCGCCAAAATTGAACCTTGAGGATCTTTTGATTGAACATCGGGATTATTTTCAGGAGGTTTGGTATTGGCCGGAGGATTCGGATTATTGTTTGGATTTAAAGAAGGGCTGCAATTGCCATTATTAAACATTGGTGGACAATTAACGTCCTGACCCAATTCTCGGATTAACTGTTGTCGCAAGGCTAATTCATCCCTAGGAGGCAAATTCCCCTGTGGTTTGGCTTGTCCGTGAACTTCAGCCGGGGGAACATTGGAATTACCTAAGCCTAAAGGTGGGCCAGGAATAAAGGATAAAGACGGACTAGAGTTAGGCAAAAATCCAATAGAACCGGAATTCAGGTTATTGGAATTAGACCCCTGGGAACTAACCGTAGGTAAACGATAGGTTGGTAAACCGGTGGAATTACTCGGTGGCGGTAGGGGAATATTAGTGGGCCATACGGGGAGGGATGCCCCCGGCATGAAGTCTGACGGTGCGGGGGGAGGAATAATATTATCTATGGTTGGGACTGGAAGAATAGATAAAGAGGGAGAGAGAGAATTTAAGGGAGTGAAGGAGAGTTTAGAGGGGGCGGCTGGATAAACACCACTAATTTGTTCGGGGGAAAGTTCCACCACTTGAACTGTGGGAGGGAGTTTAATTGATTGGGAATAGAAACTAATATATTGAATATTGGCCGCAAATAACCCATGCACCCCTAAAGATGCCAACACACACAGGACAACGGGTTGGCGAAAGGTGGAGGGAACAAATTCAGTAAAGGATGTTGTCGAAGCCGTCATAATAAATTTTAATTTTAAATAGGAATGACTCAGGGTTGGGTTTTGACAATCAGGATCGAAAAACAGGATAAACGAAAATGGGGGCGATCGCTTAACCCATTATAAATCACTTGATTAGGTAGCGTCGCCCGTTCTACTATATAGGTCTGTTTTAGCAAATTATACGGTTTTAAGACTTCCCGAACTTGCTGATAAACAGAAATAAATTTGATCAACACCACAACATCCGCCCGGTGCAGGATTGTTTTTCGGTCAGCGACGGAATATCCAAACTCACCACCGCCACCAAGGGAGAACAAATTACAGGGATGGCTTGCACTATAACTTGAGGACGGAATTTTTGCAAGGTTTGTGCCAGATAATGGAAGGTACTATAAAAACTCATATTCCCTTCACAAAAAAAGCCCTCGAAAATATAATTTTCAGGACTTAATAAATATGATTAGATAGGGAACACAAAATCGTTAATAATTTAAGCAATATTACTAAAAACTATTGCTCCTAAAGCCCCGGCAACACCTACAGCAATCAATAAGTTTGTGAAGAAACGACCTGATTCTTGATTAAATCCTAGCGCCTTATCTTCTTGACCTGCGGTAAAGAACAATGACCAGGCTTGGTTAGCATTGATCACTTCAGAGGGAGTATTAAAACTAGGTCTAAATACAACCGGGCCTAGTAAGTAGTAGTTAGGAAAGTTAAAGTCAGTTTTCATGGCAATTCTCCAAAATAATAGAAATTAATCAGTACAAAATATCTTGACAATATTGTTTTTATAGACTTGTTAGCCAGCCAATCAATCCATGTCCAGTCAGGACTTCCATAGCCAATGCCGAAACAAATCCAATCATTGCTAACCGACCATTCAGTTTTTCGGCGTATTCGCTGAAGCCAAACTGCTGGGCATCATCGACATACATTTTGGGCTCAACGGCATATACATTAGCCCGTCCACCATCTTCAATGATTTGTCCGCGAGTTGTGATCATCTTGAATCCTTGTTTGGCTTTATGTAAATTAATATAACACAATGTAAACAATTGTTGCAATAGTCTTGACAAAATTTTTTTTTCACCCCCTGCCGCCCCTGAATTATGTCTATCAGGATGGGGTCGCCAGACATCCATTGCTGGGCGGTTAACCTATATATAGGATAGAAGGCCGTAGAAAGCTACTACTGGTGTTGCAGTGTAACGTTGACACTCTCACCGTCTGAAGACACGCTCGTTTCCAGACTCCCAAGCTTGTTTATGACAACAATAAAGATTTTGTGGGAATTCCTTTAGAAGCTGTTTCTGATATTTCCTGGGTTTGGAAATTGACACCACAAAAGTTTTGATATTCTTCGAGAGTTCTAATATTTCCAATATCGTAAATTTCTAAACTTTCTACTTCTAAGGGATTAATTCTTAATATTTTTTTAACTCTTTCTCGGGATTTTTGTTCTAATTTGAACCATTCAGAATCCACATCCCAATGTTTTTTCGCATTGGTGCGAGTATAATAGTGATAAATGGTAATTTGATGGGGATAAAAAATATCCCATCCTTTTGTCCAAGCTCGCGTTGATAGGGTAATTTCTTCCCCTCTAAAATAGAGGAAAGGATCATAGGGAACTTCTAAATAAAATTGTCGAGGGGCGAAAATAAATCCTCCGGCGAGAAACATTCCTAACTGGGGTTCAGAATAGGAAGCTATACTTTCTCCGGCGACAAAACTCAAAATCCCATGGTCATCAAAATGATGGGCGGTTAAGCGGGTACTGGGATATCCTGGGGGAATTTCATCGGGGGGAAGATAGGGGGGAGTATAGGCAGAAAGGATGGGTTTGGGGCTAGGACATTGGGCGAGTTGTTTCAATAATAAACTATCCCAACCCTCAACAAATCTATGGTGACTATCTAATTGTAAGATAAAATCTTCATCATGAAGTAAGCGTTGACCCATCGATCTTGCCCAACAGACACCGAGGGATTGTCGGGCATCTATTTCGATCATTTTACAGGGAAATTCCTGAATTTTTCCGGTAATATTTTCATCCTCTCCGGGGATAAATTGCCAAACAATACCAAAGGTAATTTTTTCGGGGCGATGGGCTTTTTTTAAAGCATCTTTTAAGGTAGGAATTAGTTCGGAATCTCGATAGGCGGCTAGATGTAAAAATATTTTGGGGGCGGTAAAATTAAGTTTACGTATTGGGATAGGTTGAGTTTCTGAAGCCGGAGGAGTCTCCGGTGCAAAAGTCCGAGCCATTTCTAGGATTTTTAAGGCAACGGTTGCCCGTTCTGATGGGGGCAATTTTTCATCAATTAAAATAGAATCTAAGGTTTTAATTGATTGAGATACTAATTTTTTTGAGGAAGATTCCATTATAATTACTAACCTTTAAAAATCATAAAATTATCAGGATAATACAGCCGAGGCATCCTGCCAACCCAATTTACCCAATTCTAATCAACAATGGCTTTGAGCAACACATCGGTTAAACTCATAGAATCTAAATCCGATAGGGTAATGGTATTACAAATATCAAATTTAGCTCCTTGACTTTGTAAATTATGATCTAAACCCTGAAAAAAGGTAGTTACATCAGCATTAGAACCCACTTGAATTAGTTCAATAGCTAATTCTTCATCTCGGCTTAATTGATTGGCTGCATCAATAATAATTTGTCTAAGATCGGTGGGATTTTCAATTTCTCCCGAAGTCACAATAATAATAGTTTCACCATTGGCTTTAGTTTGTTCCGTTGCCCGTCGTCCAAAATAGTGATCTGTCGCATCTTTTAATACCGGAGATAAACGATTTTTTCCCGAGGGTTGATGATGTTGAAAAAGATAAATAATTCGGTCAGAGGTGACATTTTCATAGCGCTTAAATTGATCGGAAAATAAATATAAGGTGATGCCGTCAAGATCAAATTGTTCACAGTAACTAGCGATGGCTAAAATCGACTCTTGAATTAAATCCCAGCGACTTTTGCCTTTAGATTTTTCAATAGTCGCCATACTTTGACTACTATCAATAATTAAAGTATAATCGCGATCGCGTAAGACCGATCCCCCTTCTAACAAAATGTCCATCTGGATTGACTCCTAAATTTTTGATTCTATTCTTAAACTATCAGGTCTGGTGATCGTTGTACTTCCTAGATTGGGAATCGGGGATGGGTATGTTAGGATACGGCGGTTGCCTGAAACAAATTTTCAGCAATCTGGGTCATCTTTGCCATCAATTGTTCTGTATTTGTGGATGCTTCCTCATGAAATCCAACCACTCCAACAGTCGCCAAAAAGCGACCTCCAAGGTGAACAAGAAGCAGCCCCGCCCGTTTGTATTGGCGTTGATGTTGACTGGGGTTTTAGCTTTAAAATCTGACTCAACCTTGTTGAAATCTGCCTTAGTTCACAGCAAAGCGGTACTCTCGGACTCGATTACCGTAACCCAAAAACCTAGTCCGATGGAAAACCAACGGTTATGGGAAATACCGCAAAAATCGACTGCTGTTTCTCCGAATACCCCGACCTATCGGGGGCCAACCAATCCCTTATTTAAACATCAAGGACAGTCAACCAAAACCATTCCGGTTATCTATGCAAAAAATCCTTTAAATCCTGAATGGGCAGTTAATATAGCGAATGCGGCTAAAGTTTTACCTCCGACCGTAGACAAAAAAATTCGGGAAACCGTCGCCCAGGAATCGGAGGTGATGACTAAAGATATTAAAATTGTAGAAGCCCGTCAACAAACTTGGCCAGATACCTGTTTAGGACTGGCTAAAACCGATGAAATCTGCGGTCAAATGTTAGTTCAAGGGTGGCGGGTGATGGTTTCCGATGGCAGCCAAACCTGGGTTTATCGCACGGATAATCAGGGGAGAATGATTCGTTTAGAATCTCAAGCTGATTAGTTAAATCTCCCGTCCTCGCTCTTAGAGGCGGTATTTCAGGATATTAATAACTTATATTAAATATCAAATATGACTGATCTTAGTGGAAACTGGCTAGGAACCTATTGGCAACAGGGAGTTCCTACTCGTTTTGAAGTAACATTTATTCAGAGCGGAAATTCCTTAGCCGGGAATATTTTAGATGAGGGTTATTTGGGAGAAGCTCAAATTAGTGGGGCTGTGATGGGTCGAGGGGTGAGTTTTACCAAACAATATTTAACGACTTCTCCCGATACAGTTAGTTATACGGGGACGGTATCTGAGGATGAAAATTATATTCAGGGACAATGGCAAATTAGTCGGTTATCATCGGGAACTTGGGAAGCCCATCGCCAAGGGGATAATTTATCTTTGGAATTTAATAACATAATAGTTGAAAAGGTTCCGGTTTTTTCTTAGGCACAGCAATCTTCCTAGTTGTTGGGCGTTGTTGGGCGTTGTTGGGCTTTAGCCCTTCTTCAATTGGTGCCCATTATATCGATCAATTATTAGGTAATTTCCTGCGTCTACAGCGTAAATATTTGGCAGTTAATAATCCCGTAACTAAAGTGATAGTTACACTCAATAAAAAGGCAAATATCCCCGGATGAGTGAATATTTTAGATGGGGATTGATTAGAATTAGAATTAATCAAATAGAAACTAGAATTGCGTTTTTATTGAAAAGTCAAACGTTATCCCGAAAAGTGGCTATTAATAAATTACGACAAACAATGAGCGAAATTGGTCAAAAAGCCGTTGCAAAAGGATTAACCCCAGAGATTTTAGAAGATATTTTAAAGGATGATGAAGGATAAACTATTTATTTTTGATGCAAATATTATTATCAGTGCAGTTTTACTACCTGAAAGTAAGCCAGATTTAGCTATCCGTAAGGCTCAAAATTCAGGCAATATTTTAATGTCTCCTGAAATTTGGGCTGAATTAGAACAAGTTTTAGCACGACCAAAATTTGATCGATATATTTCTTCGGAAGATAGGAGCAAGTTTTTACAAGATTTTTTTGATACAGTTATTCTGGTTATGGATTTGCCATTGTTTTTTATCAGTTCGGTAGGCGGTGAGGTAGTCGCCAGCCCATGCTGTCAGGGCGTTATAGTCTTCGGGGGTGGACTGCCAGAGTTTGACCTCTCCCCCATCCCCTCTCCTGCTCGGCGAGGAGGATGGAGTAACAATAAATACCACAAACCGATCGCTTAAAATATACCATTCCAAAATCGCGGTATTGTCCCCCGTCAAGGCTTGAATATCGCTAAAGGGCATGGGTTGAACCTTTTGGGTGAGGAGGAAATCAGGGTCAATGGGCGTAATATCACGGGTAATGAGGTCGTCGAGTTGTTGCCGCAGTTCGTTGAGACGGCTACGGTCTGGGGGTGGGGTTTGCAGGGCGGCGATATTGGCGCTACGTTCTCCGGTTGTCCCGTCCCCAAAGGGGTTGCGGGTGCGTTCTTCGATTTCCAGGCGGCGTTGTTCGGTTTCGATGTTTCGACGCAGACGGTCGAGTTCATCGAGGACGGTTTGGGGAATATCGCCTTTGGGGTAAAGGTCACGGGTTGCTAACAGTTCAACGAGGTTACGGGTTTTGCTGCGTTCAACATATTCTATGGCGGCGGTATAGTTTTTTAGTTCGATGCAAACTTCCACCATTCGTTGATAAAGATCTTGCCATTCTTCGGCTAATTTCTGTTTATCTGCATCTCCCCCTTTAACAATTCCTGCCCGTATTTCTTCGAGGGTTTCAATGGCATTATCAAAGGTTTCATAAGCTAACTGCCATTGTTGAGATTTTTGATAAGCCAGTCCTAAATTATAGGATGTCAGTACATAATTGTAAGGAAAAGCTGCACGGGTATAAATTTCTAAAGCTGCTTTATAAAATGCGATTGCTTGGTCAATATTATCAGCTTTTTCCCCTTTGATTCGATTAGAATAGGCAAGAGCCAGATTATTTTGAGTTTCTGCCCATTGTTCGGGAAATGCTTCACGGGTTCTAATTTCTAATGCAGCTTGATAGAATGCGATCGCCCGTTCAATATTCTCGGCATTATCTGCTTTTTCCCCTATGATTCGATAAGAATAGGCATTAGCCAGATTATTTTGAGTTTCTGCCCATTGTTCAGGAAATGCTTCACGGGTTCTAATTTCTAATGCAGCTTGATAGAATGCGATCGCCTGTTCAATATTATCTGCTTTTTCCCCTTTGATTCGATAATAATAGGCAAGAGCCAGATTATTTTGAGTGTCTGCCCATCGTTCAGGAAATGCTTCACGGGTATAAATTTCTAAAGCGACTTGATAGCCTCCTATTGCCCGTTCAATATTATCAACTTTTTCCCCTTTGATTCGATAATAATAGGCAACAGCCAGATTATTTTGAGTTTCTGCCCATTGTTCAGGAAAAACTTCACGGGTTCTAATTTCTAAAGCAGCTTGGTAGGCTGCGATCGCCCGTTCTATATTCTCGGCTTTTTCCCCTTTGATTCGATTAGAATAGGCAAGAGCCAGATTATTTTGAGTGGTTGCCCATTGTTTAGGAAATGCTTCACGGGTTCTAATTTCTAAAGCCGATTGGTAGGCTGCGATCGCCTGTTCTATATTCTGAGCTTTTTCCCCTTTGATTCTATTAGAATAGGCATTAGCCAGATTATTTTGAATCATTGCCCAATCTTCAGGAAATGCTACACGGTTTATAATTTCTAAAGCCGCTTGATAGAATCTGATTGCCCTTTCAATATTCTCGGCTTTTTCCCCTTTGATTCTATCCTTATAGGCATTAGCTAGATTATTTTGAGTCCCTGCCCATTGTTCAGGAAATGCTTCACGGGTATAAATTTCTAAAGTAGCTTGAGAGGTTGCAATACTAATTTCTAAATTGTTCTTTCGGCTTCCCAGGGGAAACTGTAGGATTAAATTACCAAATTCCGCAATAACTGCGGCCATATAGATAGCAGCTTCTAGGGAAAGTTCTTTAAGTGTAGCCGTTACCCTGTTTTTTAAAATATAGGCTAAATTTTCATCAAGTTTATCGAGATTTTGTTGGAATAGGGGATAAACAATTTGAGGATTCCCTCGACTTTCTAAAACGGCTTGCAAAACTTTCATTAAAAAGTTATAATAATCTTCAGAGGAATTAGTGTTACCCATAAAAGCCGATAATTCTTCTGCTAAATTGATTAAAAGTTCCGCTTCCTGTTGTCTTCCGGCTCCCTGCAATTGTGAGGATATTGCTAATAAAACCTGTAGGAAATCTTGATCCAGTAATTCTTGATTGTCCTGTAATATTTTGAGTTCTTCGTCGCTAGGACAGGTGAGAAGATTGTTAATTAAAGTCAGATAGGCGTTGAGGCGTTGTTCGTTCATGGTTAGGGGTGGGAAATAGAGGAGATAGAGATTATTTTAAAAACGATTAGGCCGTTGAGTCGGCGTGTCCTGGGAACTATTAGTCATAACCTTAACTTCCTGATGTTAGTCTAGTTTAATATTACCCTGGCGGATCGGGATGGCTGCTATTTTTACTGTTTTCTTTAAGGAAAATACCGATAGAAGTCCCTACGGTGTAGAACCCGCATGAGTTCTATCTGATCTCCATTAACCTCAAAACCAATCCGATAGTTGCCCATTCGGATACGATATCGGTTTGATGTTCCCACCAATGCTTTAACATTCGGTAACTCTTGAACAGATGTAGCTTCTGGCAAAGTTGTAAAGACTAAATCATAAATAGACGCATAAACCTCTTGTTTTTTGAGCTTCTTCAGGTCTCTTAAAAAGAGTTTTCTATATTCAACTTTTAATCGTCATCCTCCGCCAAAAAATCAATCGCTTGTTCACGACTAAGTAGAGGAGTTATTTTTGCTTCATCCATTGCTTTATTGAGGCAATAATCCTCAATATTTTCTTTTATTGTTTCGATTGAATCAGTGTCTTGAAGTAATATATTTCTCCATAATTCAATCGGAATAACTACGGCGGTTTGATTGCCATTACCATCTGTTAGATATTCAATTGCTAGACGGTTCATTACTGTTTTTCTCCTTGAGTTTGATCAATACCACACTTCTATTGTACAGATCAATACCAGAATAAATCTGCAATGGTATCATTGACTTTTTCATCCTTATGAATCTGGTTAAATTATACCTCAACAGGGAGTTCGGAAACCGGGTTTCTCCGTAAAATCTGGGTGAGGATAAAAAGATTGTTGCACCAAACCCTGTGACTCAATTTCGAGATAAACTAGGGTTACTGGTTTAGATACTTCTCTATGCTGATTCCCCATGCTGAGAATGCAGTGGTTGATATTCGTAAACTACGGGACTACTGCCTCAATTTAGAACACGACGACGGTAAGCACAAAGCCCGGCTGTTTTCGTCTATTCTGGGGATGACTGCTGATGATGCGGAAGAATTACGCCAAATTCTGCTGGAAGTTGTTAAAACTCAAGCAGCGCAACTCGGTAGACTAGATGAGTTTGGTCAACGTTACACCCTCGATTCTACCGTCCAATGGCAAAATAAAAGTACAAGGCTTAGGAGTGGTTGGATTATCGAGCAGGGTTCGGATATTCCCAAGTTAACCACCTGTTACCCCCTGTAATCAATAGAGGCAATGTTTATGAAATCCAAAACAATCAAATTGTTAGATGTGGTCGCTCTCACCGTTGACCTTCCCCAGTATAATTTGTGGCAAGGACAAGTGGGAACAGTGGTAGAAATTTTGGCAAATGGGGCTGCGTTTGAAGTCGAATTTAGTGACCATCGCACGGGTCGCACTTATGAATCAATTGGGTTGCGTCCAGAGCAAATCATTGTCTTGCATTTTGAACCCGTTTCCCCCGATCCTCAACTCGCAATGCTCCCGGTCTAAACTACATAATTACTAAATTATACAAGCGAATTAGCGATCGCTAACCCATTTAGGTTAGAAGTATTACTAACAACAATTATACCTAACTTGTTCAATTATACCTCAACAGGGAGTTCAGAAACCGGGTTTCTTCCTTAAATCTGGGTGAGGATATAAGGATTGTTGCACCAAACCCAGTTTCTTGGGTTTCAGGTTGTTGACATCCGATATCCTTAAAATCCGCCGAAAAACAAAAATAAATCAATGCAACTCAGTTAAAATTGGATATTGATTTTGATCACTAAAAAACCCGGTAACTTTGGCGAAACCGGGTTTTGAGATCATCTAAAAATAGATTAATCTCGAATTAAATAACTCCTGAAATCCTATTGAGGGGCAGTAGTAGGTGTGGTAGTAGGAGATGTTGCTTCAGGGGATGTAGTAGTAGGAGATGTTGCTTCAGGGGATGTAGTAGTAGGAGAACCGACACCAGGAGGAAGAATCACAACCTTAATCACATGAATAACACCATTATTGGCATTAATATCAGGTTGAATTACTTCGGCGCCATTGACTGTAACTTTACCTTCAGCTACTTCTAAATTTACGGGATCTCCCTCAACCGTAGCGACTTCACCTGGTTTAATTTCAGCCGCGGCGACTTTAGTGGGTAGAACATGATATTGGAGAATTTTAGCCAATTTTTCTTTATTTTCAGGCTTCATTAACTCCTCTAAAGTTCCCGCAGGTAAAGCGGCAAATGCTTCATCGGTGGGAGCAAAAACGGTGTAAGCACCTGGAGCAGAGAGGGTTTCAGTTAAACCAGCGGCTTCAACTGCTTTAGTAAAGGTGCTGAAAGAGGGGTTAGCCGCAGCAATTTGGACAATGCTTTCCGACTCGTTGGAAACTAAATTGGTTGTAGTATCAGTCTTTTCCGAAGCAACGGCTGGAGTCGTGGTAGCAGTGCTGGCGGTTGTACCTGTGGCGGGAGAGGGAGAAGCGGTGCTGGCGGTGGTTTCAGGGGTTGTGGTAGACCCAGTAGTTCCGGCGGCTTGTTCGGTGGTTGGTTGTCCAGGGGTGGTATTATTGGCACTGGGTTGACCGCAAGCACCGAGGGCGGCTACACTGCTAACAGTTGCTAAAAGAATCAGGAATTTTTTGGTCATTTGGGCTGTATGGTTCATAGTCAGGCGATTTTCTTTGTAAACAGGTACACAAATTGCTGATGTAATTCTAGGCATAGTAACATATCTTCACAAAAATACAAGCTTTGCGGGTAAAAATTCTTCAGATTGATTAAGAAACGTATCTAAACCTAACGCTTAATTGCAATTCAGACGAAAACCAATAGACTTTATGGCTCTAGGTGATAGGTTAAACCCATTCAAAACTATGGCGTCAATCCAACTTCCCCTAGCTTATGAACCCTAAACACTCACAACGCGATCCCCTTGAGTCCGCCGTAACCGCAGCATTAGGCGCGGGTGTAGCCACTTCTTTTGCTGTTAGTCAAGGTCAAAGTCCTTGGGTGGCTTTAGGAATTACGGCTTTTGCAGTGATTGTAGCTTTAATTTGCGATCGCGCAGGTTGGGTTTAAATTTCACTTTGAAACCTGATCTACAATAGGGGAAACTAATCTTTCAAGACCTAATTTTTGGAAAGGTTAAAGTCTATTAATAATGTTTCCCCAAAAAAACCATGATTGAATCCTATGCGTTTTTGGCCTTAGCCTTAACCTATGAAGATCCTGTTTGTAATCAATTCTCAGGATTAAATCAGGTTAACTGGAAAAAACTTTCTAGTCAAACCTACCGCTACTTTCTGGCTTTAGCTGTAGCTGTTTCAGTTTTAACTGTTGCCCAAACCGCCCAAGCTGAGATCGCCAGAGGAGATTCGGGAAATCAAGTCAGGCAAGTTCAACAGCGCTTACAACAATTGGGCTATTTTAATGCCAATGCTACAGGTAATTTTGGCGGTCTAACTCAAGAAGCGGTGATTCGCTTTCAACGAAATGCGGGTTTATCAGCCGATGGGATTGTTGGCCCCAGAACCCTAGCGGCTTTGGGCTTAGGAGGCATTATCAGCCCCCCCCTTGATACTGGCAATACTGGCAATAATCGGGATTTAATTGGCTTGGGAGAGGGAGATCGTGGCCCTGGGGTTTCGGATTTACAGAGACGGTTACAAACCCTGGGTTATTTTAACCAACAACCTACAGGCAATTTTGGAAGTATCACTAAAAATTCCGTGATTCGACTGCAACGGGACTATAATATTCCGGCAACGGGTTTAGTCACGGAAGCTACCCTCGCCTTACTTAATAGCGGCCTTAATTCTGCTCAGGATGCTGTTTTCCCCGGTACAACTTTACAAGAAGGCAAGCGCGGGCCGGCTGTGGAAGCATTGCAACAAAGGTTACAAACCCTAGGTTTTTATGATGGTTTGATTACAGGCTATTTTGATACCCTCACAGCAGTTGCAGTTCAACAATTCCAACAATCCCAGGGAATCCCAGCCACCGGAGTCGCTACATCCACCACTTTAGTGGCTTTAAACTCTAATGTTCCGGTGATTCCCTCTAATCCCAGTTCCGATGATATTCTCCGATTAGGCAGCCAAGGCGCTGCTGTCCGGTTATTACAAGGACAACTACAAAGATTAGGATATTATACAGGGACAGTAGATGGAGTATTTGGTCGCTCAACTCAACAGGCTGTAATCAATTTTCAACGCGCCTATGGGATTACGGCAACCGGACAAGTCGGGCCGACCACCACTTTCTATCTAGCGAGTGTCAGGACAGGCAACGCCTTTACTCCCATGCCCATTATTCCCCATCAAATTCCGATTATTCAACGTCCCCAGGCTCCGATTCAGAATCCTTTATCTATCATTTCTTTCGGAGATACAGGCCCGCAAGTAAGAAAAATTCAACGGCGTTTACGCGATTTAAACTATTATAATGGCCCGATTAATGGCTGTTTTGATACCGCAACTCAAGATGCCTTAATTTGGTTTCAAGAATCCCGGGGAGTCACAGTAACCGGGATTGCAGGCCCCACCACTCAAAACTCTTTATTTAATACTCGACCTGTTTCTGCAACCCCTAATCGCACCGTCGTATTTGTAGCAACAACTCCCCCTATTTCCGGTACAAGCAGCGTCCAACAGTTGCAGCAGCGATTAAGAATCCAAGGACTTTATAACGGCCCAATTAATGGAGTTTACGATGGTTTAACCCAACAAGCTGTTGCACAGGCCAGAGCATTTTATGGCCCTAATGCGGATACCGTTTTATTTGGTAGCCTTTAATCAGTTAACAGTAATCAGTTAACTGATGACTGATAACTGATTACTGACACTCAATTTCGTCTATTTCAGAAGGCCCATCAGCGATCACCTTTGAACACGACCAATTAGTAGAAATCAAAGACGGCCAACCCATGCGTAAAGCCTCGTGGCAAATCGTATGAATAGTTAACTGACAATCTAATAAATGAAACCCCGATTTCTCCGCCTGCTTCATGCTGGTTTTAGAAATAGAATCATTTTTAAACTCAAGGGTTTTATTACACTGAACACAAACTAAATGATGATGGTGATGAGGATAGGGTTGATTAATCTCATAATGTTTATGCCCTTCAGCCAATTCCAATTCCCGTAAAATCCCCATCCGCGCCATTAATTTTAATGTGCGATAAATTGTCGATAAACTAATCGCTTCCCCTCGGCTTTTAAGTAAAGTATACAAATCCTCCGCACTCAGATGATTTCCTTTCGGCAAATTCTGAAAGACCTGTAAAATCGTTTCCCGTTGGGGCGTCAACCGCCAACCCTTATCATTAAGTTCGGATTTAAAAGAGACTGTTGTATATAAAGCCATACGCTCAATTGTTTTGTTTTCAATAAAGCTTGCATACTGACAATGATACACAAAAAATTTCTGGATTATCAAAAAAACAGTTATTGAAACTAAAACCTCCCGATAACTATAGTTATCGGGAGCTATGAAAGCCCATTCTATAAACGATTAAGGATTAACTCAAAGACTCCAAATAATCCCGAACCCGGTTACGCCGTTTAGGTTGACGCAGTTTTTGTAGAGCTTTAGCCTCAATTTGACGGACTCGCTCCCGGGATAATTCCAGTGCCCGACCAATTTCCGCCAGGGAATAGGGGTGTCCATCCCCCAAACCATAGCGCATCAAAATCACATCCCGTTCCCGACTACTTAAATCCGCTAAAAGGTTTTGTAAATCCTTATGCAAAGATTCACGCATCAGCATTTCTTCCGGTGTGACCTCCTCGGTTTCGAGTAAATCCCCTAATTCCGTATCTTTATCCGTTCCTACCTTCGTTTCCAAAGACACAGAACGGGGAACCCGAAGCAACACTTCTCGGACTTGAACCGGAGTCATTTCTAACTCATGGGCAATATCATCAATGGTGGCGGTACGACCTTTTTCCTGGGAAATTTTCCGTTGTGCTTTTTTAATTTTATTCAGTTTTTCGGTAATATGAACCGGAAGACGAATCGTGCGGCTTTGGGTAGCGATCGCCCGGGTAATCCCTTGACGAATCCACCAATAAGAATAGGTACTAAAACGATATCCCCGGGTCGGGTCAAACTTCTCCACCGCCCGTTCCAATCCTAAAGTTCCTTCTTGAATTAAATCTAGTAGTTCTAAACCTCGGTTCTGATATTTCTTTGCCACCGATACCACTAAACGCAAATTCGCTTTAATCATCCGGTCTTTGGACTGTATCCCTTCGGTTTGAATCTGATCCAATTCCTCAACGGTCAAACCCGCGATTTCTGCCCAACACCTTTTTCCTGTTGCTAACATCGGCTTGAGTTCGGCTACATCAACCCCAGCCGTTGTTGCCCATCGCTCTAAAGATGGACGATGACCCAACTGAGCCGATAATTTATCCCGGGTTTTGATCAATCGCACATAAGTATTAATCAGTCCCTCATCCTGCTCGGCAGCATTGTCCCGTAAGTCAACTAACCTCAGATAACGCTGTACCTTTTGGGCTTCTGATACTTCTTCATCCCGCCCCAACAGACGCACCCGACCAATTTCTTGGAGATACAATCGAACTAAATCTGTTGTACGACGATTATTGTTGGGCTTCTGGAGTTTGACATCGCTGGCATTCTCTATCTCCAAATCAATTAAATCATCCAAATCAGGCTCAAGATCCTGATTCATTACCTCATCAGGCTCAGAATAGTCCTGAAAAGAGGGGTTTAAGTTGTTCTCGGCATCAATTTTAGTGGCTGGCATAGTTTCTATCTCAGTTGCTCCAGTAATCAGAGGCTGCACTTACGGGGGTTAGCTAACCAACGGGACACCCTTGATCGGGGGTGACGTAGGATTCAGCTTTTCCGTTCCGGTGATATTACTTATACTGCCCTACCATCCATGATTTTAGGCAAAGCCTGGAAAATGATTTAATGATGGCCATTTATAAACAGGGGGAGTAAAATCAGGTTAGGAATATTTGTTTTTTTATTAACCTCTTAGTTAGTATAAGAATAACTCCGGGATTTCACAGTGATTCTCATCAAACTCTTAATTAATTTTCGTCACTCCCCATAGGCGTCTGAGATCACCATAGGGCAATTTTAGATTTTTGTAACGAAAAATCAACAAAGTCCCACCTCCCCTGTCTCCCCTGCCCCCCTACTCCCCTGGACTAACCGTTTAACTTCTTCTCACGAGTGGCAATTTCTGGTAGTTTTAATAATTAAACCGCTAAACAGGATTCGGTGAGCCTGTCAGCAGTATTTTTACTTACTGCCAAGTCAAGTTGGGAAAAAACAATGTTAACAATTCTGTTTCAAGTTGTCCTTGCGGCACTGGTGATTTTATCCTTTTTACTGGTAGTAGGCGTTCCCTTTGCCTATGCCTCCCCCCAATACTGGAGCCAATCTAAGCCTTTGCTTTATGTGGGTTCCGGTCTTTGGTTCGTGTTAGTGATTTTGGTTGGTGTATTAAACTACCTAGTGGTTTAATTCAGAAGGGGAATTGAAGGTTAGACGGTTTGGGACAATTGCCTTAAGCGGTCTAACCTGGAATTCCCTATGGGTTTATTTCTTAAATTATATATTTGTTAACTTTTGTTAACAAAAAGGATCGGATAACAAAAATGGCGGTTTTTGAGGGAAATTTTACCCAGACAAACTCCTTAAGGTTTGCCATGGTGATTGGTCGGTTTAATGATTTGATCACAACCAAACTTTTAGAAGGATGTCAAGATTGTTTAAAACGACATGGGATTGATCCCGATCCCCAGGGAACACAAGTCGATTATGCTTGGGTTCCGGGTAGTTTTGAGATTCCATTAGTAGCTCATCAGTTAGCCCTAACCCGTCGCTATGATGCGATTATTTGTTTAGGAGCCGTAATTAAGGGACAAACGCCCCATTTTGATTATGTCTCATCGGAAGTTTCCAAAGGCATCGCGGCTACGGCGTTTCAAACGGGTGTTCCGGTAATTTTCGGAGTTCTGACCACCGACACCATGCAGCAAGCCCTAGAACGAGCCGGAATCAAGGCTAATCACGGTTGGAACTATGCGATGGATGCGATTGAGATGGCGAATTTAATGCGTCAAATCAAGCAAAGTGCAGCAACAACGGTGGATTCTACGGCGGTTTTATCTGGGAGTGCTAGTCCAGCTTTAACTGGGGAACGGGTAAAACAGCATTCGGAAACCCTTTAATCTCTCAGGTTCTAAAAATTTTTGGAAAAGGGGTTGACAAATCTCAAGATTTTTGGAATCATAGAAAAGGTGAACGAGTTGCGGGTGTAGCTCAGTGGTAGAGCGCAACCTTGCCAAGGTTGATGTCGTGGGTTCGAATCCCATCACCCGCTTAGAAACTTTATAGTTGGCGCTTTAGTGCCATGACAAATCCTCAGATTGACCCCATCAGGTTAACTGAGGATTTTTTCATGACTGTTCAAAAAACCTGGTTTTTTGTTTTCAGGGGTGTCAATAAACTCTACATAAGGTATCCGAGAAATCCGATTTCTAGGTAAGTCATATAACTGACAGGTGTAATAGGAAAACCTCTAATTTTTTGTAAAGCTAAGATTGTCAAAAAATCAATAAACTGCTAAAGTCACAGAAAATAGCTGATAAAAATAAATATGGACAGAACGGCGAAAATTAATCAAATTATAGATAAGCGGAAACCCCTGTCTCAGAAAATTACTCAGGTAGAAACTAATCTCCGTAATCTCACGGATGAACTTTATCGGTTAGAAGAACATCGGCATCAACTGTTAAGTAAAATTGACGATTCCGCTACCCAAGAAAAGTTACGAAACCCTGACTTTTCCCAATTCCAACATGACATTTCTGAAAATTTAGGTGCATTATCCAAACTCAGAGAACGGTTTTCCAGAGATACTTTAAATATTGGTGTTGTAGGACGGATGAGACAAGGCAAAAGTCGTCTCTTACAAACTTTAAGCGGGTTAACTAATGATGAAATTCCTTCTCTACCTGGTGAAGCTTGTACCGCAGTTCGTAGTACAGTTTATCATCATGATGGTGAAACTTATGCTAGAGTAATCTTCCATTCTCAAGACTCATTTCTTAAAGAAGTTATTCATCCCTATTTTAGACAATTAGAATTAGGTGCTGTACCTACAACTTTAGATGAATTTGCTAGACCGTTGCCCAATTCATTAACTGGCGCAACAAATCAAGCTATGTATGATCATTTAAAAAACTATCATCAAAATTTAAGCCGATATCGATCTTTACTTAAAGAGAGTTCAGAAGTCATTCAAATTAACAAGACCGAAATTCCTCAATATATTACGCAAAATCAAAAGGGCTATTTTTATCATCTTGCGGTTAAGGAAGTTAAAATTTATTCCTGTTTCAGAAATCCTGATGTTGGGAAAATTGCTTTAGTTGATGTTCCTGGTTTGGGAGATACTAAGTTAGGTGATGAAGAATTAATGCTACAAACAATTGGGCAAGAAGTTGACATCATTTTGTTTATTCGTCGTCCTGATCCAATGGGCGATCAATGGCAAAAAGATGATACTGATTTATATGATAAAGCAAATCAGGTTGTTAAGGATTTACCTCGGCGAGCTTTTTTACTGATCAATAATATTAGCGATGATGTGCAACAATCAGATCTTTGCCTAACTTTTAAGGATAAGATAGAAAAAAAATCAGAACCCAGTGCTTTAAATAAATCAATGGAGTTTGTTCATTGTGAAATAGCTGATTGTTCTAGTTATGAAGAATCTAGCCAACTTCTTGAAAGAGTTTTAGACTATTTAACTAATAAAATTAACGAAATGGATGAAAAATACACGGAAATTTACCAAGTTCGACTTCAGGAACTTCATGGATTAATTCAGGTAGAGTTACAAAAAGCCCTAAAATGTTTTGGACAGGAAAGGATTGATTCATCTGTTTTATCTCGATTTCTACCGATGTTTAATAAAGCCTATGATCAGATGACAGCTTCACTAGAAAATCTTCTTAAAGATTTAAGAAATAAACGAGAAAACGAAGATATTGCTTTTAAAAATAAGTTAGAAGAAGTTCTGGATATTTGTCGAACTGATACAGGGCTACCCGATCTTGAACAAATTGAAAACAACAATTCAGTGTTAGGAGGCTATCCGAATGCTTACTATGATTACTTAAATAAAATTAGAGCTCATTTATCACAACATTTTTTAAGTTTAGATGAAGGGTTAAAACTTTCAATGAAAGAAGTTAAGACTCAGGTTGCGGACATATTTGTTAAATATTTAGGCCCATTAACTGATGCAAGGCAAGAAAAGTTAATCGAAGCGATCGCTAATTTAATTCCTGAAGAGTTGATTTATCAACAGCCAAGTAAAATTAAATTTGGGTTTCAAATGTTAGCTGAATTTGAGCTATCTTACCGAGGGTTAGTACAGCACCGTATCCGTCAAAACTTAGATATCTTAACGCCGAATGAATCAACTGCGTTTTCTCTTTCTGGTGAACCTTCAGCAAAAGAAATTTTAGATATTTTAAGAGTAGCTCATGCTAAAGTAGTCTATAATTGTGAGAATACTTTAGAAGATATTTTATCCGAACCTAGTCAAGCTGCTTTTGCAATTGTTGAAGAATTTAATGATCGAATTTTTCGCGCTGATGGAGTTAAAGACGAATGGCAAACTTTCCTTGAACAAAATAAGAGTTTAATTTGGCTGGAATTTCAACAAATTGAAGCCAACAGGAAGCTCCAAAAGGAATGGCTAGAGTTACTTGAAAAAGTCTCTCAATGCAATCAACCTCAACTCATACAATTTTTAAACGTATAGCTTAGGAGATTTAACCTAAATGACACAGGAAATTAAAATAACAATGTTAGGAGCTAAAGGAGTCGGTAAGACTAGCTTATTAACAGCGATGTATGATCAGTTTGAAAATACTGTTGGTACAACTAATTTACAACTAATTCCTGATCTAAAAAGCTCCGCAAGATTACAAGAGAAATTAGGTCAGTTAAAAAGTTTATTAGATGATTTTGAAGCTACAGGTGGACTTCAAGGCGATACCGATTTTACTTCCTATACCTTTAACTTTGGGAAAAAAGGTTCTAAACCATCAATGAGTTTAAAATTTGAAGATTATAAGGGAGGATATTTAGGAGGAAAAAATATTTCTGATCAAGAGAAAATCCAAGATATCCTGAATAAATCTGGGATTTTGTTGATAGTAATTGATACACCAGCATTAATAGAAAAAAAAGGTCGATATCATGATCTAATTAATAGACCTCAACAAATTAAAGATTTTATTGCTAGAGCTTTTCAAGAGCTAAAAGAACCGCGCTTAATAATTTTTGTGCCAATTAAGTGTGAAACCTATCTTAAAAATGAACAGTCTAAAAAAGAGTTATTGCGCCGTGTTAGAGAGGGATATTCTACCTTACTGGGATTTTTAAATTCTGATCTTATATATCCTTGGGTGGCTAGTGTTATTACTCCCGTTCAAACGGTAGGAACAGTGGTTTTTTCTGACATGGATGTGATCAAAGAAGGGGGTAAAGAATATCCTCATTTTAAATTTCATAAAATTTATCATGATGCACAATATAGCCCTAAAGATAGTGAACAGCCTTTTAGGTATATACTCCGATTTCTACTCAAGCTAGAACTATATAACCGTGATTACCATTGGGGCCCTTTTAGATTTATTCGAGCTTTTTTTAATTTGGATCAAGATCTTAAGCAAGCAGCGCAAAAAGTAGCTGAGAATTGCAAAAGTAATCCAAAAGATGGCTTTGTTGTTCTTCAAGGAGAAAAATACTTATAACTTCAAGGATCAAAATACTTATAAACTTGGTTAAGGAGCTAAAGATGAAAATTTTTGTTGAGAGTGCTGGTAAATCTCCAGAACATGATTACAATTGGATTGATGAACAACAAAAAATTATTGAAAAGCCAAATATTATTAAAAGTTTTCTTGGCTTGTTGCAACAAGATTCTCCTTCACTCCTAATAGGTCGCAAAAGTAATGAATTCGTATTAATTGTGACAGGTATTTCTTCTAAAAGACGAGATTACCAAAATAGAATTATTCGTATTTCTATAGTGTGGATCGTAGAAGATAATGACGATAATGAGGCATTAATCCGTAATTTAGCTAGTAAAATTTTATTACTTTTTACTGGTGAAATTGAACTCAAGCAGAGTATAGATGCTTGTGTAAATGATGAAGAAGAAAACAGTTTTCAAGAAGAAAACGGTTTTACTGTAGTCTTTAAATCCCTAAAAAACCTTTTAGAAAAAGAGAAAGAGGATTCCTCACCTTCTAAATTATTAGAAGCAGACGATAAAGACGATAAATTAGAGATAAAAAAGGAATTAGAGAAAAAATCTGATGAGACCGATGAGAGTATTAAACAATTAGCAAAATTAGCAGATGATTTGAAAAAACAATCCTTACCTAAAAAAGATAGACCTTTAGTGGTAGTTACAGGAATTCAAAGTAAGGCTGATTTTAGAGAGGCAAAAGTTTGGC